>JACKZZ010002834.1_pt1 | contig 38700 bp, 36 predicted proteins | sample 8027871 | NCBI WGS metagenome assembly JACKZZ01 (sample SAMN15724774, study PRJNA655200) | protist metagenome | isolation source: fluorescence activated cell sorting (FACS) single amplified genomes of... | place: USA: West Boothbay Harbor, Gulf of Maine | collected 2000-07-19
TAATAAGTTTAGTTTTTATAATTTTGAATTAAAGTTTAACGGGGATTTTATAGATTTAGTTTTTTTAGGATTTTCGGATAGAAGTTCCTCGTTTGGTAATAATGAAAAATTTTTATTACATTATTTATATTAAAAATATATTTTTTTTTATGAAATTTAATTTATAAAGTGTTAAACGGATACCTTGATGCTAAAATAGGGCGTAAAAAAATGCGAAAATTTATAATAAAGTTAAAAATGTTTACAGTTATAAATACCCTTGAGTGGAAACATCTCGTTATGGATGATATAAATTATTTATAGTTTTGAGTAATTTATATATAATTTAGTGAATTGAAACATCTAAGTAACTAAAATTGAAAAATCAACCGAGATTTCGTGAGTAGTGGCGAGTGAAAGCGGAGTTAGATTATTTATTTAATTGGATTAAATTACGTCGTTATACGGCGAACATTTATGGCCATAGAAGGTGTAAAGCCCTGTATAATTTATAAAAATTAAATAAAAGTGAGTAAAGCAAATTATGTTAGTTTGTTTGAATATAGGGGGACCATCCTCTAAATCTAAAAATTTTTAGTAATCGATAGTGAACAAGTACCGTGAGGGAAAGGTGAAAGTAGAATCTTTTTTGTATTGAAATAGAACTTGAAATTTAGCACTAAATATCTATTGAAGTTATAATAATTAATAACAATGTACCTTTTGCATAATGGACCAACGAGTTTATTTAAATAGCAAGCTTAAATTAATAAAATAAGGCGTAATTAAAAGTGAATTTAAAAAAATGATTTAGTTATTTGAATAAGACCCGAAACCAGGTGATCTAGTTAAGAGCAGGTTGATCTATATGTTAAAAAGTATGGTGAGGACCGAACCCACGTCTGTTGAAAAAGGCGGGGATGACTTTTAATTAGGGGTGAAAGGCTAATCAAACTTGGTGATAGCTGGTTTTCCGCGAAATATATTTAAGTATAGCGTTAAAAAAAAAAATTGTAGGTAGAGCTCTGAATATATTAGGGGGATTTTAATCTTACCGAGTTTAATCAAACTTCGAATGACAATTCTTTTTTTTTAGCAGGCAGTCTTTGGGAGCTAAGTTCCATAGACAAGAGGGAAACAGCCCGGATTATTTACTAAGGCCTTTAAATTATTTGTAAGTGCAAAAGATGTGAAGGGTTAAAGATACTCAAAAGGTAGGCTTAGAAGCAGCCATCCCCTAAGGAGTGCGTTATAGCTCATTGAATGAAATTCTTTGTGTCGACGATTTATAGAGACTAACAAATATGCCGAAGTAATAAATTTTATATTTTAAAATGGTAGCGGAACGTTTTGTATATTGTGGAAGATAAGCTGTAAAGTTTATTGGAAATATCAAAAGTGAATATGTTGGTATGAGTAGTGATAAATAATGTTAAAAAACATTATCGCCGAAAGCCCAAGGTTTTTTATTTAAAGTTAAACTGAGTAACAGTAAGTCGATTTCTAAAGAAATAGCTAAAGCTTTATCTGATGGAAAATTTATTTATAAAATACTTTCTATATATGACAAATAAAAAATTTTATTTTTAAATTAATAATATGTTTATAAGTAAAATTATTATTTCAAGAAATAATTATAGAAAAAATAATCGTACTAAAACCGACACAGGTGGGTAGATGTAATTGCATTAAGGCGTTTGAATTAATTATATTGAAGGAACTCGGCAAATTGACCCTGTAACTTCGGGATAAAGGGGGTTTTAATTAAAGAAATTTTTTTAAAATGACATAAAATAGGGGGTAGCGACTGTTTACTAAAAACACAGGTCTCTGCAAAATCGTAAGATGAAGTATAGGGGCTGACACCTGCCCGGTGCGAGTAGGTTAAAAGGATAAGTGCAAGCTTAAAATGGAAGCTCTTGTAAACGGCGGCTGTAATTCTTGACGGTCCTAAGGTAGCGAAATTCCTTGTCGGGTAATTTCCGACCTGCATGAATGGTGTAACGACTTCCCCACTGTCTCCAATATAAGTTCAATGAAATTGAAATTTCCGTGCAGATGCGGAATATTTATCGTAAGACGAAAAGACCCTATGCACCTTTACTATATCTTTATATTGCTTTTGACAAAAGAATGTGCAGGATAGGTGGGAGCTAATTTATTTTAGCATCCTTGAGATACCACTCTTTTTTTTACTCAAAGCTAATTATAATAAGTTTTTAAAACAGTGTAAAGTTGGTAGTTTCGCTGGGGCGGCGACCTCCTAAAAAGTAACGGAGGTGTACAAAGGTGAATTCAGTACAATTATATTTTGTACGTAGAGCGTAATGGTAAAAGTTTGCTTGACTGTAAAATAGATATATTAAGCAGGAACGAAAGTTGGTCATAGTGATCCGGTAGTTGTGAATGGAATGGCTATCGCTCAACGGATAAAAGGTACGCTAGGGATAACAGGCTAATAATTCTTAAGAGTTCGCATTGACAGAATTGTTTGGTACCTCGATGTCGGATCATCTCATCCTGAAGCTGCAGCAGGTTTCAAGGGTTCGGCTGTTCGCCGATTAAAGAGGTACGTGATCTGGGTTTAGAACGTCGTGAGACAGTTTGGTTTCTATCTACGATAAACGTTTAAAATTAAAAGGCTCTTTCTCTAGTACGAAAGGATTGAGATGGATTAACCTATGGTGTACCAGTTGTTATATTAATAGCATCGCTGGGTAGCTACGTTAATATGGTATAATTGCTGAATGCATAAATGCAAGAATGCCTCCTTAAGATAAGTTTTAATAAAAAGGTTAAAGATAATAACTTAAATAGGTTTAAAGTGTACATATAGTAATATATTTAGCTTATAAATACTAATAATAATTTTATTTTTTTATAAAAAATATGATGTATATTTATTTTATTGTAGCCGCAATGGCAATCGCAAGTAGTATTGTAGTTATAACTGCTAGAAACCCCATCCATAGTATTTTAGCTTTAATAATTGTTGTTTTAAATGTAGTATTTTTAATATTTTTATTAGAAGCTGAGTTTTTGGCGTTAATATTTGTTGGGGTATATTTAGGAGCAGTTACGGTTTTATTTTTATTTATTGTAATGATGCTTAATATCAAAGCAATTGATTTTAGTAAAGAAATTATTTATTCTTTACCAATTGGGTCTTTTTTTGGGTTTGTATTTATATATTTATTATATGTTGTTAGTTTTGATAACGGAAGTGTTAATAGTTTAAGCTCAGTGTTTGTTAATTTGCATTATTTTGATTGGAAATCTATTATGGAAAATATAACAAATATTGATGTTTTTGGGTCATTATTATATACGCATTATGCACCTTTTTTATTAATTGTTGGGGTTGTTTTATTAATTGCAATGATTGGGGCTATAATATTAACAAAAACAAATTATATTTTATCTGATAAAAAGAGAAACTTTATTGATCAACAAGTATCTCGAAATTTTGAAAACGCTGTATTTCTTATTAATGAAAAAAAAAATTAATTTAAATTTTCGTATAAGTCGGTTAATTTTAAAAAAAGGAAAATTATCTAAGGTTAATAGTATTTTAGTAAAAGTATATTTATTTTTAATAAAATCATTAAAAAAAAATCCTTTAATAATTTTAAATATAGCTGTTGAGAATATAATGCCGTTATTTGTAATAAATAAGAAAAAAATTGGGAAGCGTATTATTATTCGTCCAATTTTTATTTTATCAAATTTTTCAAGAAAATCGTTGGGAATTAAATGGATTATTGAGGCAGCTTTAAATCGAACGGGTTCTTTTTATGATAATTTAGCTTTGGAAATTTTGGAAGCATTTCATAATAAAGGATCTGTTAAAAAAAAACAAAAAGATTTGATTGGGGTTGTTTTAGAAAATAGGTCTAATTTAAAGTACCGTTGGAAATAATAAATGCCTACTATAAATCAATTATTGAAAAAGAAAAATCGTGCACGAAAAATTAAAAAATCAAAAGTAGTTACTTTAGGCGGGTGTCCTCAGAAAAAAGGTGTTTGTTTAAAAGTTTTTAAAATGAGTCCGAGAAAGCCCAATTCTGCTAAACGTAGTGTAGCAAAAATACGTTTATATAATAAAAAAAAATTAATTGCTTTTATACCGGGAGAAGGCCATAATTTGCAAAAATTTAATGATGTTTTAGTTAGAGGGGGCCGTGTTAAAGATTTGCCCGGTATAAAATATACATTAATTAGAGGTAAATTAGATTTATATGGTATATTTGGGCGGAAACATGGGCGCTCTAAGTATGGAAGTATGGACCCGAATAAATAATTTACAAGGGGGTATAACTCAGTTGGTAGAGTGTGTGCTTTGCAAGCACGAAGTCATCAGTTCGATTCTGGTTACCTCCAATTTAAATTTTAAGCCTGGGTGGTGCAATTGGTTGACACGCCGTATTTAGGATGCGGTTTCTATAGTTTAGAGTTAGGGGTTCGAATCCCCTCCTAGGTAAAAAATTTAAGATATGAGGGATTATAAATCTAATGTAATAAACTCAAAAAAAAAGAAAAAGATGGCTGCTATTCGAAAAAGAATAGATAAAAAAAAAATTCATATTACTCGACTGAATGAATTATTTTCAGCAGAAAAAAAAATAGTAATTACTTTTTTAAAAAAAATAGCTGTGAAAATAATTTGGGTCACGGCCAAAGATTTTAATATATTTTATATTTATTTATTATGCATTGCTTGTATGTTCCTGGGTGGGTGTATGAGTTTAATAAATTTTTTAATTATACATTGTTATAATGTAGATATGGGGAACTTTTTAACAAATTTATTTGTGCTTATCTGTAATACTATTGATTCGTACTTTGGGAATACGGATTTTATTAAAAAGCTTACGGAAATGTCTATAGTAGAGCCAGCGGTGGGATTTGCGGAAGCACCTGTAGAAGAAGTATTTGCGGAAATTCCTATAGAATCGGGAGATCCTGTGGAAGAATCTGTAAAGGATGAAGGTTCGTTTATTCAGAGAAATTTCTGGTATATAGTAGGAGGAGGTGTCGTACTAGTTTGTATTTTAGGGGGTGGGGTTGCTTATAAGTGTGGTTGTTTTTCATCACCAGCTGTATCGGCTATAATAGAGGTAGAGGGTGTTCCAGCAGGACCAGAAGTGGGCCCAGTAGGCTTTGATCCTGGATTTTCTAGGGAATTGGTTTTAATGAAGCCAGAAAACGGTGTGTATAGATCTATATTAGCACCGAATCGGATATGGGTTGAACAGTGGCAGCATATATATCAGATGGCAGATGCTAACCCTATTGGAAAAGAGTCTGAAATAAAAGTAGCATTCGGCTGCCGTTCGTGGGAGCACTTTCTTTGTGCAAATATAGATACGATGAGAGAGAATCTTCGGTTGGAGGTTAACACACTGCCGCCGAAGTCCGGTGAGTGTGATACTTTTTTTCGTCAGTCTTATTCAAGGATATCTGGGGGGGCTAGCTTATCCCCTGAGGATCTTAGTGTTTTTAAAGCTCAAATGTATGATCAACAGGCGGCGAATATAAGTAGGATCTCTTATAATATTGATAAGACTCAGAAGGTAATAGATAGTGGGCGAAGTATGAGACTTACAGCAGAGAGTTTTGGTCTTTACCAGGTATAGGATAAGGAGAAGTTTGCGTATGAAAGTTTGGATATATTATAAAGAATATTTTTGGAGGCTATAGTAAATATAAAAAGGAGTTAAATGGGTAAATTAAATTTAGAGATGAAAATTAAGTCTCGATTAAATAAGTTTATAACAAGTGACAAGGGTGATTTTTTTAGTGATAAAGGTATAGTAACTGCTATTGGGGATGGGATAGCTAATGTATATGGTTTGACAAGTGTTCAGGCCGGAGAAATGGTTGATTTTAGATTTGGAATTAAGGGGATGGCTTTAAATTTAGAAAAATCAAAAGTTGGGGTAGTTATTTTTGGTGACGATAAGTTTATTAAAGAAGGTTCTTTAGTTAAGCGGACTAATGCTATTGTTGATGTTCCTGTAGGACTTGGGTTATTAGGACGGGCTGTTGATGGTTTAGGGGATCCTATTGATGGGCAAGGTGTTATTGAAGGTAATCGTAGTCAAGTTGAGGTAAAAGCTCCTGGTATTATTGTTCGAAAATCGGTAAATATGCCAGTTCAGACAGGAATTAAAGTTGTTGATAGTTTAATACCTATTGGTAGAGGTCAGCGAGAATTAATTATTGGAGATCGTCAAACTGGAAAAACTGCAATTATTATTGATACAATGATTAACCAAAATAGCGGTCATGAAGATCATGCCACTTATTTAAAATCTTCTTATTCGGGTACAGCTATTGACCCAGTAGTTGATTTATATTGTATTTATGTAGGGATTGGTCAAAAACGTTCAACAATTGCTCAGGTTTTAAAAGCACTAGCTGTGGCTGATGTTTTAAAATTTAGTGTTGTTGTCGCAGCAACTGCTTCTGACTCAGCGCCATTACAATTTTTAGCACCTTATACAGGGGCTACAATCGGAGAATATTTTAGAGATAATGGTATGCATGCTATTATTTTTTATGATGATTTATCAAAACAAGCTGTTGCTTACCGGCAAATGTCTTTACTTTTACGACGACCACCTGGGCGAGAGGCTTATCCAGGAGATGTTTTTTATTTACATTCTCGGTTATTAGAGCGAGCATCTCAAATGTCTGATGCAGTTGGTGGGGGTTCTTTAACTGCTTTACCAGTTATTGAAACACAAGCAGGGGATGTTTCTGCTTATATTCCTACTAATGTTATTTCAATTACGGATGGACAAATATTTTTAGAAACTGAATTATTTAATCAATTACAACGGCCGGCGGTATCTGTAGGTCTTTCAGTAAGTCGAGTTGGTTCTGCTGCTCAGATTGGTTTAATGAAACAGGCAGTAGGTTCGTTAAAATTACGATTAGCGGATTATCGTGAAGTTCAGGCTTTTGCTCAGTTTGGTTCTGATTTAGATGCTGCAACACAATTACAATTAAAAACTGGAGCGCGTTTAGTTGAATTATTAAAGCAAAAACAATTTGTGCCTTTAGAAGTTGAAAAGCAAATTATGTTAATGTTTGCGGGTAACCAGGGTTTATTAAATAATTTAGAGATTGAGCAAATTGAATCATTTGAAGAAGAGTATTTAAATGTTTTAAATGGGCAATATGCCTTTTTATCAAAATTAAAAAGCATTAAAAAGCTTGATGACGAGGAGCTATTAGGTTTTTATAGTGCGTGTCGAGTAATAATGCGTAACCGTTTAGGTGTTTAATTTAAATTTTATATAGTCCGTTGGAGCAGTTTGAGCCCATTCCTATTTTTTTATTACGATTTGGGTATATTGATTTTTCTATAACAAATGTTATGATTATTTTTATTTATATTATTTTAACTTTATGTTATTTTTTAAATGGTTCTATTTTTCGTTTAAATGATATAAGGTCTATTAATTTAGTGCATTTAAAGCGAGGTACTTTAAGTGTGGAGGGGCAAGATCAATTTCAATATTTACAAAGTCTTAATTCTGATTCGGTAATTAAAGCAAAATTTTTTAATTATTATTTTTTTAACGGTTATTTATTTTTTTTATCAGATGCCCATATTTTTAGTATAAAAACTTTACGTTTTAAAGAAAAGTGGTTAAATTTTAATGTATTATTTCCTTCTAGTTTAAAATCAGAATATTCTCGTGAATTCCATAAATTTATGTATACTAGTTTATCTAATGATGAGTTTTTTTTTGGAGATAATTATAAATTTTTTAATAATATTAAATTATACGCTTGGAATTTTTTAAATAATCTTTATTTCAATGGTGTTCATTTAAAATTTAAAGCAGCAAAAAATAATTTAACAGTTTATAATTTATTATATACATTTGCTACAAAAAAAAATTTTAGTAAATTTTTTATTTCGAATATTAATATTTATGTATTTGAAAATTTATATAATATAATTTTAAATATGGTAAAAGAAAATATTGGGGGAAATGTTAAACGAGCAGTTCGTTTTTTTCCTTTTATTTTTTCATTATTTATTTTTATTTTAATTGCAAATTTAATTGGTTTAATACCTTATAGTTCAACGGTAACAAGTTATTTAATTGTAACTTTTTCTATGGCAGTTATGGTATTAGTAGGGGTTAATATTATTGCTGGAAGGTTCCATGGGCTTGTTTATTTTGGTCATTTTTTACCTTCTGGGTGTCCTTTTGCATTATATCCTTTAATTATTCCTATTGAATTTATTTCTTATGTATTTCGGGTTGTAAGTCTTTCAGTGCGGCTTTTTGCAAATATGATGGCTGGTCATACATTATTAGCTGTTCTAGCAGGTTTCGGGTATACAATGGCAGTAGGTACGAGTACTGATTTATTTTTTCATCATCCTGCACCTATTTTTGTAGTTTTTGTTTTAGTTTTTTTAGAAACGGCTGTTGCTATTATTCAGTCTTATGTTTTTACAATTCTAACTTGCATGTATTTAGATGAAGCAATTAATTTACATTAAAGAAAAAGTATTTAATTAAAAGGAATTTTTAAAGTTTTTTTTGCCCTTTATAAGGGAGTTAACAAACTTTTCAATTTAAAAGGAAAAAAATAGCATTGGTATCTCAATTGGATAGAGTATTGGATTTCGGACCCAAGTGTTGCAGGTTCGAGTCCTGCCCAGTGTAGTACTTTGAAATATGGAGGGTGGGTGATTAACTTAATTGGTAGAGTATCTTGTTTACACCGAGAATGTTAGTGGTTCGAGTCCGCTATCACCCTTTTTTATTGGATTTTAATAATAAAATTAATACATAAGGTCAGACTTAAATTTTTGTAAATTAATTTTGTGCTATAGATACTATTAAAGGGAAATATAGTAATTCAATAATTATAGTATTGCGGGTATACATTAATTGGTAAATATCTTGACTTCCAATCAAGCAATACGGGTTCGAGTCCCGTTACCCGCTAGTTTAGGGAAGGTAGTTTAATTGGTTAGAATATTGGATTCCAAATTCAATGACAAGGGTTCAAGTCCCTTCCTTTCTGCAATTGTTTAGTTAAAGGTGTTATAATTGCGAGTAGTTACGAAAATATATTTTTTATTTTATGATTTTAGAGGCAGGAAAAATGATTGGTGCAGGAGCAGCAACTGTAGGATTAGCGGGAGCGGGTGCTGGAATTGGTACTGTTTTTGGTGCATATATTATAGGTGTTTCACGAAATCCATCGTTACAAGCAGAATTATTTAAAATTTGTATTTTTGGTTTTGCTTTAACTGAGGCTATGGCTTTATTTTGTTTAATGATGGCTTTTTTAATCTTATTTGCTTTATAATAGGGTTTCAAAACATAATGGTATTTTTGTTTTATTAATTACAGGGTGGAGCAGTTGGTAGCTCGTCAGGCTCATGTCCTGAAGGCCGTTGGTTCAAGTCCAGCCCCTGTAATTTTAGTTTGATTTTATTAAAGTCTTCTTGGTGAAATTGGTAAACACGGTAGACTTAAAATCTATTCCTTTTTAAGGTTACCGGTTCGAGTCCGGTAGAAGATAGTGCGTATTTAATAAGTTTTTTTTGTATATTAAATTTTTTTATTATACACTTTTAAGGAATTTGGTCCTGGTTCGGAATGAACGCTAGTAACATGCTTTACACATGCAAGTTGAATGTTTTATAAAACGTAGCGGACGGGTGAGTAATGTAAAAGCATTTTGCCCCTAAGTCTGGGATAATTATATTGTAATGATAATTTGAAAGGAAACTTTCAAAGTAAAAATACCGGATATCTAAAAGAATTTTTCGCTTAGGGATACGCTTTTTTAGTATTAGGTTGTTGGTAATGTAAAAGATTACCAAGCCGATGATGCTTAGTTGGCCTTAACGGGTGTACAATCACACTGGGACTGAGACACGGCCCAGACTCAATAGAGGCTGCAGTGGGGAATATTGGGCAATGGGCGAAAGCCTGACCCAGCAATGTTACGTGAGAGAAGACTGCGTTTTGCTGTAAATCTCTTTCATTAAGTAGGATAATGACGTTACTTAAAGAAGAAGCCCCGGCTAATTCTGTGCCAGCAGCCGCGGTTATACAGGAGGGGCAGGTGTTATTCTTCGTTATTAGGCGTAAAGGGTCCGCAGGTAATTTAATAAGTTGAAATTTAAATTTTTTAGCCTAACTAAAAAAAATTTCAAAACTGTTTTATTTGAGTTTAATAGGGGGTAGTAGAATTTCTAATGTAAGGATAAAATCTGGGAATATTAGGAGGAATTTCGGTGGCGAAGGCGACTATCTGGGTTATAACTGACACTGAGGGACGAAGGCTTGGGGAGCAAATGGGATTAGAGACCCCAGTAGTCCAAGCTGTAAACGATGAATGTTAAAAATTAGATTAGAAAAAATTTGGTTTTAAAGCTAACGCGTTAAACATTCCGCCTGGGGAGTACGGTCGCAAGATTAAAACTCAAAGGACTTGACGGGAATTCGGACCAGTGGTGGAGCATGTGGTTTAATTCGATGATACGCGAAAAATCTTACCAATCTTTGTATATAAATTATTTTAAAACTTTAAATAAAAGTTATTACTTAAAGTATATAGGTTTATACAGGTGTTGCATGGCTGTCGTCAGCTCGTGTCGTGAGATGTTTGGTTTATTCCTATTTAACGAGCGAAACCCTTTTTTTTTATTTTTTTTTAGTTAAAACACTTCTTTAATTAAAATATATTTAAAAAGACAGTTGGAGAAATCCAGGGGAAGGAGAGGATCAAGACAAGTCGTTATGGCCTTTATGGATTGGGCTACACACGTGCTACAATGATAATTACAATGAGAGGCGATTAAGTGATTATGAGCAAATCTTTAAAAATTATCGCAGTTCGGATTATAGGCTGAAACTTGCCTATATGAAGTTGGAATCACTAGTAATCGTGAATCAGCATGTCACGGTGAAAATATTTACGAATTTTGTACAAACCGCCCGTCAAGCTAGCAAATTGGGCCTTTTTTAAAGCTTAGGTCTTATATTTTATTTATTAAAAATTTAAATAATTATTTTTTAATTAATTTTTTAGTATTATTTTATAATCTTTGTGAAATAAGGGTTTGAGATGGTAGTTAAGTCGTAACAAGGTAGTTGTAGGGGAACCTGTGGCTGATGTTTAAAATTTATCATTTTACAAATACGCACATTTATTTAAAATTTAGATAATTTTTTTCGCAGTAGCTTAGTGGTAGAGCAGCCGGCTGTTAACCGGCAGGTCGTTGGTTCAAATCCAACCTGCGAAGGAAAGTTTTGTATTTATGTGGAAAAAAAAATCTCTTTTTAAAATTATAAATAATCATATAATTGATTATCCTAGTCCAATGAATGTATCTTATCTTTGGAGTATAGGCTCTTTAGCAGGATTATGTTTAGTTATTCAAATTATTACTGGAATTTTTTTAGCGATGCATTATACTCCTCATATCGATTATGCTTTTATGAGTGTTGAGCATATTATGAGGGATGTGAATAATGGTTGGCTATTTCGTTATATTCATGCAAATGGTGCTTCTATGATGTTTATTACATTATATATTCATATGTTTAAAAATTTATATTATGGTTCTTATACAGCACCACGTCATTGGTTATGGGCTTCTGGTGTAGTTATTTTATTAGTTACCATGGCAACAGGGTTTATAGGTTATGTTTTACCTTGGGGTCAAATGAGTTTTTGGGGAGCAACGGTTATTACAAATTTATTTTCAGCAATACCTGTAGTGGGTCAAATGATTGTTAATTTATTATGGGGAGGTTTTTCAGTCGATAATGCGACTTTAAACCGGTTTTTAAGTTTACATTATTTACTGCCATTTATAATTGCTGGGTTATCAATTGTCCATTTAATTTTATTACATGTTCATGGAAATAATAATCCGTTAGGTATTGAAGTTAAAACAGGTGTTATTCCTTTTTATCCATATTTTTATAGTAAAGACTTATTTGCTTTTTTTATTTTATTAGTTGTATTTTCGTTTTTCGTATTTTTTTATCCAAATGCTTTAGGACATCCGGATAATTATATTCCTGCGAATCCAATGGTAACTCCCCCTCATATTGTACCTGAATGGTATTTTTTACCATTTTATGCAATTTTACGGTCAATTCCTGATAAATTAGGAGGCGTTGTCGCTATGGCAGGAGCAATTATAATATTAGCATTAATTCCATTTATTATTCCACGGTTAAATATTCGAAGTTCTTTATTTCGTCCAATAGCACGTAAATTATTTTGGTGTCAGGTTGTTAATTGTGTTATTTTAGGGTGGATTGGGCAAAATGTTGTTGAATATCCTTATATTGAGGTAGGTCAAATTGCAACAGCATTTTATTTTATTTATTTTTTAATTTTATTACCAGGGCTTGTTATTTTAGAAAATAAATTACTTTTAACTAAAGTAGATTAATTTTAAAGAAAAAAGTGAAATTAAATAAAATAAAAGGGTTAATTTTTAATAAAAAGAATAAAGCAGGGCGTAATCATTATGGACGCATTACTGTCCGCCGCCGTGGCGGTGGGCATAAGCGTTTATATCGTAAAATAAATTTTAATTTTTTATCTACAAATTATCAGGTTTTAAGTCATGAGTATGATCCGAATCGGAATTCAAAGATAAGTGTTATAAAATGTTTAAATTCTGGAAAAATTAGTTATATATTAGCAGTTAAAGACCTAAAACCTGGTGATATTATAGATTCAAAAAAAAGTATTGTTAATGGGGGTCGTTATTATTTAAAAGATTTACCTCCGAATTATTTAATAAATAATATTGAATTTAAGCCTAAAAAAGGGGGTCAAATTTCACGCTCGAGTGGAATGTTTTGTAAAATTTTACAAAAAGATCATGAAAAAGCTTTAGTAAAAATAAAATTACCTTCATTAGAAGAGCGTTTTATTAATATAAATTGTAAGGCTACGGTAGGATCCATTAATAATAATTTTTTTCATATTAAAAAATTGCGAAAAGCCGGAAATTCTCGGTGGTTGGGTAAAAGGCCAAAAGTTCGAGGGGTTGCTATGAATCCAGTAGATCATCCTCATGGAGGAGGTGAGGGTAAAACGTCTGGGGGTCGTCCTTCTGTAACTCCCTGGGGGCATATTACTATAGGTAAAGTTACTCGGTCTAAACGTAAATTTACGAATTCATTAATCTTCAAAAGTCGACGGCAATTTTAATATTATTCATGTCTAAAATAAATTTTTGTAATTTAATTGTTTTAAATACTCGTCAAAAAAAAAATAAAATTCTTTCTCGAAATTCAAAAATTTTAGATTATCATATAGGTAAATCTTTTTTTATACACAATGGTTATAAGTTTTTATCATTGCTGGTAAGTCCGAGAATGAAAGGGCATTGTTTTGGAGAATTTTGCTTGACTCGAAAACAATTTTCTCATAAAAATAAGAAAAAAAAATAATATGAGTAAAAAAACAAATTCTTTAAGTTTACGTTCTCTAAAAAATAAAAGTTGGGCATCTAAATCTTTTTTTGAAGATTTTAATTATTCAAAAATTTTATATCAAGATTTATATATTACAGATTATATTAAAAATATTTTACAATATCAATTTTTTAATGGTATTGTTCAGGATGTTATTATACAACGTAAAAGAGATATAATTTATATTAATGTATCTTATTATTCATTAGCAAAAAGAAAGAAAAACTCTGATGTTTCTTTTTTTATAGCAAAATTAAAAAAAAAAAATAATTGGAGGTCAAAAAGAAAATTTTTTTTTAATTATTTGGGTGTAAAGAAAAAGCGTATCCATAAGTATCAAAAGTATATTTTGCGTGTGCTTGAGGTGGTTCGGAGTAAAAAACCGAATCCTGCAATTCTTAAAATGCGTTTAGTTGGTAATAGAAATTATTTATCAATTTTTAGTTTAAGGCGCTTACTTTTACTAAATTTAGTTTTATTAACTGGGTGTCGGGTCAATTTATATTTTTCAAATTTAGCAAATTTAGTTAATTTTCCGGTTTATTCTTTTAAGGTGGTTAATTTAAATGATATTATTTGTTTTATTCGTAGTCGAAGTAATATTGCTACGATTTTAAATAAAAAAAAAATCTTAAATAAAAATATAAGTGCTATTACACAAAGTGATATAAAAAATTTTTCTGGGCAGGAGGTTCAAGGATTAAATTCTTTTTTTAAATCTATTTTATATTCAGTGAAGGAGTTGATGAAATTTTTAAAAATACCTGCGGCAAACTCTCGTTTATCTAATTTAGATATGATTTTTTTAGTTCATTTAATTTATACTTCATTCATTTTAAAATCTCCAAACTTATTGGGGGTTTATATTGGTAAAGTAATAAAGAGAAATATAAAATCTTTTAATTTTTTTTTTAATTTTTTTTCTCGGACTTTGTATTCATTATTTGTTTTTTCTAGTTTGCGGGGCTTAAAAATACAGTTTAAAGGCCGTTTAGGTATTTCATTAAGAAAAAAAAAATCAATTATTTCTTTTGGACCGATGCCTTTACAAACTATTAGTTCTGATATAAAGTATTCTTTTAATGAAGTTACTACTATTTATGGAGTCTGTGGTATTAAGATTTGGTATTATTATTAATATGTTTTTTCCAAAAGTAACAAAATTTAAAAAATCACGAAAATTAACTGCAAAGGGCACAGAAACTCGCGTTACGGGTTTAAAATTTGGGTCTTTTGGTTTAAAGGCCTTAGGTAATGGTCGTTTGACTTCTAAGCACATTGAAACTGGTAGGCAGGCTATAAATAGATATATACGTCCGTTTGGTAAAATGTGGGTACGGGTTTTTGCTCATACACCTGTTTCTTCTACTCCCTTAAAAGTAAGAATGGGTAAGGGTAAGGGTAATGTATCTTACTGGGCTTGCGGTATTAAAAAAGGTCAAATTTTATATGAAGTGGCGGGTGTTGGTAGTCAAAAGGCTATTGATGCTTTATCAATAGGAGGATTGAAGCTTCCATTTAAAACAAAAATTGTTAAATATTAATTATGGGCCTATGGTTTAATGGTATAACTTGCCATTCATAATGGTACCGGTGTAGGTTCGAATCCTGCTAGGCCCTTTTAATGGTGTAAAGGGTTTGAGTTTTACTGAGATTTTAAAAAGGTTAGGGTAAAGTAAACGAGTAAAATGACTCAATTAGATAGTGTTACGTGGGTTTCTCAAGTTACTTGTCTTTTTATATGTTTTTTTAGCCTTTATATTCTAGTTTATAAAAATTATGCACCTTTTAGTTTTTATAATCAAATGTTACGTTCTCAAAAGATAGCAAGTCATTATAAACTATTTATTTCTTATGATTATTTAAATGTTGATACGCGTTTTAAATATTTTAATATAATTGCTACAAATTTTTAATTATATAGTTTAATTGGTAAAATAATAAAAAGGCCAAATAAATTTAGAAAACATACAATTAGTTGTTATTATTTTTATTTTTTTAATAAATTTGTAAAATTAGCAGCAGTAGACGAAAGAATGTTTTTGGGTCAGGCCGGGTTTAGTTCATAATTATTAAGATTAAAGCTAGGTATATACGCCCGGGCTGGGATTTTTTGATTAATATTCTTTTTTCTGGATTTACGGCTTAAGGGAATTCTAGTACCTTTGATTAAACATAAAGGATAAAAAATTTTATTTTTTTATCGTTATGATATTAAATTATAATGGTTCAGTTGGTGAATAGTAGTTTAAAATTAAGTTCAGAATTTTTAGAGAGTATATTTTATGATAGTCAGATGGATGCTGCGGGTCCTTGGCAGTATAGTTTTTCTGACCCCGCAACCCCTATTATGGAAGGTATAATTAATTTTCATAATGATTTAATGTTTTTTTTGGTTGCAATTATTATTTTTGTAGTATGGATGTTATTTCGTTGCGTTCAAATTTTTTTAGCTCCGTCTGGTAACCAAACAATTAATTGGGCTAGTCAAACAGGCTTTTTAGGGGGTCTTGCAAAAGATTCTAAAATTAGAGTAAAAACCGATAAAGTAAACGAAAATACTAAAGATTTATTAAATACAGTACAAATTTATTCAACAGGAATAAATCATCACACACCTATCGAAATTGCATGGACAGTAGCTCCGGCGTTAATTTTAATGGTTATTGCTGTACCGTCTTTCGCATTATTATACTCGATAGAAGAGTTTGTAGAGCCTTCATTAACAGTAAAATGTACTGGGCATCAGTGGTATTGGTGTTATGAGTATTCTAACTGTAAAGATGTTGATCTTGCTGAGCATTTAAATGGTTATAAATTTGAAAGTTATATGGTACCCACAAGTGATTTAGATGATGGGGGTCTTCGGTTGTTAGAGGTGGATAATAGGTTATCATTACCAATTAAATCACATGTGCAGGTTACTGTAACGGCAGCAGATGTTTTACATAGTTGGGCAGTTCCGTCGTTAGGTATTAAAGTTGATGCTTGTCCTGGGCGGTTAAATCAAACATCTATATTTATTAAGCGTCCTGGTGTATTTTATGGGCAATGTAGTGAAATTTGTGGGGTAAACCATGGTTTTATGCCTATTGTTGTTCGTGGATCAGGTATGGAAGAGTTTATTAAAGGGCATTTTGCGGCATCTGTTTGTCGTATGTTAAGCGAAGGAGAATTTCCTTCTGATTATGAGTTATAAAATGCGTATAAGTATTTTACAAATTATTATTATTATTTTAGTAATTTATTTTTTATTTGGAAATAGTTTAAATTTAAAAATTTTATGGGAAGGGGTATTAAATTTTTGTAAAAGAGTTTTAAAAAAAATACAAATTTTTTTTAATTTTAAATAATATATAACCATGGATACAGTTTATAATTGGTCATCACGATGGCTTTTTTCAACAAATCATAAAGATATAGGAACGCTATACTTTATTTTTGGAGCTTTTTCTGGTGTAGTAGGAACTATGATGTCTGTATATATGAGAATGGAGTTAGCACAGCCAGGTAGTCAAGTTTTATTAGGAAATTATCAATTATGGAATGTACTAATTACGGGGCATGCTTTTATAATGATTTTTTTTATGGTTATGCCTATTTTAATTGGGGGTTTTGGTAATTGGTTTGTTCCATTAATGATTGGGGCGCCGGATATGGCTTTTCCTCGGTTAAATAATATTAGTTTTTGGTTGTTACCACCTGCATTAATTTTATTAGTTGCGTCTACATTGGTAGAAGCAGGGGCTGGTACAGGGTGGACGGTATATCCTCCTTTGGCAAGTATAGCTTATCATTCAGGACCTTCTATTGATTTGGCAATTTTTAGTTTACATTTAGCTGGAGCTTCGTCAATTTTAGGGGCATCAAATTTTATCACAACAATTTTTAATATGAGGGCACCTGGTATGTATTTACATAAAATGCCTTTATTTGTTTGGGCGGTATTAATTACAGCTTTTTTATTATTACTTTCATTACCTGTTCTTGCAGGAGCTATTACAATGTTATTAACTGATCGTAATTTTAATACAACTTTTTTTGACCCTGCGGGTGGAGGAGACCCTGTATTATACCAACATTTATTTTGGTTTTTTGGTCATCCGGAAGTTTATATTTTAATTTTACCAGGGTTTGGTATACTTTCGCAAGTTATTTCTCGTGAATGTAAACAGACTATTTTTGGGTATTTAGGTATGTGTTATGCTATGATATCTATTGGTATATTAGGTTTTATTGTTTGGGCACATCATATGTATACAGTAGGTTTAGATGTTGATACTCGTGCGTATTTTACAGCAGCTACTATGATTATTGCAGTTCCAACAGGGATTAAAATTTTTAGTTGGTTAGCTACTATGTGGGGGGGTCAAATTCGATTACATACTCCAATGTTATTTGTAATCGGTTTTTTATTTTTATTTACATTAGGTGGATTAACTGGTATTATACTTTCAAATTCTGGGTTAGATATTGCATTACATGATACTTATTATGTTGTAGCGCATTTTCATTATGTATTATCTATGGGAGCAGTATTTGGTATTTTTGCTGGGTTTTATTTTTGGTTACCGAAAATGATTGGAAGAAACTTTCCTGAAGCATTAGGTAGATTACATTTTTGGATTACTTTTTTTGGAGTGAATTTAACTTTTTTTCCAATGCATTTTTTAGGGTTAGCTGGAATGCCTCGAAGAATTCCTGATTATCCGGATGCTTTTGCTGGATGGAATGCAATTGCGTCGTTTGGTTCTTATATTTCCGGTATCGGGTTATTGGTATTTTTTTATGTAGTATACGTTGCTTTTACTAGTGGAGATTTAGTTGAGCAAAATGAAGATACAATAGTTTTAATTAAACAAAATTAATATGAATTCTCTTTTTTTTTTAGAATATAAATCATTATTAGTGTATTTAATAGTATCTTTAATTATAGCTTTTGCTTTAGTTATAATTTCATATTTAGTCGCAGCTCAGGTTGGCGGTACGGAAAAATTATCTACTTACGAATGTGGTTTTGAACCTTTTGAAGACGCAAGAAATACATTTGATATTAAGTTTTATTTAATTGCGATTTTATTTCTTATATTTGATATTGAGGTAGCTTTTTTATTTCCTTGGTCGGTAACTTTTAATTATGTAGATTCATTAGGTTTTTGGGTGGTAATGGATTTTATAATCGAATTAATAATTGGTTATATCTACATTTGGAAAAAAGGGGCTTTAGACTAAATCCGATAATTTAAAAAAGTTTCTTTCGTCTATTGGTTAGGACATTGCCTTTTCACGGCGGAAAGACGGGTTCGATTCCCGTAAGAAACTCGTAACAAGCATGAGATGTTGAATAAATATAAAGATATTAAAAATTTTACATTAAATTTTGGGCCTCAACATCCTGCAGCGCATGGTGTTTTACGTTTAATTTTAGAATTAGACGGAGAGGTTGTGAAACGTGCAGATCCCCATATAGGACTTTTACATAGAGGGACAGAAAAGCTTATTGAATATAAAACTTATTTACAGGGGTTACCTTATTTTGATCGTTTAGATTATTGTTCTATGATGTGTCAAGAGCATTCATATGCATTGTCAATTGAAAAATTGTTAAATACGCAAATTCCTTTGCGTGCGCAGTATATTCGGACGTTATTCTCTGAATTAACTCGTATTATGAATCATCTTTTAGCGGTATCAACGCATGCGTTAGATGTTGGTGCGATGACTCCTATGTTATGGGTTTTTGAAGAAAGAGAAAAGTTATATGAATTTTATGAAAGAGTTTCGGGAGCGAGAATGCATGCAGCTTATTTTCGTCCTGGGGGGGTTCATCAAGATTTACCTTTAGGTCTTTTAGAAGACATTAATATATTTTCACAAAATCTGCCAGCACGTTTAGATGAGATGGAAGAGCTTTTAACAGGAAATAGGATTTGGAAACAACGTTTGGTAGACATTGGGATTGTTGACGCTGAAAAGGCGTTAGATTACGGATTTAGTGGTGTTTTGTTACGGGGTTCTGGAATTCCATGGGATCTAAGAAAAACTCAACCTTATGAAGTTTATGATTTTATGGATTTTGAGATTCCGGTAGGAACAAATGGAGATTGTTATGATCGGTATTTAATTCGTATAAATGAAATGCGTCAAAGTATAGCGATTATAAATCAATGTTTAAATAAAATGCCAAAAGGTCCCATAAAAATTGATAATAATAAGATAAGTGTACCTTCAAAATTAATGTTAAAAAATTCAATGGAATCTTTGATTCATCATTTTAAATTATATACTGAAGGTTTTTCTATTTTACCGGGAGAAACTTATGCAGCTATTGAAGCGCCTAAAGGAGAATTTGGTGTTTATTTAGTTTCTAATGGAACAAATAGACCTTATAGGTGTAAAGTACGTGCTCCAGGAGTATTTCATTTACAAGGGTTAGATTTTATGTCTAAAGGACATATGTTAGCTGATGTAGTTACTATAATAGGTACCCAAGATATTGTATTTGGGGAAGTAGATAGATAATTTTTTAATAAATGAAGAAAATGAATAATCAAATTCATCCTTTTCATTTAGTAGACCCCAGCCCTTGGCCTTTATTAGGGTCATTAGGTGCTTTATCGGCGACGGTAGGTGGAGTTATGTGGTTTCATTGTTATTCTGGGGGAGGGCTTTTATTAATATGCGGGTTAGTTATTATTGTTTCAGTCATGACGTGTTGGTGGAGAGATATTATTAGAGAAAATACATTTGAAGGTAATCAAACTTCAAAGGTTGAGTCTGGAATGCGTATGGGAATGTTATTATTTATTACATCAGAAATTATGTTTTTTTTTGCTTTTTTTTGGGGATTTTTTTATTCAAGTATTAATCCTGATTTAGCGATTGGGGCTATTTGGCCGCCTGCAGCAATTAAAACATTTAATCCATGGGAAGTTCCTCTTTTAAATACTTTAATTTTATTAAGTTCAGGGGCGACGGTTACTGTATGTCATAATTCTTTAATTACTGGAGATCGTAAGTTAGCAATATATAGTTTAATTGTGACAATTATTTTAGCGATTACTTTTACTGGATTTCAGGTGTTTGAGTATATTCATGCTAGTTTTAATATTTCTGATAGTATTTATGGTTCGTGTTTTTATATGGCTACTGGTTTTCATGGTTTTCATGTCTTCATAGGAACCTGTTTTTTAACAGTTTGTCTTTATCGAATTTATTCGTATCATTTTACTCGAGAAAATCATTTTGGGTTTGAGGCAGCTGCTTGGTATTGGCATTTTGTTGATGTTGTTTGGTTATTTTTATTTGTTGCTGTTTATTGGTGGGGAGGTAATTAATTTATTTTTAATATTTATATATTACCTAATTCATACATAAATTATTTGATTTACTTTTTAAATGAATTACTTAATTTTAGTCTGGTTAATTTAAGTCAATAAAAGTAATTAAAAAAATGATTCATTTTTTAAATACAAACATTCCAGATAATAAAAATATAGAAATTTCATTGACTTATATTTATGGTATTGGAAGGAATGAGTCAATTAAAATTTGTAAAAAGCTAGGTTTAAATCCGAAGAGTTTATTTAAAAATTTAAATAGTCAGGTGCGGAGTATATTATCTAGTTATATTGAGTTTAATTATGTATACGGCTTTCATTTAAGGCGTTTAAAAAAACAAAATATTGAAATGCTTATTAAAATAAGGTCTTATAGAGGTAACCGTCATTATTTTGGTTATTTAGTAAGGGGACAAAGGTCTAAAAATAAAAAAACTCGTCGGCATATTTAAAACGTGGGTAGATGGCTGAGTGGTTGAAGGCGTTAGTCTTGAAAATTAATGTATCGAAAGATACCGTGAGTTCGAATCTCACTCTACCCACGTTTTAAATATGGTTATGTTTAATAAAATTAATTTAAAAATGCTTAAACAAAAAAAACAATTAAATAATTTCTCTTTTTATAAAAAAAATAAGTTTAAAGGTATTTTAAAACTAGAGAAAGAAAAATATAAAAAGGAGTATTATATTTTATATATAAAAAGCTCGTTAAGAGGTTTTTATGTAAATATTTCACGCGCTGACGGAAAGGTTTTAAAAATATTTAGTTCGGGTCAATTAGGTTATAAAAAAGCTCAGAGGTATAATCCTTTTAATTTATTTACGCTTGCTAATGAAGTATTAAACTTTTTGAAAAAGGAGTTAAAAGAGAAAAAAAAATTTAAGGTTATTTCAAAAATAAGAAAAAGTAAAAAAAATATTAAAATTATAAATAATTTTGGAGTAGTTATTGTTTTAAAAGGGTTTAATTTTAGGCGCGGTCGTTTCGTAAAGCGCTTTATACATTCTTTTTTAAAAAAATCGATAATTTCGGTGGTCGATTTAACTGATTTACCGTATAATGGTTGTAGGCCTAAAAAACTTAGGCGTAAATAAATTTGAAACATGTATTTATTAATTATTTTCTTGCCCTTAATGGGTTCTATATTCGCAGGGTTGTTCGGGAATAAAGTGGGTTCTTATGGAGCGACCCGTTTAACAACATTTTTAATCGCAGTAAGTGCAATTTTTTCTTATATAGGTTTTTTTGAAGTTTCGTTAGCCCATAGTCCAGTATATATTCAATTAGCTACCTGGATAAGTTCAGGTATTTTTGATATTTCGTGGGGTTTTATGTTTGATACTTTAACAGTTTTAATGTTAGTGGTTGTTACAACGGTGTCAACAATAGTGCATTTATATTCTATTGGTTATATGGAAACTGATCCGCACATTCCTCGTTTTTTTAGCTATTTATCATTATTTACGTTTTTTATGATAATTTTAGTAACAGCAGACAATTTAGTTCAAATGTTTGTTGGTTGGGAAGGCGTGGGTTTATGCTCATATTTATTAATTAATTTCTGGCATACTAGATTACAAGCAAATAAAGCTGCTATTAAAGCAGTAATTGTTAACCGAGTCGGAGATTTTGGTTTAGTTTTAGGAATGTTAGGGACATTTTATATTTTTAAAACTTTAAATTATTCCACTTTATTTTCATTAGTACCTTTTTATAGTATGGAAATAAAAAGTTCATTATCTCTATTAGGTTATAATATAGATGCGTTAACTTTTATTTGTGTATTTTTTTTTATAGGGGCTATTGGTAAGTCAGCACAGCTTGGGTTGCATACATGGTTACCAGATGCTATGGAAGGTCCTACGCCAGTATCGGCGTTGATTCATGCAGCTACAATGGTGACAGCTGGTGTTTTTTTAATAGCGCGTTGTTCTCCGTTATTTGAGTATTCTCCAGTAGCTTTAATGATAGTTACTTGTTTTGGGGCTATGACAGCTTTTTTTGCTGCTACTACAGCATTAGTTCAAAATGATTTAAAGCGGGTAATTGCCTATTCAACGTGTAGCCAGTTAGGTTATATGATTTTTGCGTGTGGGACTTCAAATTATTCTGTAGGTATATTTCATTTATCTAACCACGCGTTTTTTAAAGCATTATTATTTTTAAGTGCAGGTTCAGTAATTCATGCATTGGGGGATGAGCAAGATATGCGAAAAATGGGAGGTTTAGCTAAATTAATTCCATTTACTTATGCTATGATGTTTATTGGTTCAATTTCATTGATGGGTTTTCCATTTTTGACTGGGTTTTATTCTAAAGATGCAATTTTAGAATTAGCATTTGGAAAATTTACAGTTACATCGCATTTTGCTTATTGGCTAGGAACAATCTCCGCATCTTTAACCGCTTTTTATTCAATGCGACTACTTTATTTAACATTTATTAATAAAACAAATGCTTCGCGTTTTTCAATACAACATATACACGATTTGCCAAAAATAATGGGATATCCTTTATTTATTTTAGTTTTTGGAAGTATTTTTATAGGTTTTTTAATGAAAGATATGGTAATTGGGGCCGGTACTAATTTTTGGGGAAATGCGTTATTTGTTTTACCTGAAAATTTAGTTATTTTTGATGCTGAATTTTTACCAGTTTCGGTTAAATTAATTCCAGTTATTTTTAGTTTATCGGGAGCATTTTTTTCTTATTTAATTTATATTGTTTTTTCACCAAAGTTTATATACTCTATTAAAGTAAGTAAAGTAGGGGTAGTTTTTTATAACTTTTTTAATAGAAAATGGTTTTTTGATAAAGTATATAATGAATTTATCAATCAGTCGGTTATGAAAATAGGTTATCAAGCAACATATAAATTAATAGATCGTGGTATAATTGAAAATTTAGGTCCATTTGGAATTTCCAAGGTATTCTATAATAATTCAATGAAATTAAACTTTTTACAAACAGGTTTAATTTATCATACTGCATTATTAATGCTATTAGGTATGATTGGTTTTTTTGTTTTCATTGGTTTTTTTAGTTGGTTTGGAATTTTTTTTAATTCAAATTTAATTATAATTTTTTTAGTTTTAATTTTTTTTATAATTTATATTGAAAATTATAAAAAAATTTCATTATAAGGCTAGGGGGTGTAGCTTAAATAGGTAGAGTATCGGCTTGTCGAGCCGGGTGGTGCAGGTTCAAGTCCTGTCGCTCTCGTTGGAAGAGTGACTGAGAGGTTGATAGTGTTAGTTTGCTAAACTAATGTATTAGTTGATAATACCGTGGGTTCGAATCCCACCTTTTCCAGTCACTTTTCCAATTATAATATTATGGTTAGCTTATATATTGATAATATACCAGTAAATGTCGCAAAAAATTCAACTGTGCTTCAAGCGTGTGATAGTTTAGGTATTGATGTTCCTCGATTTTGTTTTCACGAGCGTTTATTAATTGCCGGTAATTGTCGGATGTGTTTAGTTGAAATTGAAAAATCACCAAAACCCGTGGCGTCGTGTGCATTACCGGTTTCAGAGGGTATGCGCGTTTTTACAAAAACCCCGTTGGTAAAAAAAGCGCAAGAGGGTGTTTTAGAATTTTTATTATTAAATCACCCGTTAGATTGTCCGATTTGTGATCAAGGTGGTGAATGTGATTTACAAGACCAGGCTATGTTCTTTGGTAGTGATTCAAGCCGTTTTTATGAGTATAAAAGAGCCGTTGAAGATAAAAATTGCGGCCCATTAATTAAAACAATCATGACACGGTGTATTCATTGTACTCGTTGTGTTCGTTTTTCTATCGAAATAGCGGGAGTTTCGGATTTTGGTACGTTAGGTCGGGGAACAAATACTCAAATTGGTACTTACATTGAAAAAGTTTTAGAATCAGAATTATCAGGGAATATTATAGATCTGTGTCCTGTGGGTGCATTAACATCAAAGCCTTATGCTTTTAAGGCACGTTCATGGGAATTAAAGTCTACGAATTCTATTGATTTATCAGATAGTTGTGGGAGTAACATTGTAGTTAATTCTAAAGGGTCAGAGGTTATGAGGATATTGCCTAGATTAAATGAAAATATTAATGAGGAATGGATTTCTGATAAAGCTCGGTTTTCGTACGATGGGTTAGCTGTTCAACGGTTAGGGATTCCGATGCTTCAAAATTTTGAAACAAAAAAATTTTATGAGCTAGATTGGAAAAAATCTTTTGATATATTTTTATTTAATATTTATAAATATGTTTATAATTTAGATGGAAAGGTTAATATTATTTTTGGTAAAGAAGCCGATTTAGAAACAATTTTAACATTAAAATATATTTTTAATAGGCTAAATTGTTTTTCTTTATATTCATCAGAATTGTTTTGTAATAATTCTTCAGATTTATTTTATAAATTAAATTGTCAAATGAAGGATATAAATAAACATGATCTTTGTATTTTAGTTAATTGTGATAGTCGACTCGAAGTTTCAATGCTTAATTTACATTTACGAAAAGCAGTAAATCAGGGTTTATCAAATATAGGTTATTTTGGACCTTCGGTTGATTTAACTTTTAATAAAAAACATTTAGGTTTTGATAATAAATCATTTTTTGATTTGATTCAAGGTAAACATCTTTTTTCCAAGAAATTAAAGCAGGCAAAAAATCCTTTATTTTTAATGAGTTTTAATTCATTTTCAAATAAAGAATTATTATATATTAATGGTATTATCACAAAACATTTAAATTTATCAAGTAAAAATTTAAATGTTTTAAATATTAATGCAGGAAGTGTTAATTGTCGGGAATTAGGTATAAAAAATATAAATAGTTTAATTTCTAATAAAAAAAATAATAGAGGTTCAAATTTATATATTAATTCATGTTTAAGTAAACAGCAAATAAAAAAATTATTTAATTCACAATTTTCAGTTTATTGTGGAAGTCACGGTGTTAAAGAAGTTAATAAAGCTGATTTAGTACTTCCAGGGAGAGCTTTTACTGAAAAGCGCTCTAGTTACATTAATTTAGAAGGTCTTTTACAGTCTACTAATAGAGCTTCTATTGGTTTAGCAAATTCAAGGGAGGATTGGAAAATTTTTAATGCCTTTTTTGGGTATTTAAATTTAAACGTTTATTATAACAATTTATTAAATATTGTTTATAATGATTTGTTTTCATTATATAACTTTTTTAAAAAAGAGTATAAATTTTTAGTAAAATTAAATATGTATAATAAAGCATTAAAACTTAATACTATTATGTTAAATATAAATTCTTTTAAGAATCAAATTCATAAATCAAAAATAAAAAATTTTTACAAAACGGGTACATATTCTATGTTTTCTAAAATAATGACCAAGGCAGGTCAAACAAAAATAGTCGAAAAAACTTTTAATTATTTTTCATACGCAAGTCTAGGAAGTGGTTTTTTTAAAATAATTCTTCCTCCGGTTTTAAATTTAATTTTTATTTTATTAATATTGGGTGTAGTAGCTTTTTATATATTAGTTGAAAGAAAGGTACTAGGTAGTATTCAAAGACGGCAGGGACCTAATGTTGTTGGTTCTTATGGTTTATTGCAGTCTGTTGCAGATGGTGTAAAATTAATTGGTAAAGAGTCAGTTATTCCAAGTGCGGGTAATAGGGCCATTTTTATGCTTTCTCCAATTATTTCATTTTTTGTTGGTGTAGGGTGTTGGGGAGTTATTCCTTTCGACGAGGGTGCTGTTATTAGTAATATTAATTTGGGTGTATTATATTTATTTGCTTTATCTGGTATAGGGGTTTATTCTATTATTATGTCTGGATGGTCAAGTAATTCAAAGTATGCTTTTTTAGGTGCTGTTCGTTCCGGGGCTCAAATGTTATCTTATGAAATATGTTTTGGTTTGACTTTAATTAGTGTTTTTGCTATTGTTGGTAGTCTTAATTTAAGTGAGATTGTGCATTTTCAAAACGATTCCGTTTGGTTGGTTTGTCCTTTATTACCTCTTTTTTTTATTTGTTTTATTTCAATGTTAGCAGAAACAAATAGACATCCTTTTGATTTACCTGAAGCGGAGGCTGAATTAGTCTCTGGTTATAATGTTGAATATTCTTCAATGCCATTCGCATTATTTTTTTTAGGAGAGTACGCTTCAATTTTAAACATGTGTGCCCTTTGTGTGATTTTATTTTTTGGGGGATGGGGTCCTATCTTCGATTTTGATTTTTTAAAATTTGTACCAGGACCTTTTTGGTTTGCATTGAAAACGTGGGCTCTAGGTATAATTTTTATTATTGTCCGTGGGGTTTTTCCGCGTTTTCGGTTCGACCAATTAATCGCTTTAGGATGGAGAGTATTTATTCCTATTTGTACAGGGTGGATAATCTTAGTTTTTATTGCGATGACATTAAACATTGGAAATCTTCCAGATATAGTTACGTATTATGATATACCGTACTATGGTTTTGAAGATGATAAGATGCCTATAAACATACTTGAGTTTTCAAGTTCAACAGGGGCATTACAGTTGAAAATATGATTTTTTTTATTTTAACCAAATTAAGTTCAGAATTTTCAGAGAGTATATTTTATGATAGTCGTCAGATGAATGCTGTGGGTCCTTGGCAGTATAGTTTCTCTGACCCCGCAACCCCTATTATGGAAGGTATAATTAATTTTCATAATGATTTAATCTTTTCTTTGGTTGCAATTATTATTTTTGGGTCAACAGTAAATGTTATGACCTTTATGTTTTTAATAAATTGGACTAGGTTAACAAGCTTTTTCGATTACCTTGTAAAAAAATTTAATAGGTTTACTGGTTACATGTATTTATTGGTTATAATCTTTATTTCAACAATATTATATGCAGATTTAAATAATTTAACTAAATTTGTATATAATTTTAGTTTAGATACGCTTAAAGTGTTTTTAGATTACTTTAAAGTATCTGTGGAATCTCACATGGAATCGTCTGTGGGATTACCCGCTCAACAGCCTTTGGAATTACCCATACAATCGCCTGTGGAATCACCTGTGGAAGAAGGTTTATCTACGCGGACGAAGTTATTGGCTGTATTGGGCGTGGTTATTCTAGTAGGATGTTCTGTTTTGGCTTATAAGTATGTTTATTTACCATCAACACAGCCAGAACTGATGAAATTATACGATGGTGATTTAGAGCCACTTGGTAAACGTAAAGTAAACCAAAAGCTGATTGATCTTTTAGATGGATCTGATTCATCTGATGAATCATCATTAGATGCACCCGATGTACCTGATACACCGAGTGCACCAGAATCTGGTGCACCGATGACAAAGGAACAGTATGAAAAAAAATTAGCAGCGTTGTTGGATAACGATAAAAGTTCTTAACGGAACAAATAGACCTTATAGGTGTAATGTTATCGAAAAAAAGTTTATTAAAGATCTATTTATTTTTTTTTTATGATTAGTTTTTTTTGAGTTTATATGTTTGAACTAGGACTTATAAAATTTTTATTAATCGCTTTTAGTATTTTTAGTTTTTCAGTTTTAGGAATTATTTTAACACGTAATAATATTTTGATAACGTTTATTTCAATTGAAATGATGTTATTTAGTATTAATTTTATTTTTATAATTTATTCAAAGTTTTTAGATGATATTTTAGGACAAATTTATTCATTATTATTTTTAACTATTGGAGCTGCTGAATCTGCTATAGGGTTAGGAATTTTAATTGCTTTTTATAGGATTCGAAAAAATATTTTTATTTATTCTTCGGTTTTGCGTCATTAATTTTTTTTTGATGGTGCGTGGGTGCATAGCTCAAGTGGTAGAGCATTGGATTTTTAATCCAGCGGTTTTGGGTTCGAGCCCCAATGTGCTCATGCATGTATATGTAAGTGTTGGTTGGATTAAAAAAATATTTTATTTATTTTTAAATTTTATGTTATTAATTTATGAAGGGTTTAGCTTATTTTTATTTATTAAAAAATTCGCAAAAAGATTTAATTTCCAAAAATTTATATGAAAATATAAATCAAATAAGTTATATTAAACATATAAACTTAAGTTTTTCGAAATTAAGAAATAAATTGTTTATTATTTTAGCTTTAGCTTTTTTATATTTAATAACAAATAAAAAGGGTAGGGTTATTCTAAAATCAAAATTTAATTCTTCTAAAATTTATGGTTGCAGTTTAAAATTAAAGTATAAAGATGCTCTCTTTTTTTTAGAAAAATTTTTATTTGTTAATTTAAAAAATATTTTAGATTTAGAAGATGGGTTTTTAAAATCAGGTTTAAGTGATTTAGGTACTTTTTCATTTACGGTTAAAGATATTTATACTTTTTTTGAGCTGGACGAAAATCTTTCTAAATTGTATATTCTAAAAAATTTAAATATTATGGTTTTATTTTCAAGTGATAATAAGTATGAAAATATGCAGTTATTAAAATCCTTAGGGGTTATGTTTAAAGATTAAATTTTATGATTCAAGTAGGAACCAGGTTAAAAATTGCGGATAATTCTGGGGCTAAGCAAGTCGAGTGCATTAAAGTTTTAGGTAAACATGCAAAATCTCCAGGATTTTTAGGAGATTTTATTGTTGTTTCGGTTAAAAAGTTACGGTCTAAAGGTAATTTAAAGGTAAAAAAAAAAGACATTTGTTTAGGTTTAATTTTTAGAATGAAGTATAAAAAATTACGTTTAGATGGTCGTATATTGAAATTTTTTACTAATACTGTTATTTTATTAAATAGAAATTTTAAGCCTTATGGTACTCGTTTTTTTGGCCCTATTGCAAAAGAATTGCGAAAACAAAAAAAATTTAAAATTCTTTCATTAGGTTCTAATTATTTTTAAAGTATAAAAAGTATTAATTGAATGCGGTTTGTGGCGTAGTGGGAGCGCGTCTGCTTTGGGAGTAGAAGGTCGTAGGTTCAAATCCTACCGAACCGATTTTTATTAATCGGGGAATTAATCGCATAAATTATAAAAAAATATATTTGATTTAAAATAAGGGTATGGGGGTGATTGCTGAGTGGTTAAAGGCACTAGATTGTAAATCTATCGAGATTATTCTCTTCACTGGTTCGAATCCAGTTTGCCCCAAAATATATTTTTTATTTAATTAATAATTATGGGTATAGATTTTTATTGTTGTTTAATTAAATTGGTGTCTTTATAAGAGTATCCTTAGCTTAGTTGGATAGAGCAGCAGCCTTCTAAGCTGTCGGTCGTAGGTTCGAGTCCTACAGGGTATATTTTAAGTGGTATAGTTCAGTTGGTTAGAACGTAGGATTCATAACTCTAAGGTCGGGGGTTCAAACCCCTCTACCACTATATTTATGATGAATTTTAAAAATAAATATTTATTTAATAAATATGCGTTAATAATACGACAAAATCGATTAGTTTTATTTTGTGAAGAAAGTTCAATAAATTTATCGTATTTGAAAACAATAAAAAAAGAATTAAAGAAACAAAATTTCTCTTTAATGACTATAAAAAATAATGTTTTTAATAAACAATTTAAAAACTACAATTTAAAAAAATTAATTAACGGTCCAATTTTTATTATTTATAAAAAGGATATAGATTATAATACTAATTTTAGAGTAGTACAAAAATTTATCGATTATAAATTTTTTTTATGCTGTTTATTTGAAAAAAAATTTTATAATCCGTTAGTTTTTAAGCAGTTTGATAAAATCAATAGTAGAAATCAATTAATTTTTAAATCAGGTATTATTAATCTTTTATTTTTTATTAAATTGTATAGTTTAATAAAACAATTAAAAAATAAAGAGGCGATTATAGCTTAACGGTAGAGCTCTAGTTTGTGGGTCTAGAAGGTATGGGTTCGAATCCCATTTTTCGCCTTATTTTAAATATAATGTTAGAAATATTAATTTTATTGCCTTTATTAGGCTCTTTATTAATCATCTTAATCCCAAGAAATAATCTTTTTCTTATTCGAAATATAGCATTAAATTTTAGTTTAATAACCTTTTTATTTTCTGTATTATTATGGATTGGTTTTGATTCATTTATTTCAAAGTTTCAGTTTATAACAAAAATTCAATGGTTATCGTCTTTAAATATTAATTTTATATTAGGTGTTGACGGTGTTAGTTTATTATTTGTTGTTTTAACTACTTTAATTTTTCCTATTTGTATTTTAAGCAGTTGGAGAAATATAAAAAAAAATTTAAAAGAATATATGATTTTACTTTTAATCATGGAAAGTTTATTAATAATTGTATTTACTATTTTAGATCTTTTATTATTTTACGTTTTTTTTGAAAGTATTTTAATTCCAATGTTTTTAATTGTTGGTATTTGGGGGTCTCGGCGGCGTAAAATACGGGCAGCGTACTTATTATTCTTTTATACATTATTTGGTTCGGTATTAATGTTGGTAGCTATTATGTCTATTTTTTCTCAAGCAGGTACAACTGATTATCAGACCTTATTATTAATTGATTTTAATGAAAGTAAACAAAAATTTTTGTGGTTAGCATTTTTTTTATCATTCGCTTCAAAAATTCCTATGGTTCCTGTACATATTTGGTTACCAGAGGCTCACGTCGAAGCACCAACAACGGGTTCAGTAATTTTGGCAGGTATTTTATTAAAAATGGGAAGTTATGGTTTTATACGATTTTCAATCCCATTATTTCCTTATGCATCATTATATTTTACCCCGTTAGTGTATATGATTGCAACTATTAGTATTATTTATACGTCATTAACAGCAATACGACAAACAGATTTAAAGCGGATTATTGCTTACGCTTCGATTGCACATATGAATTTAATTATGTTAGGTTTATTTAGTTTAAATATTCAAGGTATTGAGGGTAGTTTAATTCAAATGATAAGTCATGGAGTTGTATCGAGTGCTTTATTTCTTTGTGTTGGTGTTGTTTATGATCGGTATCATACAAGGCTATTAAAATATTATGGTGGTATGGTATTAGTTATGCCGGTTTTCATTTCAATATTTCTCTTATTTACTTTTGCTAATGCTGCTTTACCTGGAACTTGTAATTTTGTAGGAGAGTTTCTATTATTTATTGGAATTTTTCAAGATAATATTTTTATTGCTATATTTGCAGCTACTGGAATTATTTTAAGTGGAGCGTATTCTTTATGGCTCTTTAATCGAATTTCATACGGAAACCTAAAAATTCAACATATTCAAGGATTTTCAGATATTTCACGTAGAGAATTTCATGTTTTATTACCATTAATTTTTTTAACTATTTTTTTAGGGCTATATCCTGAAGTATTATTTAATAAAATACATTTATTGAATATTTATTTTTGTTTTAATTAATAAAATAATAATGTTAGATTTTACTTTTTTTATTGCAAATCATTTTAAAATTATTTTACCCGAAATATATTTGATAACAATTACTTTATTTCTTTTAATTATAGGGGTTATTTTTAGTAATTTACAAAAATATAAATATCCTTTTTTTGTACAAGAATTAAGTGTTTTAACTATATTAACATTATTATTTACTGTTTTATTGGTTTTCAATAATTTATTAAATAATATTGTAGTTTTTAATAATTTATTTATTTTTGATGATTTTTCGAAATTTTTCAAAATTTTAGCACTAATATCTACAATAGGTTGTTTAGTAATTTCAAGAAATTTTGTAAAAAAAATAAATATTAATTCATTTGAATATTTAATTTTAATATTATGTTCAACTTTTGGTTTAATGCTTTTAATTTCATCATTTGACTTAGTATCTATGTATATTTCATTAGAGGTGCAAAGTTTATCATTTTATATTTTGGCTAGTATGCGAAAAGATTCTGCGTTTTCTACAGAAGCTGGCTTGAAATATTTTATTTTAGGCGCATTTTCTTCTGGTATATTATTATTAGGTATTTCATTTATTTATGGTTCAGTTGGTTCAACAAATTTTGAAAATTTAGGAAAATTTTTTATTGGGTTTGATTTTTTAAATTTATCGGAGGATTTGTTTAATATAAATAATAGAATAATTATTGGAATCATTTGTATTTTTATCGGGATTTTATTTAAATTAACTGCAGCTCCATTTCATATGTGGGCGCCAGATGTTTATGAAGGATCTCCCCTTTTTATTACCATTTTATTTTCAATTATTCCTAAAATTGGTGTATTAGCAATTGCTATAAAAATTTTTTATTTTGCATTATATGAAGGATTATTTTATTGGCAATCGGTTGGTTTATTATCTTCTATTTTATCTATTAGTATTGGTACATTAAAGGCATTACAACAAAATAAAATTAAAAGGTTTTTAGCTTATAGTTCTATAGGGCATGTAGGTTTTTTATTATTAGGTTTTTCTACAGGAACTATTATAGGAGTTCAAAGTTTATTATTTTATTTAATAATTTATACTATAATGATGTTAAATATTTGGTCAATTGTTATTTCTTTAGAAATAAAAAATAAAAAGTCTGTGCAAGTTAAGTATATAAATGATTTACAAGGTTTATCAAAATCAAGCCCTTTATTAGCTTATACTTTAGCAATTAATATGTTTTCAATGGCGGGGGTTCCACCATTGGCTGGTTTTTTTGCTAAATTTTATTTATTATTTACTAGTTTGGAATCATCATTTAGAATTTTAGTTGTAATTAGTATATTATTTAGTGTTATTAGTGCTTTTTATTATATTCGTTTTATTAAAATAATTTTTTTTGATGAGGCCAATACTAGTTTTTTATATATTAATGATATTAATTATACGCATTCGCTTATTTTAGGAGGTACATTTTTATTTATTTTATTTTTATTTTTGTGTCCCGGTCCATTATTATTATTAACACAATATTTCGGTTTAGGGATCTTTATTTAAAATAAAAAGGGTCGCGATAGCTCAACGGTAGAGTAAAAGACTGAAAATCTTTGGGTTGGCGGTTCGAATCCGCCTCACGACAATTTTTATTAACGTTTAATTTATCATGGTATATATTTTATTAAAAAGTTATAATATAGGTTTATTAAATAAATTTTGTAAAAAAATTAAAATGCAAGGTATGCTTTTAAATATAGGTGGTCCAGTACCTTTGCCGAAACAAAAGAAAAAATACATAGTAACCCGTTCATCTCATGTTTATAGTCTTTCAAAAGAACAATTTGAAATTTGTACGTATAAGAGGCTATTTATTTTAAAAGATAACTTTAATTTTTTAGAAAATAATGAAAATTTAGATAATTTTTTAAAATTTTATAAAAAATTCTTAAATATGGTTCCTATAGGTATTAGTTTGAAATTGGTTTTTAAAGATTAATTTTTTTTATTGGGGTATAGCCAAGTGGTTAAGGCACTGGTTTTTGATATCAGCACGCATGGGTTCGAATCCCGTTGCCCCAATTTATTATAATAAGGAAGGGTCTGTAACTCAGTGGTTAGAGTGTACGCTTGATAAGCGTGAAGCCGGTAGTTCGATTCTACTCAGACCCTTTTTATAAATTTTAAAATGACAAATTTTAATAAAATATTAAAATTAAATTTTGGAAATTATTTAGTTTCATGTTTACCTTACTATATTAATACAGTTTTATTTGCTCTTAATGATTTAACTATAGTTGTTTCATCACGTTATATAAATCAAGTTTTATTATTTTTAAAAAATGATTTAAATTCTCAATTTAGGGTTTTAGTTGATTTAACTGCAGTAGATTTTCCTGAAAATGATAAGCGTTTTGAGGTTGTTTATATGCTATTAAGTTTAAAATATAATGTTCGTATACGAGTAAAAACGCATGTAAATGAAATGTCATCTTTAGATAGTGTATCTGATATTTATTTATCTGCAAATTGGTTAGAACGAGAAGTATGGGATATGTTTGGGATATGTTTTAGAAATCATCCGGACTTGCGTAGGTTATTAACTGATTATGGTTTTGATGGGCATCCTTTAAGAAAAGATTTTCCTTTAAATGGGTATACAGCTACGCGTTATGACGACACACAAAAAATTATTTTATACGAATTAACTGAATTATCACAAGAATATAGAAATTTTGATTTTCAAAGCCCTTGGGCTACAATTAATCGATAATTTTAAATGTTATTTATATATTATTTAGACGAGGTTAAATACCGTATTTTTTATTGTTGTTTATCATTTTTTTTTAATTTTTTAGGTTGGTTTTTGTTTATAAAAGAATTATTATTTATTATTGTTAAACCATTAATTAATTTAAATCAAAGTGATAATTTTTCATATTTTATTTTTACAGATATGTTGGATATATTTACAACTTATTTTAAAATAATATTTTTATTAAGTTTAGTTAGTATATTTCCTGTATTATTTATACAATTGTGGTTTTTTTTGGTTCAAGGTTTATATAAATATGAAAAAAACTTTTTATTATTTTTTTTAGTATTAATTTTATTTTTTTTGGTAGTAATATTTTTATTATTATATATTTATTTAATACCTTCAATCTGGCTTTTTTTTGTTAATTTTGAATTAACAAGTGATAATTCTTTATTTGGGGTTTATTATGAGGCACATATAAGTAAATACGTTGATTTTTTATTTAATATATTTTATCTTTTCTTTTGTTTAATGCAAGTTCCAATTTTTTTGATTTTTTTATTATATTTTGATTTTATAAAAGTTAATTTTTTTATATATTATCGAAAATATTTTATTATTATATTTTTTATTTTTGGAGGTATTTTTAGTCCTCCAGATATTTTAAGTCAAATTTTTATTTCATTTTTTGTTTTATTTATTTATGAAATAATATTATTTTGTAATTTATTATCAAAAAATTATATTAATGAGGGTAAAAAAAAAAATTTATAAGAAGCAACAAAAAATTATATTAAATGATGGTTCAATAATTTATATAAAAACTGTTAATTTAAAAAAAATTGTTAAATTATAATTGAAAGGAATTTTTAAAGTTTTTTTTGCCCTTTGTAAGGGAGTTGACAAACTTTTTAATTTAAAAGGAAAAAGGTTAGGGGCGGACTCGAACCGCCTTTTTAGGATTTGCAATCCTATGCATTAGCCTGTTATGCTACCTTACCTTTCTTTATAAAGGAAAAAATTTATGAATTTAAAAGAAAAAAAACGACGGAATAAATTTAAAAATTCAGAAATGTCACAATTATTTTATAAGCAGCTATATAAGAATAGTTCTTTTAGTATTAAAAGAAAGATAAGTTTTAAGTTTGCAGAAAAAAATAAAGATATTTATAAATCACGTCTTGTTAATAGATGCTTATTAACGGATCGTTCTCGGGGATTAATTTCTCGTAAATTTAAAATGGCCCGTTATCCGTTTAGAGTTTTAGCTTTAAATGGGAAAATATCGGGAGTATATAAGGGAAGTAAATAATGGGTGTTAATAATTTAACAGATAGTTTTATTCGAATAAAAAATGGTTATAAATTAAATTTAGATAGTGTTTTAATTTTAAAATCTAAAAAAATAATAAAAGTTTTAGAGATATTATATTTAGAAGGGTTTATTCGTGGCTATAGTTTTAATTCATTTGATTCTAATAAAATAAAAATTTTATTAAAGTATACAAGTGGGGGTGAGGGTTCACTACGAAGAATAAAAATTCTTTCGAAGCCAAGTAGGCGGGTTTATGCTTCAGTTAAAACTTTATGGAATTTAAATTTAAAAAAAAATTTAGGCTGCTTTATATTAAGTACTTCAAAGGGTGTTTTAAATTTAAATGATGCTTTAAAATATAATGTTGGTGGTGAATTATTGTGTTATGTTGCCTAATATTGGTAAAATAGTTATTAATTATAAAAAATATAGTAAACTTTTATCTTTTTCTTATAATAGGTTTAATTATTTATGCATTCAAGGATTTTTTGGCAAAACTTCTTTAAAAATACCAAAAAATTTTTTTGTTGAAATTGATGAAGAGAGTATAAAAATATATTTTGATTTACAGAAATTATCTAATAATAAGAAAATTTTAAAATCATTTTATTCTTTAATTGTTTTTTCTTGTTATGGTTTAGTTTATAATCATTTTATTTATATGCTTATAAAAGGTATTGGGTTTAAATTTAAATTAGAAAAAAAAAAATTGATTGTTTATAGTGGAAATTCGTTACCGACATCTTTTGAGATACCGGAAAGTTTGAAAATATTAGATAATTCTAGTTCGAATAATTTTAGTATATTTAGTGGAGATTTTATTTTTTTAAATAATTTTGCGGCTAAAGTAAAAAATATTGCAATACCAAATAAATACAAAGAAATCGGTATTTATTTAGAAGAAAAGTTATAAAAATGTTTAATTCTTATTTAATTCAAAATATATTAAAAAATAATATATATATTGGTAGTTTAAGTATAAATAAGGATATGAAAAAATTTATTTATACTATTAATAATAAAGATGGAAGATCTATTTTTGATGTTTCAAAGCAAGCAAGACAAATATATAAAGTATGTTTATTATTAAAGGGGTTAAAAAGGCGAAAAAAACCAATTTTATTTTTTGGTTTAAACCCGTTGAAAATCAATTTTCAAGATAAAATAGTTGCTTCTTCGTTGAACAAGCAAATTTTTAAGTTGGGTTTTTCTATTATTGACCCAGAAAAAAAAGAATTTATAGATAGTAGGATTGATGATTTTTATGACTCAGTTTATGTTAAAAAAATTTATAAAAATTCTGAAATTGAATCGGTTTTCATGGATTTTTATAATTTTATAGAGTTAGCTATTAAAAACGAAGAGGTTAGTGTTAATGGGCATTTTTTTGGTAATTGGGGGGAAGGTTCTATATCAAATTATCACTGCTTAATGGCATTATTACGAAATTCTTTAAAAGATGATGGGGATGCAAAAATATTAGAAGAGTCAATTTTAACTGAACGGTTCCAAAATTTAATGGTCCTTTCATATGTTTTAGGTAAATCTAAAAAATTACCTGGTGCAGTAGTTTTTTTTTCGCGAGAAGGTTATGATTATTTTTTTTCTGAATTAAAAAAATTAGGTGTACCGGTTGTTTGTATTGTAAATAGTAATGAATCCCTTAAAAATATTGATTTTCCTTTATTGGGTGATAATTCATTATTAAACGTTATTTATTTTTATCAAAAAATAATTAAATTTATATTAAGATAAAGTTGGAGTAGTTAGGTGAGTATGCAAAAGCCTTTTTATTTAAAATTTAAGTTATTACATCAAACAAAAATTAATTTATGGGATTACGATGAATCCTTTTTAAAAGAAAAATTAAGAAAAAAAAAATGGGATTTTTTAAAAAAAAAGTTAAAAAAAAAAATATTTTTTTTTGGTAATTTAAAGCGTTCAAAAAAGGGGTTAGATGTTTTTAGTTATAGTCCTTTTTCTCAAAGTTTTTTTAGTAAACGCGTTTCGAATAATTTTAAAAATAATTTATATTTTCGTAAATTAATTCGTTTTAAATACGGGAGATTAAAAAATAAAGAATTTAATAAGATTTTTCGTAAATCAGGTAATTATAAACTATTTCTCAAAAATTTAGGTTCACGTTTAGATGTTAATTTGTTTAATCGTTTATCTTTGGGAAGTATTTTTAATTTACGTCAGAATATTTTACATGGTAAAATATTATTAAATGGGGTGGCGGTTAAAAGTCCAAATATTCAATTAAAGATGTTTGATGTCATTAGTTTAAGGTTATTTGATATTTTTAATTTAAATTATTTGTATAAGGATGCAGACGGTTTAATAAAATATCTGGATTACTTAACTTATTATTTATTTCATTTAGTAAAATTTGAATATTTAGAAGAAGAGGTTCAAATTAAATTTATTTCGGATTTATCTAATAAATTGGGGGGTGAAAAATATTCTGAAGTTTTTAATGAATTTTTGATTGAGGGGTTTAAATCTTTATCTAAGGAGTCTGTTATTAGCAAAGA
>JACKZZ010020638.1_pt1 | contig 38625 bp, 35 predicted proteins | sample 8027871 | NCBI WGS metagenome assembly JACKZZ01 (sample SAMN15724774, study PRJNA655200) | protist metagenome | isolation source: fluorescence activated cell sorting (FACS) single amplified genomes of... | place: USA: West Boothbay Harbor, Gulf of Maine | collected 2000-07-19
CCGGAGGAATAACTCCACTAACGCCATTGAAAGGTGAATTAGCATTAATATAAGCGGGGGTTAGGGCAAGTTGTCCTCCCCTAACACGGCGGCGCTTATTGACGTAACTGTTTTTACGAGTATATTTCATAAGTTATAGAATACGTTGAGAAAAAAAACTCCGTTGGAATCACTTTTTTTGTTAGAACGCAAGGTAATCGAATAAAATATAGCACCAATTGAATTATTTTGTAACCTAACTGTATACATTTAAGAAAGATGGTTTTAATGAACGGCTCAAAATCGGCAAGAAATCAAGCTTCTATTATTAATAGAACTAATGTGTGTGGTGGCCCTAAAAAGGGCGGACTTGCGCCCACTATAGGGAGATTTTTATCTAGCAACCCCAATAATATTAGAGCAACCAACACAATGTTTGGCATGATGTGCATACCCAACACCACTGTCCAGACACAGAAATACGGATACCATGCTACACATGGTGGTAACATGGGTTAATTTAATCTTATTTTACTTTGTTTTTCCAAACTTTACACTTATTTAATCAACCAAAAAGTGTAAAAAAATAAAAATCATCGGAAACATTGAATATTGCGTCCTTAAAGATTGAAATTTTGTCGCGCTTTTGATTAGAAAGCGTAATGTCATAGAAAATTCTCATTTTGATTATGGTGCTGTACATGTGCGTCCATTTGTAATTGAATAATGTACCTTTATACCCTTCTAGCAAAGACATCTTTTTTTTGTAATTAGTATATAAATGAAATACACCAAACAAATTTCTAACCTTTGCACTCCAGCTTTCTTTTATTTTGGCATTTCTGCATTTGTTTATATTTTGGCGATTATACAAAACATAGGCAAAAGTGATGAAGTGTTTTGCTTGGGTTCTCTATCATGTGATGTTCCTAGCACTGTGTTGATTTTTGCCATAAAGGCAATGTACATTGTTTTCTGGACTTGGGTGCTTAATATGATGTGCAAAGATGGATACCCCGCCGTTGCGTGGGTTTTGGTATTGCTTCCATTTATTGGAATGTTGTTAGTAATGCTTTCAATGGAAAAGGTAAAAAAACGGGAGAGTTTTCAACATGCCACTCCCGTTGAAGACCTATTAAAAGTCAAACACCACCAATCTAAAACAATGCCTGCGACAGCGACACCGGGCTAAATACAAACGTGAAATATAATATTGGTAAATCAAAAATATTCAACCCTAGGGGACACTATGTCACCAAATCTTACCGTCCATTTTCTTACCATAAGGGTTCTAAATCCAAGACGCGCAAAGGGAAAAGAAATTTCATGTATAAAAAGCGCAGGGGAGGTGTTCATATAGCCAAAGATATAGGCAAAGTTTTACTCGGTAGGGATTTTGTCATGCACGCAACGGATGCTATTATAAATCAGAATAATCAATAAGTTGTCAGACAGAGCACCCACGAGACCTCAAAACTTGCACAAGTACAAATAATGACTAATATACCAAAATTCTTGCTTACAGGTGCTGGTATGAATTGTCCTTTGGTTTTCTTTCGAATTGCCATCTTTGCACAAATGATTGGCCAATGTTATTTTGATATTATTTTGATGTTATTTAATGCAGAGATTTTGGCAAAGTGTTTGGAAAAATATGTACATGACACCGCAGACCCTGATCAAACATCCCGGACTCATGCCTGTACCAGGCCAATGGTCGTCTTGATGGCTTTGTTAATTCCATGAGCCGTGTAGCGAAGCACTTTGGTGGAAATCCCCGTCGATTGAGGAGTTTCGTGTTCAACGTCAATGTCTTCCACGTAGGCATTGTCATGCAAATAATATTGACCGTTCACTTTGAAGTCCTCCGCTTCGGAGTCTTTCTTGAACGTTTCATAGACATCGTGCAGAAAACATCTAGTTTTTGCAACTTTGACCATCCCGCCATAATGTTCAAGCATCAGTTCAACTCTCGGATCCATCTCGAATATTTATATATAAATTAATACTATAATCTTTTTATATATAAATGAATAATAATATTATTACAATAACAGTAGTATTACTTGTATTAGATGCTATTTATTTGAAATTAATTGCTAATCACTTTAATAAATTACTTAATAATATTCAAGGTTCTGACATTAAACTTAAAATTGCTCCAGCAATTTTATGCTATATATTATTAGTATTTTCTATTTATCATTTTATTGTTAAAGATAAAAAACCTGTAATTGATGCATTTTTATTGGGAATTGTTATTTATGGTGTATATGATACAACTAACATGGCTACTATTGCAAAATGGACTTGGAAAACAGTAATTATGGATACACTATGGGGTGGGATATTATTTGCAACAACATACTATATTACAAAAAAAATACATAATTTCTAATAACTAACGGGTGTGGTGGTGTTATCGTGGATTTAATTAGTATTATTCGTCATCCATGCTCCCGTCCATATAGTCTTCATCCAACTCTAAATATGCATTTTTTTCATTTTCTTCTTCATTGGCATACTCTTCTTCGTTCATTGCATCCTGAAATTCAACCGAACCTGGCCCACCATCTATATTGTATTTTTGCTGAGCTCTTGTGATATTTTGCGCCATGATACGCTCATCATCGTAATTTTCAGGGTCATATCCTCTCAACCCCTTTGCCATCCCCTTGTCCCACACGCCCATTTTGTTTATTTTCAACAACATATCAACGCGCCGTTCTTCCTCCGTCATTGCCGCTAATCTGTCTGTAAATGTATACTTTTCATATTCCTTTGAGAAAAATACACTGTCGATTACATCTTCATGTGAAACATTGATGATATTTTTATTTTTTATTAAGAGTGATATTCCCGCAATCAACATATCTCTAACATTTTGTTCAATAATTGCTCGCGTATTATAATCACTATTTCCCTCATCCTCATATTCGTCTTCATTTTCACTCTTTTCCTCACCTGCTGCTGCTGCATCTATAAAATAGGTTAGCATTTGAAGTAAATAATTTTCGAAAAGTCCTTTAATTATATCTTCATCAAGAGTCGAATACGTTTCATCTTCTTTTAAGACCGGAGTATTTATTGCCAATTGTGCGATTCGCAGCCCTTTTATTCTCAAGTTTCCTAACAATTCGTATAATTTCAGCACAATTTCAGGATTATCTTCACTCAAATTAGTAATAATCCCAACATAATCACCTATCGGGGCATAATATTTGTCCGTTAACCTTACTAAATCTAACGTGTGATTTCCTGACAATTTCATGTGTTTGTGGGCATCCGAGTTGTATGTGACTACATGGTTTTTGATTACCATGGTTGGGAATACCGTTGCCATAAATTTAATACTATTGGTAAAATATTCCGCATAATTACTCAACCCCCCAGACGTACTTAAATCGAATTCCCAATTTCCCAGTGTTCGGATATAATTGGTAATGTTTTTGAAGCCTTTGGTAGATATTTTCATTTTTGATTCCCCTTCTCGAATGAAAAGGTTCAAGCGATTACCCAATGCAATGTTGCTGTCCTTGAGATAATTTTTCAGAGAGCGCATAGCAGAGGTGTTTTTGGTGAGTGTATTGCCACTGTATTCATTTATGACAGGTTTCAATTTTACTGCTAACTCATGCAGTTTGTCACCGTTACTGTCGGTTTTGTCGGCCAGATTATCAACCTGGCTAATAAGTGCACTTATAAATGTATCATCTGTTTCCATAAATGGGATCTCAACAATGTGATTTTTTTCATAAATTTCAAGAAGTGTCATAAACATTTCTTTGGTAAATGTTACGCCATTTTTCTTTAATGCGTCAATAATAGACGCTGTACTATCGCTTGAATTAATGTATTCTGGTTTGGCTGGACATACTCTTAGGAATTCGAATGGTATTGGCACACCACTCTGAAAATTGCACATAGAAATAAACGCCTCATATATAGTTGTTTCTTCAAATGTATGCCCAACGTGGGGGTATTCGCGCCGTGTATCTACCGCACCCAACATAATTGGGGCCCGAGAAAGTTGTAATACACCAGATAAAATGTTAGATAAGTGTGAAACAATATTAGTGTCGGATTCAATGGATTTATTTTCATTTATAAAATATTCCAGTGCCGTGATGTGCGTCCCCAGTTCGTCGCAACATGCATTATTTACATATGGGGTTAATTCAGTTTTGAACATTAAATCTTTCTTCTCAACAATCTGTTGGATACTTTCTTGAATAGAATAGGAGAAAAGAAGTGTTTTGGCGCGCAATGCGTTGATATATTCGTTCTGTTTTTTTCCCCCAGTACGAATTTCTTTTGCAAGTATGCTATCGAAATCTTCGCTAACATTTTGCAGCCCTTTTATTTTTATTTTTTTTAATGGTGGTAAAAATGTGTTCCATTTCGAAATTGAATGATCGTCCGCATCATCTACTCCTTCGTTTTCATTGTTAGCCAAAAATGCAATTTTATCTTCAATTTTTCGGTTAATTAAAAGTCCAACATTTTCCAATATATATTTGGTGATGAAGGCTTTAGTGGTGGATGCAATTTTATCCTCCTTCTGACCAGAAAGGATTTTCCACGGCCCCTGAGTAATTTTTATTTTACGTGCAATACATGCGATATAATCAAGTCCTTGAGTATCCCCACTATCTCTGTCAAATGGAAAACCACTAAATCCGCGCACACACCCAGGGAAAGATTTTTTGGTCACGATGGGTGGTATAGCGGTTTGAATAGCTACCAATACCATACCCAGTGTTAAATACATAAGAGTGGAGTCCTTCATATGTTCATACGAATGCATTTTTTTACCACTTTCATCTGCTATGCGTTTTTTTTTGTTATATATACTTTTAGGTATAACAATGCTGCGATTATTCAGCAATTCAACAACTGTTTCTTCTATAAATTCTTTTTGGTGTTCAAGACTGATTCCCATGTTCAACTCTAAGGTACCCACGATAATTCCAATACTTTTAGACTCTGCCGATTTAGACACTTTTTCCTTTTCTTCTAGTGCAAGGGGTGCGGTAAAAATATCAACATCATCCTCTACTATATCCATCTGGTCACCTGAATCAGTAGTGAATGCAATATTGGTGATTGGATATCCACTATGCTTATCCACCCAAAGAGACCCTTCCTCACTTTTTGTTCCGATTGTTTTGATATAATAATTAATTTTGGCTACATAATCATCACCCTCAACAAATGCCTTTGCTAACCCAAATATAAAATCTGGCAAAAGTTTAACGTCGGTTTCGACACAATATCTCCAAAATTCACTCTCCATTTTACTGTCACTGATGTTAGCTATGTTAGTATCTGCGGGACGAGTATATAAATTTGCAAATTTGATAATATCGGTTTGACGCTTAATAAAATTATGTTGTCCCAAAATAAGATTGAGAAGTTTTGCATGTGGTGACACAACTATTTCGTTTTGCACAACACCAGTTCCTAACAAAAATCGTTGGTCGTTATATTTATAAAATAAATTTCGCTTCAGCATAAAAAGTGTGTCAAAATCATCATATGCATGTCTTAATTCTTTATTTATTTCGTTCTGAAGATTTTCTTTAGATATTGAATATTGTTGATCAAATTGGTCTATGATATTTTTAAGGGTGTTGTGCAGTAATTTATTTTTAACTTCCTTTGTTGGCTGACAAAGGTCAGCCACTGAATCATACGTACAATCGGGTTGGGCTATACAAATAGCATCTGGTGATACTAACCCAGAGGTAATAATGGTAGAATCCAACACCCATTTTTTGTTTTTACGCACATAATAAGACGATTTATCTTGTTCTTTATCTGTATCTACATCAATTAATACCGCATGGTGTCCTTCCTCAACCTCGACTTTATCTTGTAAAAGATTAAGCGCAGTAGTATTTGCCTCGTACTCGTTGTATTTAAATTGTTCCATAAGTTTTTTGGAAACGTGAGCAACAAATTTTTCTGGTGAAAGTGTTTGTCTAAGACCAATTAAATCTGGAGATATATTCTTTTTAATATCGTATTCCTTATCAAAATAAATATCCTTATCATTATCTAGCAACATTTCTTCCTTGGAATGATACTTTTTGGCAATTCGGGGGAATACGCACTTTTTATCCGCAGGTGGTGGTACATATGGTGTTTCGCCGGGGGGTATATACGCGGGAGAAGCTGTTGAATATGGTATATTATCTAATTCCATGCTTTCAGACAATTTGTCGATATTTTTTTCAAAAATACTGTCAAGTTCTTTTGGGTACATTAATGGCATATTTTCAACTGCTACACCGGTGGTAAATAATTTCCCATAGTCATCAACCACGATTTTTTTCAGCAATTCGGAAGATGTATATTGCTGTAGATCGGATTTATTATATATACCATACTGTTCCATGATGGGAGCTTGAATATGCAAGTCCGAATCTAAAATATTTTGCACTGCATTATTTGTCGACGCAAATGCAACTGGATAATTTTTTAATTTGGCAAAAATTTTGGCGCTTTCTAAAAACGCCTCGTTGTATGCTGATATTTCTTTATGAACAAATTTCCGAACCTCTTTAAATTGAGAAAATGTTAGATTTTGGACTGTTAGCATAAAGGGTTCCAGATATTCCATTGCTTGATATACTGACATTGTTCCACTCATATACTTTTTTACACTTGTAAATACATCATTGGAACTAGGAATAATAGCATTGAGATAATCTTCACACAATTGTGTTCCCGATGCCGATGATTCGTCGTTCAATGATAAAATGTAATGTTTTATGTCATCTACAAAATTTGCATTTGTGTAATCTATTTTCACGTTAGGTGTGTCCAAATCAACATTGGTGTATTTAGTGTATTTATTTAATATTTGCCAGTAATTAATAAAATTGCGACTTAGATTAGATTTTAGCAAAATACTGCCAAGTGGGAGATTTATTTTTGAGAATTTTACAGTGGGATTGGGTAGTGTTACAACTGAGTTTAGCGCCAAAATATCATTTGGTGTGATTTGTATACGTTGGGCACCTTGAGAATTTTCTGTATCTTTCAAACGTGATGCACCAATATTGTACTTTTGTGTGATAAATTTATGAGAAACAGGCTTGTGATCGTAGGAGATGGTAGAATACATTGCACCTTGTGTATTAATTAGCGCAGTCATATCTCCTTCCACGGGTCGGCGGTCGATAATATCGTCATTGTTAGAAGGCTGGTTAAATGGAACAAAATATGGACTTATGTCAGACATAAATTTGTCATAATTATTTATCCCTTCCACTGTCGTAGCCACCTTAGCCCTTTGTATTACACCTAACATTTCCTCCAAATTATCTTTATCTCCAATTGCATCGAATGTTGTGTCCTCATTATTCCCATCGTCCAAAAGATAACTGTCATCTTTTACATAGATTTTTTTGACGTTTTTTGCTACAAGTAAAACCCAGTAAAGTTGTGAGTTAAATTTCTTGAGGTAATTTACCAGGGGCTTTGGTGTTTCCTTGATAATTCCGGTTACGTTATTGTATTCGTCAAAAGTTGAAGACATTTTTCTTAATTGCACAAATCTATTAATAGTTGTGTGTATCTTGTTGAGAATACTGGTAGACCGCTCGGAAACGGGTATATTGGAGAGCATTTCATTCAACATTGCATCTGTTTGTGCTGAAATATCAGCGCGAGCTTTGTTTTTATTGACAGCCGTCATTTCTTGAATAGTGCCCATAGATTCACCAAATTGTATCTGATCCGCGTCATAAATTACTTGCTTAAGTTTTGTCTTGAGTGTATCGGCAACTATATTTAAATCTTCTTCCTCTTCCCCTTCCTCCTTCTCTCCCTTTTCGCTATCGTATACTTGTTCTTGTTCTTGTTCTTGTTCTTGTTCTTGTTCTTGTTCTTGTTGAACTGGGGCTTTGCGTATTAATATAGATGTAATGGGTAAGTCCTCGGGTATTCCGTGATATGCGAAATTAATGTAAATAATCTCGTTGTCTGGGTACGTTTTTACCTCAATCATGTCTTCTTCAAGGTTAGTAATTTCACCAGTTATCACAAAAGGAAGTTCTCCTTCAAAATAAATGTTAACCCACGTGCCTGGAAGTAAATCATTTTGGCGCGCATATCCCAACTTTTTATTCCTACTAATAACTGTAATGTGTGTAATAGATCCGTCTCCAATAACACCATCCGATATAGGTAAAATAATTTCAGCAAAATTATCAATGTTTATCAATTTTATTCTATTCGAATCAATGTAATCGATAATAAATGTTTTTCCGTCCAGCACCTCATTTTGGGGCGAAACAATGGTCACGACATCTCCCAATTGGAGTGCTAATTCCGTACCTCCAGTTATAATAACACTTGTGTTTTCCATTATCTCTAACACCTATTATATAGTTATTTATATATTTACTTGGATAGGTAAACATTGAAATAAAAATGAAATAGAAAAATAGACACTATAAGTAATATACACCAATATAATGTCCAATCATACCGTACGTCTGGAAAATGTTAATACCGACAACAATGTCCTAAAATTCACACTACACGCACCAAGTACAGCATATCCCAATGCCATAAGACGTACGTGCCTTTCATCTATTCCTGCTCCCGTGTTTCGAACATTTCCCCATGAACGAAATCTTTGTGATATTAAAGTAAATACAACTAGGGTTAACAATGAAATTGTTAAGCAAAGATTAAGTTGTATTCCTATTCATATTGCTAATGTTCCCCTCGAGTTCGAGGATTATATTTTGGATTTAGACATACAAAACAATTCGAGCGAGGTGATGGTTGTTACCACAGAACACTTCCGGATGAAAAATTTGCATACAAATGAATATTTGGATGATGATACTGTGCACCAAATTTTCCCTCCATTTATTCCTCACTCAAACGATAATAAATATTTTGTTGAATTTCTTCACCTTTTCCCTAAAATCAGCGAAAATATTGAGGGGGAACATATCAAATTAACTGCAAGATTTTCAACAGGAACAGCAAGTGAAGATGGTTCGTATAACATGGTTTCCACTATTGGTGTTGGGTTTACTCCAGATTATTCTAAAATGGATGAAGAATTGGAAAAGCATAAACAAGACTGGAAAGATAAGGGAGAAAGCGCCGAACAAATAAAATTTAACGCGGAAAACTGGAAGTTACTCGAAGGTTTGCGATATGTAATCAAAAACAGCTATGATTTTACGATTGAAACCGTGGGCACTTACTCCAATGAAAAATTAATTATTATTTCGTGTGATATTTTACTCGATTTGTTTGTTAATTTATATAGAAAATTGGGCGAAGAATCGACTGAACCAATTGAAATTAAAAAGGCTAAAATTACAACGCCAAATTGTTTTGATATATTATTGCCCAATGATTACCACACTATTAGTAATATTCTTAATGCGAATATTGTAGATATGTTTTACCAAAACCCGGATACATCCCTCAATACTGTATCATATATAGGTGTTAAAAAAATGCATCCTCACGACCCCGACACATTACTACGAATTGCATATTTCGACGATACGAGCACTGTCGAAACGGCACGTCAAAATATTATTAGTGCCATTGAACTTGGTGTCAAAACAATAAAGGAAATTAGAGAACTATTTAGCAATGTAAAGTAATAATATACTCTGGGGCACGCAGGTCCTACTGAATGACATGAATATAAGATAAATATAACTTTTTTTGTGCATTATATACAATGGTAGTATCAAAACTCAACAATACCGTTAATTATGTTGAATTAACAGGTGTTAGTCCAGACGATACACAAGAAGAGTTCGATGTATATGAAATTCAATTGGACGAGAGAAATGTTGAAATTGTGGTAGGACACCCCCAAGCAACTTTTTCATCTAAAAATATCACTTATTTTCCCATTTATTTGTTGAAAACAGACGGACATGTTATCCAAATTGGTGTGTATGAAATCAAAAGTTCCGAATTGTTAGATTGTACGGATAATGGAGAAGTTGATGTGGATAAATTGGGACAGCCATTATTGTATTCTTTTGTTACGAAAGATTTTGTTGAAAAGTATCAACCTAACAAACCAAATGGGGATGATAATGGGAGAAAAGAAGAAAAAAAAGACGAAAAGGAAGAAGAGGAAAAGGAAGAAGAGGAGGAAGAAAAAAAAAACGTTGCACCCGAAACATTTAAAGACGCCAGTGATATCCGCGAAAAATATCACGAAAGTAAAGAAGATACATGGATACAGCGCTTTATGCGAAATAAAAATTTTATTCTTGTAAAGAGCGAAATCAATAAGGGTGATTTATTTACAGCTATTTGTGATGCATTAGAAATTGATTCCCCCCAATCGCTTCGAGATATGGTGGCAGAAAACATTACCGACGAAATGTTTGATAACTTTATGAATCAATATGAAGTATATTCCAAAAATATTAAAGAGATAACTGCGCGATCCATTGAACTTAACGCAATGCATGAAAAATTAAAACATGAAATTGTTAGTACAGTTGATTCAGATAAACAAGAAATTATCAAAAATAAAGCGAAAAACATTGTGGAAGAAAATGCAATGTTAAAAAAGGATATTACTCTTTGCAAAGAACTTCAAAAAGAGTTCAAATATCTTAAAAAAATAAAATCGATTGAAGAGTTCAAAAAATCTATTGTGGAAAATGTCGTAAAAAATGAAGAATGGATGATTGCATTGCTCGAAAGATTGCTGAATATAAAAATTATCGTATTGTCCAAAGATTATTATGACCAAGGCGATTATTGGAATGTTCTTCAATGCGATGCACAAACCCCAATTGATATGGTAATTCAAGATAGGGGTATTTTTACTCCACTTAAGTATATTATTTTTGAAAAGGAAGGTGACCAGTACAGTATTATTGGATATAAGGAAATGGTACAAATGTCATTTGATCAGCTACCATATGATATAAAACGAATGGTCACCGATAAATGTTTTGAGAAAAATGCGGGGGTTTATTCTTTAATTCACAATTTTAACAATTTTAAAAATGAAAATTCTGTTCAAAATTTAAAGCCCCTTCCCGGATCTTTAATAAACCACATGGGGGATGCTAAAATGCTCGATTTATATGACAACCAAATCGTGTTTAGCATCAATGACAAATCATTTCCCAATAAATGTCCTGGAAAAGGAGCGGCCGAAATGATTTCTCCTATTTATGCAACTGATTTTGGAAATTTGCACAAAATTAAACACTGGCGTCGTAAATTGGATGACACGTGGGAGGAGCCATTTACTCTTGATGATCATGGTTGGCTTTCAGTTGAGCACTATTATCAAGCCAGCAAATTTAAACGCACTAATCCTGAACTTTACATGTCTTTTTCAATAGATTCTGGAAGTGATTTATCTAACAATGTTTCGGAAGCTAAAAAAGTGGGAGGGAAATATGAAACAAAGGCAGACCCAGATTTTTATGATGAGCGCTACAAACAGGAGCATCAAAAAGCATTAAGGGCTAAATTTTCTCAACATCCAGAATTAAAAGAACTTCTTTCTTATACAAAGAACGCAAAAATTACAAAATATATCAAGGGTAGCCCCCATGAAACCCAAGATAACTTAATGATTGTTAGGAAAGAGCTTGAATAAAATACCAAGGAGAATAAAAAAATCTTATTATTAAGATAGTATTAAACGGATGTGCAACATGAAAGACTATTATCAACAAATTAGCAGAAATTGCTACGACCGCGTGTTTGACATGGTGGGTAGCGAAAAAGACAAAAGCAAGGAACTACCACCGTTTTCATTTGAAAACCGCTTAAAATTTGTCACTGGAAGATATAACGTGAAACAGCTTGTTGGCTGTTTGAAAGAAAACAATATTCAAATTACAGGGAAAAAGACAAAGGATGTACTTAGGTGCAAACTTTATTCACATTTGCACCTAACAAATCACGCCATTTTAATTCAAAAAATTTTAAGGGGGGCATTTTCAAGAAAATATCTTGCTTTGAAAGCAAAATATTCATATGAAAAAGATTGTGTTAATGATACCGATTTTGTTACACTTGAGCCATTGGGTCGCCTAACAGATGGTAATTTTTTTAGTTATGTAGATGTTGATGGATTAAGATATGGTTTTGATATGTCTTCCTTCACAGAATTATTATTTAAGCACGACGGAAACGAAAATCCATATAATAGAAATCCTTTTCCAGAAAATTTAAAAAAAGATGTGGAAATTCTTATATTTTTCGAACAGAAATATTTAGGAAAACATCTTGAAAAGGATGACGAAATAATCATAAGCGACAGTCAATTTGCTTTACAATTGTTTCATAAAATGAATGTTATGGGGCATTGTGCGGATTTTAGATGGTTTATGAATCTAAATAGATCAGGACTAATCGCGTTTTTGGCAGAGTTGACAGATATATGGGAGTATAGATTAGGACTATCTTCGCAACTTAAGGAAGAAATATGTCCCCCCCATGGGAGACCTTTTGGTAATTTTCGTATAAATATGCACACCCACCATAATTTTACAACCCCCCAAATTCGCCAATATGTTCTTAGCGTTATTAATAAATTTATAAATTCTGGTACCACCAGAGATAATCAACAATTGGGAGCATATTATGTATTAGGGGCACTTACACTTGTCAATAAAGATGCTGCTCTAACAATGTATTGGTTATTTCAGCAATTTTATTAGGGATAAAATAAAAATAAAAAATGAATTCTTTATTACCACAATACATCTAAAGTTGAAGTGCGTTAAAATACATAAAAAGAATGTATAATACTAATGTAAGTGAGATGTCCACGAAAACCGAAACCCCCGCTAAGAAGACTGCTACCCCAAAGACTGCCGGTGCTCCTAAGGTAAAGAAGGAGAAGGCTGTTCCTGCCAAGGCTGCTGTTGTTGCTGCTCCTGCTCCCGAGCCTGTTGCCGCTCCCGAGCCCGTTGTTGAGAAGCAGGAGGAGGAGTCCCCCGCCGAGAAAACGAAGGTTGTCGATTTTGTTGCTAGACTGTCATCTCTTGTTTCAACCATTAATGCACTGAAAGCCGAGTACAAGGCACATGAGAAAAAGTGGACTAGAGAGCTAAAGGCCGCCGAGAAGGCCAACTCTAAGCGCAAGCGCAGGGGTGGTCGCAACCCATCTGGTTTTGTAAAGCCCACTCAGATTAGTGATGAGATGGCCGCATTTCTCAGCGAGCCCCAGGGTACCTTGATTGCCAGAACTGATGTGACCAGCAGAATTAACACTTATATTAAGGCCAATAAGCTACAGGACCCCACCAACGGTCGCAATATTATTCCCGATGCCAAGCTTACCACTCTTTTGAAGTGGAACGCCAAGGATAACGCGCCTTTAAGTTATTTTAATCTTCAGACTTACCTGAGCCCCCATTTCCCCAAGCCCGTCAAAGCTTAAAAAACAGAAATATATATAAAAAAGTAATATATATAAAAAAGTAATATATACAAAATAACCTACATCTACATTCCTAAATTCTTCGTTAGCTCAGTTGGTAGAGCATCCGGCTGTTAACCGGAAGGTCAACGGTTCGAGGCCGTTACGAAGAGTACTTTTCATATTAATTATTTTGCCCTCAGAAACAATTCTTAGTGCAAAATCTAATTCATTCATAGTAAGTTGTTCGTTTTATTTCAATAATTCTTACAATCATAAATTTTACAAGTTTTATTATACCCATTTCCTTTGTCATTATTTAAGTAATATTTAACGGCATAAATTTTTTTACTTATAGATAGGTATTAATTCCATGTGTGTGTTTTTTATTTACACATAAAAAATGATTTTGATTTAACAATCATAGAAAGGCATAAACCATAAATCAAAATGCCATACAGCAAACTAAGTGATGATATCTTAAAAAAGAAAATCGCCGCTGCATTAAAGTCATGCGACATAGAAACCACCGGAATTAACACTAATTATGAAAATGCCGACAGACAAGAACTGGAAAATATATGTACCAAATGTACCGAAATAGTTGCAGCAATAAAAAAGAAAAAGCAAGTCGCTGAAGCTGTAGAGCGTGAAAAATTGAAACAACAGCAAGAAGAAGAAAAGGCAAAGAGGCGTCTTGAACAGGAGCAAATGGAAAAACATATTAAGGAAACCAGTATTGTATCTCCAGAACTTCTCACCAGGCTTAAATTTAGGTTCTTTAATCTAGCTATTCCAGATAATAATGACCCAGAGGGCAATGATCCTATTTCATCTGGACCATTTTTTGAAAACATTGAGGAACAATTTACTCACGAATTGAACAGTCATAAATATAAGGTATATGCCGCAACCTACAACGGAGATGACATGTCTGACAAAGAAGAATATCAACAAAAGAATTTAAACAAATGTTTTGCATCACGTGTCGAGGAAAAAGATATGTGTTTATACTTCTTCACCTGTTTTAGATGCATTGTAAATGAAGGAAAATGTAGTTATCAATCATATTGGGTCTCTAATTATGCACATGACATAGGTGATCTATTTTCGGAATTTGATTTTAATGAAATTTCAAAGGATGTTTTTGTACACAATTTTACAAGGTGTTCGAATAACGCTGTAATTAACGAAATTTATGCACGCTAATATATTATCTACCAATCAACTTCATATATGCAAATTTAGACTTTGACGATATACTTGGGTAAGTTTTTAACTTACTTGTAGCAAATAAAGTGATGTAATCCAATACACTCTTTTCACCATCAACTAAATCCATTTTTTCATCTTGCAAATTGCTTGTTAATTTATTTGTGTACGCAATTACAAAGTTGTCAGATATAATGTCAACAATATCCGTTTTTCCAACTTGCGTAGAAAGTTCAACCACCTTTTTCATCAGTCGGATGATTATTTGATGCACTTTTATTGCGGGAATATAATTAAGTTCTGCAATATTTACTAAAAACATACCCATTGCCTTTCTTTTTTCATTCTGTTTATTCATGGCACAAAATACGTCATAGTCTTCATCGGGTGATACATATGATAGATTATCAAAAGATGATACATGTAAGTTATATTTTGTTTCGAAATTTTTCCCAACCCATGGATATTCTTTTACCAAGTGGATGTACATTTTTGAATATACAACTGAATTAAATGGACTGGACGATAAAATATTTATAATTAAATCAGATATTTTGTCAGTGGTTTCTTCATCACCTTCGTCCACAGTGTCTATTACAGCATGCACTTTCCCAAGAATATTGTCCCATGTTTTAACAGTTAATTTATTTAAATTCAATCTAATTATACTTAACATTTCATCGATTTTGGATTTGTCGGTACACAAAGCATTCTTTTTACATTGAGTTATCCAGGCCTCTTTGGCCGCAGCCTTTTCTTCTCTTCCGGGTACATGTTTATGTGGAAAACTTGGTATACACACTGTACAGTGAATACCAATTTTTGCAATAATTTTTTCCAAATTTTCTTGCACGCCTGGAGAAATTTCGGTTTCAAACCCGTCACATATAATGCTTTGAATTTCAGCCAATGTATACTTCATATCACTTCTACACTGTATTTTTACTGAAGATTTTTATTTCTTTCATTTTCTTTATATATTCAAATACGTTAAACACGTTCACATAAATAAACATTCATATACTATGGATATTAACTTGCTATCGGAATTTAAACTTCCCATTACCTATATAGAAGACAATATTTCCTTAAATGATGAAATAATTTCAACCCTAGAATTAACTTCTCTTAATAGCAATAATGATATCAATGTTGGTGAAAATATTGATGAAGATGCAAATTACAACTCAGTATATGGAACTATATTCAACACCCACACACACAGTGGTCATCAAATGGTGGAAGAAATGTCAAAATATTACACCACGGACATTTCTTATCTTAAAAATACCCAACGTATTTTAGAAAAAGGTAGGATTCCCACCTATACCAATGATGCCAACGATACTTGTTACGAGTTGTGGAAAAAAATGAAAGGTGAAACGTCTTTTGATGCGAAATATGGTTTTATCCATTGGGAAATACTAAAGGTTGCCAATAATAACCCGGTAATTATGCAATTTTTGTGCATAAATGATTTGATCTCTCCTTTCCTAACAATTGCTGTACCAATTCTCGCAATAATTATACCATATTTCATTTTATTGCTTATCGGGGGAACTAAATTGTCATTCGTGGAAAGCCTTATTGAAAGTATGCGTACCACAAGCCTGGGGAAACTTTTGTTTTTGTCCAATCTACTTAGCACGGGAGAAAAAATATGGTGTTTAATATCAGTTGTATTATTCGTTGTTACAAGCGTCCAAGGAATACTTGGAGCTAAACGAACTATTAAAAATTTCCAAGAAATTCAAGCACAAATGCGCCATTTTAGACTTCATATCGATGAAACAATATCATCAATGGAAAAACATTGTTGTATTATTGACAATATTGGTGCGAAAAATACAACACATAGGGGATTTTACAATGAAATGTGTGTTAGGTTAATTGCATTAAAAAAAATAAAACAGGAATTGGAAGAATACAATATGTGTTTATTTTCCACAAATTTTTGGAGTTTTCACATGGCATCTACTATGGGGAAATTAATGGCTACTTTTTACAAAATGTATAATGATAAAGAATACCATGACGCGATGTTATATTCATTTGGATATAACGCATACACTGCCAATTTAAAAGAACTCCAAACAAAAATTAAACACGGTGAAATAAATCGTGCAACCTTTTCGAAAAAAATATCACCCGAATTAAAAATAAAAAGTGCCACCCACCCATTAACAATTAATTCAACTGCTAACAATTTGTCATTACAATGGGGTGTATCTATTATTACTGGACCAAATGCATCTGGGAAAACAACCGTGTTAAAAACCATTTTAATTAATACTTTGTTAGCTCAACAATATGGATTTGGTTATTTTGACGAATTACAGATTACCCCATATAAAAGATTGCATTGTTATCTTAACATACCAGATACGTCGGGGAGAGATAGTTTATTTCAGGCGGAAGCAAGGCGATGTAAAACTATATTAGAAGATATTTCTAACAATGAAAATGAAACACATCTTGCAATTTTTGATGAATTATTTTCTGGAACAAATCCCAAAGAAGCCGAAAAATGTGCTACAGAAACATTAAAATATATGACAAAGAAGAAAAATATGACTGCTATTCTCACCACACATTATCTGGATATGTGCTCTAAATTAAATAAAATTGAAAGAATAAACAATTATCACATGGGTGCAACTTACGACCTTTCAAAAGGTGTATCCACAACGAATGGTGGGTGTAAGGTTTTACACCAATTACAGTTTCCCCCAGAAATATTGTCAAAATTATAAAATGGTTGTTAGTTCGTTCCAATACTTAAATTAAATTCGCCAATAAAAATAGAATGTTTGAATTTTTATCACTGAGTAGTATTGGTGGTACGTTATCTTTATTTATGATGATGGTTTTAATGATCGGTGCTATCGCAGTTGTATTTACATGGAATAAATACAGGGAAACCCAAAACAAAAAGGGCACGGATGCACAATATGCTGCCATTATTGGGCTACAAAGTGGTCTGGATGCGTGTGCAAAAAATATGCAAATACTGGGAACACGCATAGTTCAAATAGAAAATTATCTTAAAGAAGAGGATGGAAACAGTATGCATGACGCAAGAATGAGCGTTTCAGACGGAGGATACGATGAAGATGGTTTCACTGATGATGTTGGTGACATTAGTGTTGGGGAACTTGGTGATGTAGAGGACAGTGGTGGCGACGATAACGGTGATGATGTTCTTGACGAGCCCGTTGTTGAGGAGCTTGAAGACGCTAATATTGAAAAAATTGATGTTGAAGAATTTGATGTTGAGGAACTTGATGAAACCGGTGATAATGATGTAGATATTGATATAAATGAGGATGATGTGGTAGATTTAAAATTTTCTACAGTAAATACGGATAAACCAAAATTATCCGTTCCAGGAATGAGAGGACTCGCAATTGAACAGGGTCATCCTGCGGCAACTGTGAAGAAAATGAAGCGGACCGAGTTGCTTGAACTTATCAAAAAATGATTTTATTACACCACATTTTATGTAAATTTACTGAATAGTTCTTGGACCACAATAACCGGAACCCGATTATACTTCGTTAAATTGTTAGCATTTAAATCGAATAATAATATATAAATAACATATGCTTTCGTTTCTCAGAACCTTAAGTAGAACATCTTATATTTTTATTGGAATAGGTGTACTTTTTGTTATATTGGTTGTGTATGCATACTACACGCATCTGCGGGTAACTAACACAAAATATAATGCCAATCACGAATCAAACCACAATTCAAGTGAAGATACGGCGAATAAACCAGCAAAACTCATGTTTTTTTTTGCTGACTGGTGTCCCCATTGTAAAACAGCAAAACCTGAATGGGAAAGTATAAAGAAAGAATATAATGGGAAAGATATAAACGGATATAATATTGAATTTAAAGAGTATGATTGTTCAGGAGAAAATAACCCCGAATCCGAAGCTGCCATGGATACATACGAAATAGAGGGATATCCTACTATAAAATTAATAAAGGATAACGAAATAATCACATTTGATGCCAAGCCCACCAAAGAGTTAATCTCAACCTTCCTAACAACGGTTCTAAATAAATAAATACCGGTTCAAACTTGGTCATAAAGACTAGGGGGGGTTAAATCTGATTAAGTTCTTTGATAATAGAAAAAGCACACATCTTTTATATCGGAGGGTATAATTTATTTGTTCTTTTTCATTTTTTATTTTTTTATTTTTTTATTTGTTAACACAGTGTGTTTGAAAATTTTTTTTCGCATCTTCAATCCCATCTAGGATTAATTGTTTTCGAGCATTATTTTCATATATGATTTTTGTTAGGTTAACAATTGTCAAGGAATCGCCTTTATTTGGACACCATATTTGATTTTTAATTGGGGGAAATTTATCATTTTGTACAGTTGAATTCACAAATAAAGCTATTATAAAATCTACTAAATTGGAATTCGCAGTTATTTTTATGTGTGTATCTGTATCATCCAAACACCCACTTACACCAAGAATTTCATCGTTATTACACCCACTATCGTTTATACAAAATTGCAATGGATAATTACATTTGATTCCACCATCAACATAACATTCGTCATGCACTAATACCGGCTTAAATAATCCAGGAAGTGCACATGATGAAGCAATAGCTTGAATTAATTTCCATTGCGGGTGTGATTTATGCGACATCGGGACAAGTTGATATGTATTTAAATTCACCGATAACATAGTGAGATCAATATTGGAGTATTTAAACAACTGTTCAAGTGTGACGTTTAAATCCAGACCTTTTGATTCTAACAAGGGTTTCATTATTATTTCAAAAATTTTTTCATCCAAGACACCTTTACTCATGTAAGCTTCAAATATATGTACAGGGGTGATTTTAAATGATTCGTGCCATGGACGTTCTTCTAGATATGTATTGAGCGTTTCATCATCATGGTTCAAACAAATAAACGCACCAATAAGACTCCCAATAGATGTTGCATATATTCCTTTAATATTTTCTTGCTTCCATTTTCCCATTCTCTTCGCCTGTTGAAGAGCCCCCAAAAATCTTAACCCCATGGGTCCTCCTCCAGAAATAACTAAATATTTAATATCATTCATTTTGATTTACTAATAAAGAAAATGTCTAAACCTATACGGCACTTTACATTTATCAAAAATATCTACATATTTTAACATGTCCTCTTTTCGGAAATTTGGTGGAATTGACCGGTCAGCACACAACAATATTGTACGGTCGCACTTGTCTAACAATATTCACTCCAATATAATTAATTCAAGCGGACAGACAAATTCAAAAGAAGTGTTTAATAGCAACATCGATCTAAACGGAAATTCGTTAATGCAAACAAATTGTATATATTTCCAGGATGGAACTGTGCAGTGCAGCGCAGGTGTAGAAAATAATGCGGTCGCAAACAGTTTAACTATTTCTCCAAACGGCTCTCAATATACCCAACTTATAAATGAATATGGTACCGGTTCTTACACATCAAATGCAGGAAAAAATGCAACCCAAATAGATATTGGTGGGGGAAATTCTGGGTATGCAATAGGAGGAAATATTTACGTCATACCCAACACCGTGCCCCCGTTTTTAGGGCAATCTGCCAGTTATTTGGTTAACTTGGAGTTTTGGGAACCAACATCTGGTGTTTTTGGAACAATGTCTGCCAATATTATTTTCTTTCCACCTAATTTTACAGAATCGTTACAAACCACAATATTTCAAGATAACACTGCATTTCCTACATCATTCCCCCTATCAACCACACCCGCATGGTTTCTCAATTTTAGTGTTAATGGGTGGCCCGGAACTGCTACATACCCTCCATACATGACAATAAATATTGCATCAAATCAGTCATTTATATTATTTACTGTACCAGATAGTACTTACCAATGGTCATATAATATTCGATGTCTTGACCAATCGTCTCTCGAAAGTGTTGGTGAGAATTGGCGAATCAAAATCTAAACAAAAAATACAAAACAATTTGTTTATGTTACAATATACAAAGCACAAAATTACATGCCAAATAACAGTGGATTTGTAAGAAATGATGGCAGATGAATCTTATCTATATTATTGGATAAATAATCACTTACAATTGGTGCAGGATTCGCTGACAGGATTGTAAATTCTGGATTTATTGGGTATTTACTGTCAAATAATTGCTTTAACACAATTGGATTGGTGTTTTCGGACATCGTGTATGGTAAATATGTACTCTTTGTTGTCACTTTAAAATTGCAAGGTATAAACCCATCATCATCAGACGTTTCCATGTCCCGCTTAAGCTCGTACTCTATAGCATCCATCAACATATGCGCTGCATCGTCGTGTGGATTTTTAGCGAAGAACTCCCAATTGATATATTTTGGATTTTCTTTGAGTATTTTAGTGGCAGATGGATTTGATGATAAACAAAGACCAGTATCAGTAATTTTTGTAATATCAAGCATTTCAAGCACCTTGGGGTTGGTATTTCCCGATAAACTATTCCAATCGATTTTGTCAGTATTTTCTTTTAGTAGTTCGAGTGCGTTTGGATTGCGGGATAGTTGTTTCCAACTGACTTTGGCATTGTTTTTGTTTTGTACCCCTTCAAGCTGGTCTTTACTGAGATGCTCTTTAACGAGATGAATAGCATTAGGGTTTAGAGATATCCAAAACCAATTAATTTTATTGGGATACTTTTCCAACAGATGAACTGCTCCACGATTGGCAGATAACATTTCCCAATCAATTTTGTGAAAGTTTTCTTCCAAGAATTGGATGGCTCGGGGATGTGTGTTACATGAAAGGCATCTCCAAAAATCTTGACTGTTTGGGTTTACCGACTTTATATAATTTACAAATTTCGGATCACACACCTTATGTAACTCTGTAGTTTTCTGCTTACCAAACATTATAATTTTTTGATGTATGGTTTTTATATCATGCACGAAAAGAATCGTTTTTTTTACTTTTAGTATTGTGTTAGGTTCTGCAACGATTTCCAAACAAGTTTTTCTTTCTCAGAATATTCTTCCTCTTGGCGAAAAAATTTATATGTCATATTGGCGGCACGTGCGTCATCCAAATTTTCCTGATGTAGCATCTGTTTTTGACATTCCTCATTGCTTAAGGGGCGGATGTCTTGGCGTTCCCTGTGAGCACGATAACTATTAACATTGTCAAATTTTGGCATATTCATATAATCATCATGTGTAACAGGTATAATAGATTCCACATGAGACTGTCTTAAATCGGCATACCCACTCCCTACATAGCCACTATTTTGAACTTCACCAGCTTCTTCTTCCAAATCACAATAATTGTTAGATGACGCTCCAACGCCAATTATTTCATTTTGTGAAACAATGGTTCCGATATTTTTTCTATGCAGTTCTAACTGCTTGTCCATGTCTCTAACAGATGATATGTTATTGGTGGCAACAAACCCATCCTCTGATTTTATCCAATCGCCATACCCCCTTCCTTTTTTAGACAATGTATTTTCTCCATAATGTTGCTCATATTGTTCATTAAACCAAGAATTGAAATTGTTTTGGCGACTCTTGTGCATATCATTAACTAACAATTGTTTGGAATTTTCATCAAAAATTTCTGGTTGGTACAGTTTAGACCCTCGTTTAGGGTCATTTTTTTTATTCTGAAAATCTTTTATTTTTAGCAATATTTCAAATGCATTTTTGAAAAAGATAAAATATTCTCCTGGTAACCCAGATTTATCGGGATGCGTTTGGGTAACAACTTTTTTTGCATTTTTCACCATTTCATCTGTAATTTGGTAACTTGGTATTTTGAAAAGTTTCAAAATATCATTCAGGTCATAATCATTCAAATTTAAATTTAACTCCATATGTAGTTAGGTGTGAAAATAATAAACTAAGTATTCCGCGATTTAACATTAGACGTTAGGTTAAGTCGCATAAGATAGCGCACAATTTCCTCCAGTAAATGTTACAAAATTAATACGTTCCTCGAATAGGTACATGTTAAAATTGTAATCATAAATGCGCCAAGTAGGTTTATTTACTCCAATCACCTCTCCCGTCGATGGATCGCATATAGTTAAACTTTGGGCCAGAGGGTCAAGTGTGGGTATAATTGTGGTAAATTCCAACTCTATTTGTGTAAAACGATTCATATTTTGGGCACCAGATGGCTGTAAATTGTCATTATTGGAATTTATACTGAAATTGTAACAATATAAACCCGGTGGTGCATTACCAGTTGTACCAACATATTTTTCAATATAATTAAATATCCCAGCCGATTGAAGATTCTCGCGATACGAACCGTCTAACAAAACACCCATTGCCACAAGAATATTTTTGTCATTTTCATTTGTATATGGAGGTGATAAAACCCAACCTGTTAGTCGTCCATCAGGATTAACTCCTGGACCAATATAAGTAGGTACGGGGACACCAGATGCATCTGTTCTATAAACAAGATATTTTCCATCTGTTGGTGCCGCAACTGCATTAACTGGTACATAATCATATGGCCAATTGGTATAATTGCTCCATTCATTGCGCAAATTCACATCACTTCGCTGAAAATAAAAAAGCCAATTAGACACCATCCCCAATGAATCAAGTTTCACTTTGTTAGCACCCGTTACATTATAAAACTGTTGCTCATGTACCTGTTTAATTAAATATTGTTGGTCGGATATTGCAAATTGTCGCTGTTCATTATCCGAAAGAAATCCATAAGTACAAACCAAATGGATATTGGTATTCCATAACGTGCGCGTGTCCGTGTAAGAAGACATTTCCAAATCAATATCGGGGGGCGGTTGGAGAAATCTATAAAATTGCATATACCATGCATTAAAATTTGGAGCAATATAAGGAAAATCATTATCTGGGTCAAACACATCACGTATGCGAAAAAGTTGATTTATTGGTCGTAACGTTATTTCTATCTTGAGCTCGTTGTATTGAAGCGCAACTAATGGAAAGGATGCCTGGGATTTTAGTCCAAACCACGAATTAAGTGGTATATATAAAATTCTACCCCTTATACTCGGCTCGGGTCCTGCTATATTTTCAGTGTAATACGAAGATGGGTATGAATTAACACGCGAATTTGCATCACCCGGATTATTGATTTCATTAATATTACCAATCATATCGTTGAACAATTGCTTTTTACCCTCGGTGAAGTCTCTCTGTACAGCCGCCAACAAATAATCACCCGAATATTCCTGAAGAGTGCTATTTCCACACGTAATTGATATTTTTGATATCATTTTAGCACCTAAATTTTCGATCCAACGAAATTCATATGGTACCCATTGGTTGTTGTTATGTTCATTACTCCCCGAACCATCTGGGATAATAGGTGGCATAATTGGACTCCATATATTTGGAAGCTCGATAGATAAATATGTTCCCATTAATAGATCCGCATATCGAGGTATTTTAAATGTAAATTTCGATTCTTCTGTGAGACGTAATGTTTTTGAACCTTCATAATTAATTAAAAATTTTTGCTTTCCAAAGTTAGTATATTTAGCAAAAGTTGTTTTGAAAAATGTTTTGCTTGGGTTTCCATTTAGCACTATATTTTGCTGACCAGCAGACACCAATTGCATTAGTCCACCCGCCATGTATTTTCTGTTATATTCTATCCACATATTTTTAAACACTTATTACTAAGTAAAATGGCCAAAAATCAAAAAAAATGAAAATGCATAAATGCATGTGAGAATTAGACATACCCAACATCCTCCCAATCTACACCCAATATGACTACCAATATGACTACCAACACTAACACTGATACTATGTTTATTGATTTCAATGACCTCAAATATTCACCCATCAAGGCCCATTCGTCGGGAAGCAAGGTGATTAGACTGATGCAAGCAATCTGTAAGGAAAACTTGCGCGTTAATACCCCAGTTATGCTCACATGGGGTGCATCTGAAATTCTCGACTCTCAAAGTAATCCTACTGGAAAGTGGTCTATGTCGCTTCAGTTTCCAGAAGGTGAGTATTCAAATACCCAAACTGATAAGTTTTATGATGAAATGAAGCAACTTCAGCAAAAGATCAAGGAAGATGTGCTCGCAAATTCGCTCCAGTGGCTCGGAAAGGACCACAAACTTATTGAAATTATTGACGCACTTGCTAACCCGATGCTCAAGGTTTCTAAGATAAAGAAGCCAGACGGTTCAGATAAGATGCCCACAATGACTATTAAGATACCATGCTACGACGGTAAATGGACTTCGGAGATTTTCGATGAAGACGCCGTCACTGTCCTTTATAGTTCTTCAAGAAAGGACAATATAGGAAAGATTCCTCCCGATTATCTTCAAAAGATGGCAAGAGTGGCATGTGAAATCGAGTGCAGTGGAATTTGGTTTAGCAATGGAAAGTATTCTATTTCATGGCAACTAGTTCAAGCACGGGTCATGCGCTCAAAGGTGCGTGAACAAGGTATTTGTAGATTGACACTAACTCCTGAAGAGCAGGAAGCAGCTAACAAGTTGCCTCCCCTCCAAGAATTTGAGACTCATCCAATCGAAGCACAAAAAAACGATTGTGCTGTACTAGATACAGATGACGAGGATGATGACGAAACCGAAAATGTCCTTCCTCCTGCTCCTCCCGCAGCGGTTCTTCCCCCCGCTCCTGCTCCTCCCGCTCCTGCTCCCCCCGCTCCTGCTCCTCCCGCAGCTGCCCTTCCCACCGCAGTACCGGTAGACGAATCTCCAGACCCCACGGTAGTTGTTAATGTCAAGCCCAAGCCCAAGGTCAGGGCCAAGCCCAAGTAAATATAGTTGTTACCAATAAGTCATCCCAATAAAATCCCAATAAAATCCCAAATAATTTTTAAATGTGCATCATTTTTCAATATATTTACACACAGCACACAAAAAAAAATGAATTTTTTTTCATGAACTATTAAAAGGTAATGTAAGAGTGTATATTTATGAAAATCAAAATAAAACCCATTTACAAAAATACAAACGTTGATACAAACAATACAAATGCTAACACTGTTGGACACAATAATAATTCTATATATGTTCGTAAATCCCGGGGAAGACCCAAACGCAAACGTAATCCCATATGTGGCGACAGAGAATTATTCAAGCTTCTTTTCACCGAACTCGTACAATAAATAAATGATATTCTGCATCGAGAATGAAGAAAGGCGTCTGACAATTATTTATTTATTTCGTTTTGTTTTACCCCGTTTTCCACGACGATGACGAACATTTTTACTTTTTTTAAGAGTACGGGGACGTCGCTTTTTACCACCACGAATTGTAGATGATTCATTCAACACTTTGAGTATTTTTATTGCATTTAGGTGAGATGGGGTAGAAGTATCTCGAAAAACATTGAATGCATAACTTATGTATTCTTTAGAAATGGGGGGGTTAGTATTGCACCAGCTGGGTATAGAAGGAGTAATGGGGACATTTGCTTGACAATTAATATTTGAAAAAATAGATGTAATAAAACTAGCGCAATTTTGGTAATAATTCGACATAAAGTTACTTGAGGTTTTTAAATATTTTTGGGGCAGTCCAGATAGTTGCACTCTTTCAATATGCGCAACTTCTGACTTATTAAACTTAACATCAACTGTCAATGTGGTAGCAGAACCAACATAGTTTTGCAAATTGGACAAATGTGTGCTTGTTAGGACATTCATATCAACAATTCTATTTTTTAAGTCGGGGTTAATAACAAAATCCGGAGAGTACAAACTTGATGGCTTTGTTCCAAACTCACTCACAGGAATTGTTGTTTTTTCTTCAACTGAATATAACAATTCGCTCGTTTTTTTTCCATCAAACCCCAAATATCCAAAACCAATAGTAAATACCTGATTATTTAATAAAATATAAATGGACGCATGAAAACCACGTTCCGCCCCAGCAATAATAACAAAATATATAGGAATGTCCGAAACACTAAAAGATGTTGGATAGACACCATTGTATTTTTCAAAAGACTCAACTCCCTCTCTAAGTTCTTTACGTATTTCAAAAGTGTTTGGTTTATCGTCTACAATAATATAACTGTTGGTGTCATTTTCACGTTCTTTGTAAAGACCCAAGCCAAGTTCTATGGGGTCCATATTTTCAATCCGGTCAATGATTGCATTTTTGTATTTTTTAATATCTTTCCCTTCTCTAAATATTTCATTATTGATAGAATCTGTAGAATTAAATGAAAACACAGGCAACATTTTATTATTTACCGTGTACATATGAAACCAATTTGAAAGAGATTTGTGCTGATGTGTCTCAAGTAATGGTTCATCAACCTTTCCCGCAGTGCTAATAATAGTTCGCCTGAATTCTGGGTTGGTTTTCATCCTGCGCACATTTTCAACAAGTTGATTGCCCTTATCAGTAGTTAAATCAGGGTATTGTTCATTTACAAAAACTGGCAACATATACCCCATCATTTTTTCTTTTGTGGCTGTATTGTATAGGTCAAGTATAGTTTTTGCTTCTTGTATTACATTATTTGATACATCATTTTTGGACATATTCAACGAATTATATATATATTAACAATAAAAAAATGGGTAGTTGGTTATCAATTGGTTAACTTGAGTAATAAGATTCAATTTTACCAGGTGGTGTGGGCGAATTGATGTAATGCATTCTTGATATGTTTTCCATTTTACTTTACTAACTTCTGCTTGTTGGTGTTTCCCATTTATATTGGAATTATTTTTGCAATATGCCAAAAAATATGTATGTTTATACGAGCGATGGTTTGAACCAATAAACGTTTCCTCAAACGGCAAAACATTTTCAACAACAGAAATATTGTTTTTATTGAACCCAGTTTCTTCTCCAAATTCACGCAAAGCACAGTCAATATCATTTTCGTTTTTGTTGCGGCGTCCCTTGGGAAATTCCCATTCTGTTTCGCTCCACATAGAAGATGAATTCAACACTAAATCATTTAAATTGATAATTTTTCCATCGATTTGTACACCAGTTTTTAAAATATTGAATTTTTTATGAGCACTATGATTGTCTATTTTGATAAAAGGAGACATTTGCTTCCACAATTCTTCAAAAGAAAAATTAATAATGCGATGTTTTTCGTCGTTTGACATTTCATCAATTAGATTTTGTATAAATTCTATATTTTGAACCTCATATTTACCTCTTATAAATGCAGCAAATGCAAAACTGTCTTTGCGACGTATCATTAGATATTCAAACATTCGTGCGCTATTCTGTCTAACTAATATAATCCCAAAACTAGCAATTGGAAGATTGCATTGGTTAAATAAATGTCCATGTGTTTTACAGTTGTTGCACATTTGTTGGGGGTGAAAATGGTAATGAATGTTTTTTTTTCCAAACATAGTTACACTACATGTATACAGTAATTGTTTTCATACACTATGAAAACGACCTACAGATACCAAATGTTTTGCGGTGCCACTGCGTTATTCCATATTTTTTTATCCCATCTAAGTGCTTTTTTGACCCGTAACCCTTATTAGTATTTATCCCATAATTTTCGACCAATGTTACGTTTGTATCACAAAGGTCGGCAATATATGCATCTCTTTCTACTTTCGCTAAAATCGATGCGGCTGCAATAGATGTATACAAATCATCCCCCCCTTTTATTGTATGGTGTATTATTGCTTTGCCGTTATGCTTGAATTTATTGAAATAATCGCCATCAACTAAAATTTCTACACAACCAATGTCTATTTTTTTATTTTCTAATTGCGCATAAACTTCTGCTATTGACCGGTGCATTGCGCGTTGGCTGGCCTGTAAAATATTTATGTCGTCTATTGTGTTTTCATCTTCATAACATACTGCCCATGCTACAGCATTTTCTTTGATATAATTGGCAGCTTGATTTAATTTTACACAAGAAGTAAATCGCTTGCTATCCTTCATCAATGAATGGTCAAAACTGTCATCTTTTGGAAGCACCACGGCTCCACTATAAACACGTCCAAATAATGGCCCCCGTCCCACCTCATCTGTTCCAATTTCAATAATATTCGAATCTTGAACAAAATATTTATTTAGCGGTTCTCTTTTTCTAATCTTCCTTTCTCTAACAATTTCGTTGTCGTCATCATCTACTAATACTGCTCTATTGCTCATATGTTTGCTTGGTATAAGCAATAATATTATGTTTTAAATCATTTTTTGTCAAGTTACGTATAATTTAATTTTTCTAGATCACTAACAATATTTAACTTTTCGATTGTGTTTTCTAAATTGTCAGATTGTACTCCATCAAATAGATAATCAGTATTCGTGGATTGTTCATTTTTCTTGATTTGGACATAAATATAATCTATATTTTCCACAACTATTGTCAATTTATGTTTATCTGCAATAATGGGTTCGGAAAAAGATATGGGTTCAGTTAAAATTGCGATTGCAAAGTATAATATATATTTACGTTTAACTACACATCCAATCCCAAAGCGAAAACAGTACATAGAAAAACAGGCATGAATTATATTTTCAATTATTTTACTACGGTTTTTGGATTCAGCTATTATAGAGTGCCACAGTACCCACACAACATGTCCCTTAATTTTTGATTCAACCTGAGGAAAATGTCTGCGCATGCACTCGATATTGATACCGTTGCGTACACAAGTCATATTGTATGATATTACCCATTCCATCCAATAGCAGCACATCATAAAATCCGATGTATTTTCTGATAAGTTGTAAGCAAATTCGTTCATCGCCACAAATATTTCATTGGGATCAATGTCATCAAAAAAATGTGAAGCAAATTCAGTACTTGGTGCGCGAAATTTATCATTATTAACAGTTAAATCAAAATCTGCTGGTGATATTTTTACTTCAGAATATGCTCTATGACGTTTGGATTCACATAAAACACATATTATTTCACCAAATAAGGTGCGCACCTGTTGGCAATTACGCATTTGTAATATGGCATCTTTATATCCCTCACCTTCTATTTGAACAAAATGTGCAAGACGATTTTGAAGATATATGCATGCTTTTATATTTCCCACATGAACATGTTTGAAATAAAAGCCAAATAAGATATCCCATAGCGCATTATACTGTCCCGCACATATAAATTCTGTCGCCCAATAACATGCTGGCTCAATTTTCCCCCCATTAAGATTAATTTCCAATTGTTTTTTCACCTCACTTTTTTTGAAATTAGAAAATGTATTTCCCTTAAAATTTGCTAGTGGGCGAATATCATCAATTAAAGAATTTTCCATAGCCATTTTTTAAATCTATACTGTTTTATATAAATAGTTAAACGCAGCCCAGTATCTTAATATTTATTGAATTATGTTTTTCTTTTTGCCCCTTTCTGTTTTGTTTTTGTTGTGCGTTTTTTGTTATTTTTAGTTTTGTTTTTTTTATTTTTCCTTTGGTTTTTTTTTGTTTTTTTATTCTTACGCGAGCGCAATGAACGCATTAATTGGCGATACAAGCCCATAGGTGTTTTTGATGCGCCTCCTGTTTTTTTTGTTTTGATCTCAATCCATTTGTTAAAATCACCAGCTGTACGAGAACCATCTATTCCCTCCACATCTTCATATGCTTCCACTGTATTGCCCTTATTGGAAATATGTTTTAATGTTGGGAACCCAGTAACATCACCAATATTATCCAAATGGGGAAGCAATGTCTGGTCCATTTCCACCACGGACACATTATCGTCAAACGATTTCCCCTCTAATTTTCCCCACTCCGGGCGAGTGGTGTTACATGGACCACATCCTTCAAGAAATACCATTATAAATATATCCTTTCCGTTTTGAACGAGATTATTTATTTCCTCCACTTCTTCGCGGTTTTTGGGTCGAATTATTTCCATCATATATATACAAATATCATGGAAAATTATTTGGTGCTTTACACCCTTGAAGATTTAAAACGGAACAAAATGTCCGTAAAAAATAAATCAACGAGGGAGTAATGGCGAATCACACGCCTTTGGACGCTTATCACTCTTATGAGGTATAACGCCAATTTTTGCTGGTTTGAAACACACTGGTCTTTCTTCTCCTCTATACTGATTGAGAAGCAATCCTAATATGTTTTTAGAAGCGTTGATGTCCCTATCCAGACAGCATAATTTACACTCGTTGGTTTTACAACGGATTACACTATAAAACCGTTTCCATCCAAAAAATGTTGGAAAATTTGAAGAGTGGGGTTTTCGTGGTCCTCTTTCAAATATTAGCGAAAAGTACGAAGACGAGTATAACTACTAGCCTAGTATCTTTTTATTGAATTGTGTTTTTCTTTTTGCCCCCTTTCTGCTTTGTTTTTGTTATTTTTAGTTTTGTTTTTTATATTTACTATATAATAATAAATGTCCGCAGTCTGGGGAACACCAACCTGGATTTTTTTCCATACACTGGCAGATCACATTTCAGAAGAATCTTTTAATACAATAGGCAGCACACTTATTAATATAATAGAACGAATTTGTAGACATTTGCCGTGCCCTGAATGCAGGGAACATGCCGCGCTATTTTGGTCACACACCAACAAAAACTCAATAAAAACACCACAGGATTTGCGAAATGTATTATTTGTATTCCATAATAGAGTAAACCAACGCAAACACAAACCATTATTTCAACACGACCAGTTGATGGGAAGATATCGGGATGTAAATATTATCATGGCATATATGGATTTTATAAAACATTTTCACACGAGGGGCAATATGAATTTAATAGGAGATGCATTTCACCGAGATCGCATGTTGATACACCTAAAAATGTGGTTTAAAAATAATGCACACCATTTTTTCGTTAGAAAAGAAATGTTGGAATAATACATAATACAGTTCAAAAAAAAATGAAATATAATACACTACTTATTACATTTCATACATATTCATACATATTCATAATCATGAAATTTCACCCAAAAAATTATGTATTTTGGTACCTGTCAAAAAAGATTTGGATTAAACCCAAATTACGTCACATTAAGAGTGCGACTAATATTCCCCATAAAGTTGGAGTAAATGGTGTTGCTAAACATAAAAAACCGTGTAAATAAACATGCTTTTATTGTCCAAAACTACTAAATGGTGCAAGAACAGGAACTGGAAATGAATCTGGGTTGAATGCTTTATAATTTGGTACTTTTTTGCATTCAAAGTTAGGTTCAGGGCACCTGCCACACGGCTCACATGGTGGGCACTTTGATTTATCTATTTCTGGACATTGCATTGTAGGGCATGCAGGACAGACCGGGGGAACCACCTGCGATTTCAAAATATACAAATCTTCGTCACCATTGGGAATTTGGGAAGCAGGAATACCGGGGGGGAGAGATGAACTGTATGTGTCTGCACCATATGTATGTGTATCAAAGGCAGTATCATAACTGGCTGCTTGGCTATCATCGGTTCCGGAATTGGCTGTAGGTGGGGGCGCTGTTGGGTCATTGCCATGTGTTTGGTTGGCGTGGTAAATTATTACAGTACCATCGCTTTTTTTTATTTCAATATATTTGGTTCCATTATTGCTCAATACTTTAGCAGAACCCCCATTTGGTCCTAAATATACTGCAACGGTGGGTTCATTTTTATTTGGTTCATCTAAGTAATATATTGTAGTTTTTCCATCCGTCTCTGTTACAACCAATGTTTTTTTGTTGCCCGTGTTAACAACTCGAGCAGTTGTTCCGTCCGGTCCATAAAAGGTAACTGGATTATTGTTTTTATTAAAATGGTCATAATGATCATAATTGTTAGGTATATTGTCTGATGATTGTGTTTCTTCTGTTGTTGTGGATGGTTTGGATTCGGATTCGGATTCCATTCCCTCGCGTTTTTTCCACATTGAGCAAAAAATTAATCCTATACCAACCAGTAAAAGCAAAAAAATAATCATCAAATAGCTATTTTTATTCATTTATAATATAATATGCGTTTAAAAATAATTCTAAAATAGGTTAAATATAGCCATAAATAATATAACAATCCATGACATCTTATTATGATATACTACATATATCACCCAATTCCACTGCACTTGAAATAAAACAGTCATATAGAAAATTATCTTTAAAATATCATCCAGATAAATACAAAGGTCCGCCCGACACGTATATAAAAATCAATGCAGCATATGAAGTTTTAAATACACAAGAAAAGCGTGCAGAATATGACAAAAATTTGGAGATGCAAAATATAGTTACTATTCCAGAAGATACTAACAATTTTGACAATAATGTGAAACACCCAATTCCCATCTTACGTGTTTTAAAACTTAAACTGACCGATATAGTACAGCCATTGTGCATGCCAATAGAAATACAACGTTGGCACAAAAACGGAAGTGACCATAGTACCGAAACAGAAATACTTTATGTAAACATCCCCCAAGGAGTGGATTCGGGAGAAATAATTCTGGTGAAAGAAAAAGGCAATTCAATAAACGGTAAATACGGTGATGTAAAAATTGTGACAAATATAGAAAACAATACTGTGTTTACACGTGATGGGTTAGATTTAGTTTATAATAAAGAATTAACTTTAAAAGAATCTCTATCTGGATTTTCATTCAAAATAATACATTTATCTGGGAAAACCTACACTATTGACAACCATGGAAATGATGGCGAAGTTGTTCCTGACGGTCATCGTAAGGTTTTTCCAAATATGGGAATTGTTAGAGAAGGTGGGTACATAGGAAATCTTATCATAGCGTTTAATGTTATATTTCCAACCAAATTACCGCTCGCAACAGTAGATGCAATCCGAGATCTTGAATGGAATATTTAAAAAATGAAATATAAAATGGTTCGATAGTATTGTCAACTAATCATATAATTATGTACAAATTTGTTCCTGTGGTTGAACAAAATAAGGATAAAATCGATTGGAACTGGTTGTCTCAGAACCCAAATGCCATCCACTTGTTAGAACAGAATCCAGACAAAATCGATTGGGAATTGATGTCTTCAAACCCAAATGCCGTTCGCTTGTTAGAACAGAATCAAGACAAAATCGATTGGAAATGGGTGTCTTATAACCCAAATGCCATCCACTTGTTAGAACAGAATCCAGACAAAATCGATTGGTTTCGGCTGTCTAACAACCCAAATGCCATACACTTGTTAGAACAGAATCAAGACAAAATCGATTGGGAATTGATGTCTTCAAACCCAAATGCCGTTCGCTTGTTAGAACAGAACCAGGAAAAAATCGTTTGGAAATGGGTGTCTTATAACCCAAATGCCGTTCGCTTGTTAGAACAGAATATAGACAAAATCGATTGGAAATGGCTGTCTTATAACCCAAATGCCATTCTCTTGTTAGAACAGAACCAGGACAAAATAAATTGGCACTATCTGTCGCAGAACCCAAATGCCATACACCTGCTCGAACAGAACCAAGACAAAATCGATTGGAAAGGGCTGTCCCTGAACCCAAGTGCCATTCGTTTGTTAGAACAGAATCCAGACAAAATCGATTGGGAATGGGTGTCTTATAACCCAAATGCAATTCGCTTGTTAGAACAGAATCCAGACAAAATCAATTGGAAATTGTTGTCTCGGAACTCATCCATATTTACATACGATTATGACGCAATGAAGCGGTGTAGATATGATTCTAGACTAATTGAAGAATTAATGCAGAATCGTTTTCATCCTAAAAACATACACTGTTTTGAAGATTGGGGGTTTGACCCTATTTATTAACTAAAATAAAAATGTTAAAAATGCGTATTATTTTCTCATTTTTGGCATCAAATGCTCCATTTTCGGGCATTTTTTTCCATTTTTAATAAAGTGTCCAAAAACGTCATTTTTTGCCATTTTTCACAAAAAAACACACTTTTTGACAATTTAGTTTTCCAAAAAGTATCATATTTTGCTCAATTTTCAAGAAAAATGCCACTTTTCAACATGTCCCTAAAAAAGTGCACCAAAATGAGCGTTTTTCCAAGACTATGTTGGGATTTTGAAAAAGGACATTTTTAAAATGTCCTTTTTTCGATTTCCCAACATACTTTCCGAAAATGGGTATTTTGAAACATGGATTTTGGATAAGAACGATAACGAGAGCATATATGGTCACAAAATGTCAGTTCTCCAAAAATCTTTTTTTTTGAAAAATCGGGTGTTGTCTCTGAGATTTTGGACATTTTTGTCAGATATCTGAAAAAATTATCTGATGATGTTTTTCAGATATTTTTCAGATATTTTTCAGACATTTTATTTTTCTCCAAAACGCCAAAAAATGGGCAAAAATGGGCAAAAAATGGACATTTTTTGATTTTTTAATGTCGGGTGAACGGTACCTGTGAAAATATCACCCCCTGGTTAGAAAACAGAAAATGTAAAAAACGCGTATTATTTCCATATTTTGGCATCAAATGCTCCATTTTTGCCCGTTTTTTGGCGTTTTCAATAATATCTCAAAAAGTGACATTTTTTGCCATTTTTCACAAAAAAACACACTTTTTGACAATTTAGTTTTCCAAAAAGTATCATATTTTGCTCAATTTTCAAGAAAAATGCCACTTTTCAACATGTCTCTAAAAAAGTGCACCAAAATGAGCGTTTTTCCAAGACTATGTTGGGATTTTGAAAAAGGACATTTTTAAAATGTCCTTTTTTCGATTTCCCAACATACTTTCCGAAAATGGGTATTTTGAAACATGGATTTTGGATAAGATTGGTGATGAGAGCATACATGGTCACAAAATGCCAATTCCCCAAAAATCTTTTTTTTTGAAAAATCGGGTGTTGTCTCTGAGATTTTGGACATTTTTGTCAGATATCTGAAAAAAGTATCTGATGATGTTTTTCAGATATTTTTCAGATATTTTTGAGATATTAGAAAACGCCAAAAAACGGGCAAAAATGGGCAAAAATGAGTGTTTTTTGGCGTTTTTAATGTCGGAAAACGGTACCCGTGAAAATATCACCCCTCGGTTGGGCTAACCACAATTGTTTTAGAAGATGGAATCGAATCCCCACTTTTCGAATTTATGTAAATTTCTTGGGTGAAATCTATTTTGCATTAATTGTTCATTTAGTCCCAAATTAAAGCGAGACTGTCGCATGGCATCATAATCGTATGTTGATTTTGTTTTAGAATATCAATTGCTTTGGGGGTTGGGTTTCGCGATAGGTAAGACCAATCAATTTGTTCTTTGTGCTGTTCTAAGAGGGGAATTGCTTGTGGATTTTGGGATAGTGCGCGCCAATATATTTTGTCTGGGTTTTGTTCTAACAAATAAATAGCATTTGGGTTGCCCGAGAGTTGGCACCAGTCTATTTTATCCACATGATTTTCTAAAAAGGGGATAGCGTTGGGGTTTGCAGATAATTCACGCCAATTTATTTTTTCCATGTTATCAAATCTGAACTTGTACATTTTATTATGGCACAACACAATAAATTATTTGTAAAATCACCATATATCAGATAATTATTTGATATTAGGAACAAACATCAGATAATTATCTGATAATGGTATAAATAGAGGATGCCCAATGTTACATTTTATCGGATATGTTGTAAATCACCCAATGAATGCAGTGATGTTTATATTGGACACACTACTAATGCAACGCAAAAAAAACATACGCATAAATTAAATAGCAAAAATTTGAACAAACGGGACATTTTATACACTACTATTCGCTCTTATGGTGGGTGGGGTAATTGGGATTTTATAATTATTTCGTGTGTAATGGTAAACACTAAAGACGAAATAGCTCAATATGAGATGAAATATGGAGAAGAATTTGGAAATACACTTGTACCTGAATCTAAAAAAAAAACACCACCGAAGATGATGGGAACTAATCAACTAACAGAAAACATTATTGCACAAATGGTACAAAAACAGCATGAATTTGAGAAAAAACAGCAACTAATGGCGGAAAAACATCAGGCAATGCTTATGGATGTTATTTCTCAAAATAAAGAATTAACACAGCGAATTGTAGAAATATCAAAAGACAAAACGTCGTGCAACAGTAATAATACCAACAGCAATAATACAGTTAATAATAAGTTCAATTTAAATCTTTTTCTCAATGAAACATGTAAAAATGCGCCAAATTTGAGCGACTATGTAAAGCAAATAAAATATTGTGTTGATGATTTGATCCATACTGGTGATGTTGGCTTTGCCAATGGTATGGCGCATATATTTCTTAAAGGATTAGCAACAACCGATTTGGATAAGCGACCTATTCATTGTACTGATTTAAAGCGCGAAACTTTGTATATAAAGGAAAATGATGTTTGGGAAAAGGAAGACGCAGATCGTACTCATATGACAAATGCAATGCGCCAAATAGGGCGAGAAAATTTGCGCACTCTGGTAGAATGGACAAATATGCATCCAGATTATAATGAATATGATTCAAAAGCAAATTCAGATTATATGCGTATAATAGGAAATTTAATGCCTGGTTGTACAGACGAGGAAATAGAAAAAAGTTACAAAAAAATAATTCGCACTGTTGCACAGGAGGTGCCTATTCCAAAATCTTAAGATAGTGCGTTATTATACAAAGCACATTTGTTTATTTCCATTTCTTACAATTGGGGTGCATTTTACCGGTTTCATTTTGTAAATTTGTGATGCACTTGCATCGGGTAGTCCAAGGGCTGTTAATTCTATATTTGTGCGATTGATATCTGCGGCATTTTTTTCGATAGTTTGTGTATTTAGTTTTAATATACGAGTACTGCTTGAAACTGCACCTTGTTGGGCAAATTGAGGATTATTGGGTTTGTAATATACGCGACGACACCCGGCTGGGTTTGATGGAGCAGCAGCAATACCATACCGGTCTGGATTGCTTAAAATCTGCAAAAGTGCCAATGCAATGGCCGTGCGTGCGTCTTCGGAAAGTGGAAGTGATGCAATTGCTTCTTGGAGTTCCTGGAGTGTTGTGATATTTAATGATTCGATATGTGAATATATGTCCTCAGTGATAAGACCCATATTTAATAATATTCCATTAATGACGCGTACAGTAACGGAAAAATCTATTAAACTATTGGGGTTGCACTGTGCAACATATAAGTTAAGTTCGGCAATGGCAGAACCAGGTTTAGCATGAGCAGCAATTTCGGGTGTAACGATGGTATTAACGCGATTTTGTGCTTCTTCGTCTAATATGATATGCTTTTTAAGAAAATTAAATTGTCGCTGTTTAAATGTTTGGCATCTGTTGTATAAATACGCCCCCACTGTTTGGTAATAATCTTTTTTTACGATACTGCTTCGGGGACGAGCACGCATAATGGCTTTGCGTTGTTGATTGCAACATAAAAGTGGATTGGTAACAATTGGTTCGGGTTTGTCAGTGAGATCGGCTATTGGGTACCAACTGGATACAATATTAATACCGTCACATTTGTGGCATTCTTTATCAACGTCGATTATGTTATTCCCGACATGTTCTTTGATGATAAACCGCCCGGGTTGATCCTGTAGTTGTGCGACCATTTTGTCCTGCACACTAGAGTGTGAATTTCGGTGCGAATAGTATTCTGATTGTGCTTTATATTCTGCTGAATCGGATTCATCAATGGGTAGGGGTACCGAAATACCTCTGCGATAATGTTTGATGGGTCGGGGGCGACCAAATGGTGCTGGTGCTGAATTTAATGGATCTTTGTTGGTAAGGGGTCTGATATTTCCAGAAGTAATCCCGACTGGGTTTTGGAATGGACCACTTCCTTTCCATGTTTTATATCCACCCATATGTGTCCTATTATTGTAAGAATTCATCCCTTGTGGGTATGTTGCGGATGACATATATACTTATACACATAGTCCAGAAAATAACCCCATATCATTACACCATTGAAGATTCTAAAACGCTGATTTTCAATATATTTTGCCCTCGCTTTTCAGTACTTTGAACAGTGGTCCGGAATAATAGAGTTCAGTAGATGAAGTGGGCAAACCAGCCTCGACATCCAGGCTCCTCACCTCATCGGCATGGAAGAGTGATCCCTTCTCAGCGCTAGCGGTCAACGA
>JACKZZ010015061.1_pt1 | contig 38609 bp, 21 predicted proteins | sample 8027871 | NCBI WGS metagenome assembly JACKZZ01 (sample SAMN15724774, study PRJNA655200) | protist metagenome | isolation source: fluorescence activated cell sorting (FACS) single amplified genomes of... | place: USA: West Boothbay Harbor, Gulf of Maine | collected 2000-07-19
TGGTTCATTGGCAGGTTTTTGTTTAGTTTTTCAGATTGTTACTGGTATTTGTTTAGCAATGCACTATACTCCACATGTTCTTTTAGCTTTTGATAGTGTAGAACATATTACACGTGATGTAAAAAATGGTTGAATGATTCGTTATATGCACGCCAATGGAGCTTCTATTTTTTTTATGATGGTGTATGTTCATATGGGACGTGGACTTTACTTTAAATCATATAGAAATATAGCATTATGATGCTCTGGAGTGGCTATTTTTTTTTTGATGATTGGTATTGCTTTTATGGGTTATGTTTGTGTATGAGGTCAAATGAGTTTTTGAGGGGCTACTGTAATTACAAATTTAGCTTCAGCAATTCCAAAAGTTGGAGAAAATATAGCAAAATGATTATGAGGAGGTTTTAGTATTGATAACGCAACTTTGAATCGATTGTTCAGTTTGCATTACTTATTACCATTTCTTTTAGCTGGATTATCTTTAATTCATTTAGTTTTTTTACATATAGAAGGATCTACTACACCTTTAGGTGTCTGTTCAAAAATGGATAAAGTAAGTTTTTATCCTTATTTTGTATATAAAGATGCTTTAGGTTTTTTTGGTATTTTAATTGCTATATTTAGTTTATTTGTATTTTTTGCGCCTAATTATTTAAATCATCCTGATAACTATATAAAAGCAAATCCTTTAGTAACACCAACACATATAGTTCCTGAGTGATATTTGTTAACATTTTACGCTATTTTAAGGTCTATTCCGAGTAAATTAGGTGGTGTTTTATGTATGGCTGCAGCTATTTTAATTTTAGCTATATTGCCTGTCGTTGGACAATTTAAGATAAAAAGTCCAAAATTTAATAAGGTTCATCAATTTTTTTTTTGATTGTTTATAAACAATGCTTTATTATTACTTTGACTTGGAGCTCAACTAGTAGAAGAGCCATATGTTATTATTGGTCAAATTGCTACAGTTTTTTATTTTAGTTATTTTTTAATAATTTTACCATTTTTATCGTTTTTAGAAAATAAAGCATTAAATTACAACGACGAAACTAATTTTTAATTATTTTTACATTTGTTGTTAAATTATAAGGCTTTACTTTATATTTAGTATAATTTTTTTTGTTATTTTGTTAAATGTTATTATATCTTATGTAATTCCTATAAGTTAAAATCTTATAGTATTCTATGTTTTTATCTATTATATTATTGCCTTTCTTGGGTTTTTGTGTGTCGAGTTTGTTTGGTAGATTTATAGGGAAAAAGGGTAGTGCTATATTGACTATATCGTTTATGGCATGTGTAATTATTTTATCCGCAATAAATTTTTATTATATTGGTATTCAAAATAATATTTATTTTTTAGATTTAGGTATGTGAGTAACTTCAGGTTGTGTAAAGATTAGTTGAGGATTTTTATTTGATTCATTATCAATGTCAATGTTACTAATGATTTCAATTGTATCTTTTCTTGTTCATTTATACTCAGTTGGATATATGGGAGCTGACCCACATTTACCTCGTTTTATGTCTTATTTATCTTTGTTTACTTTTTTTATGTTTATTTTAGTAACAGGTGATAATTTTATACAACTTTTTTTAGGTTGAGAAGGAGTTGGTTTGTGTTCATATTTGTTAATTAATTTTTGATTTACTCGTATAGAGGCTAATAAAGCTGCTTTAAAAGCTTTACTTATGAACCGTATTGGTGATTTTGGATTATTAGTAGGTATTTTAATCTTATTTTATTTTTTACGAACTGTTGATTTTTCTGTAGTTTTTGTATTAGCGCCGTATTTTATGTTAAAAACTTTTTCAGTTTTAAATTTTGACTTTGAAATTTTAACATTTGTTTGTTTTTTTTTATTTATTGGATCAATAGGTAAGTCTGCTCAATTAGGTTTACATACATGATTACCTTCAGCGATGGAAGGTGAGCGCAAATTGGCTCATTTAATTTATTTTTACGCGAAGCAGCAAAAGCAATCAAATTTATACTACAGGATAAGCGCAAGTCCTGCTGCTATTATGTATTTAGGTCAATTTATAAGAACATGGCTATTATCATTTGCTTTATATGGATCACCCTGAAACCTAGTAAACCTGCGCTGGGTTTGTGATTGTCCGGGTGTTAATTGACGTTTTAACAAAAAGCAAGAGAGTCTGTGCCCTAAATACAAGTTACTACTTGAGTTCGTACATGATACATATTTTAAGTAGAGCTCCTGAGAAGGTTATCGTAAAATTTAAAAAGCCAGTTGGAATCAAATATAAGTTTTTTAATACCCGAAAGTTTAGTACTATCCTTTCAGGAAGTCCTAGGTCTAGGTACATATTCACTTTAGAACGAAAATTTGATAGGAAGCCAGAGAAAGACACGCGAGTCGAATTATGATTTGAAAAGAACCAAAAGCTGAATGAAAAGCTTTGGTCGTTATATAATAATTCAGATATGAAAGATGCTATTTTTTCAAGTTCTATAATTAAAGAAATTAAATCACATCGCGATGATTATTATGAAAAACTAACTCTAACCGTTATAAAGTATTTGTCTACAATAAAAGATCGTATTATATATGAGAATTTACCAGATGAAATAAGTAAGTTACAAAATGTTTTTATTGAATCTTTTGCTATAGCTGTTCTGGCTACATACGAGGTCTATACTTCTTATGGTAGTAAGACTGCTGGAGTAGATGGGTTTAAATATACTACATTTGATGAAAAAAAGAATATTTGAATGAAAAACCTATTAAAAAATACTAGATATGGTAGGTCTAACAAATCGTTTAAATACAGAAAAAGTTTACCTCAGAAGGTATTAATGAATGATAACGATATACAAAAATTAAAGAACCAAGTAGAGACCGAAAATTTAAAAAAACGACTTAAGGTGATAAAAAGTATTAATTTTAAAAATTATCAAAAAAGTTATCAATCTAAACCAATTAAACGTGTTTTTATTCTTAAAAAAAATAATGGTGAGTATCGACCCTTAGGTATACCTACTATAAAAGATAAGACCTTACAACAAGTAATAAATTGGTCCATTTTACCTATTGCGGAATATCAAGCTGATTGTCTGTCTTTTGGGTTTCGACCTAGACGTTCTGCCATTGATGCTATAGGCTTTATATACAAGCTGTTGAACTCTAGTAGGATTACACGTAGTCGCTCCAAATATAGATTTAAAAAAGTTAGTTTTGATGCTTATCAAGTATTTGAAGGTAAGAAAGCGAAGTTTAAAAATGCTAATAAAAGTGATAAAAAAGGAAAAAGGAGGAAAGAATTTATATATGATTATTACATATATCCTTTAGCTAAAATTAGGAAGGAAACGTTTGCTCTAAGAACGCACATGCAATATATTAACGTAGATATAAATAAATGTTTTGATGAAATATCGCATAGTAAAATCTATGAGCTAACTCCTCTGACTTCTAAATATAGGCATTTTATTAAATCGTGATGTACTGCTAAAGTTATTGGATCGAGAAGTAAGGGTTCTGAAATAACTAATTATATCCCAATTTCTGGTGTTCCTCAAGGTACAATTATAGGACCTCTTTTGTGTAATATTATATTGGATGGTTTGAATGATTTTCTTCTTAAATTTATTCCAAAAGTTTTTAAAATTAGTAACACTACAAAAGCGTTTACTGAAAGTAAAAGTGGAAAAGTTTTAAGCAGAAATGTTATAAATCAGAAAACTCGGCTTTATGCGATAAGATATGCTGATGATATTTTTATATTAGCTAAATCTAATTTGGAAGATTTAAGACCCGTACAAGGTGCTTTAGTTGGATTTTTAAGTGAACGCGGTTTATCTATAAAAAATCCCGAAATATTTCAGGGTCGTACGTTCAATTCAGGGAAAAAATTTAATTATTTAGGTTTTACTTTTATATTACCAGATCCCAAAAGCTCAGTAGTAGACTTGGGTAAGTATACAAAAAAACAATATAATCCTATTACGGCTAGCTTTACTAATCTAACTAAATATACTAGAAGTAGCTTATTAATTTTAATAGAAAATCGATGTATACAAAGATTCAAAAACAAGCTCAAGAAACAGATTAGCGCTAAATTTGCACCTTGATCTGTGAAAGCCTTAATTGATAAAGTTAATTCTTTATTAAGAGGTTTCCTTAATTATTTCAAAGTTACTACCGCTATTTCAAAACAGGTTAATCAATTAAATGATCTTATACATAGATTATTTTATAAATATTTATTAAGAAAATTTTCATCTACCCCCAAAATATATTCAAAAATCAATAGGGAATTTAGAAGAAACGGTGCGTTTTGTTCGGAAAATAGTACATTATTAAAAGTGCACCAGATTAAGCCACATAATTCGGTGAGCCTTATATTGTTAGCACCTAACCATGAAATGCTTAGAGCTAATATTTATGTAGATAAGGATATTTATAATAAAAAAAAGCTATCTAACATAGAGCTATTAGCCTATTCTAATTTAAACTACAGCAGGAATTTAAGTCGACAAGAGCTTCTTATTATTTTACATAACTATCAAAATGGTAAATGCAAACTTTGCCAAAAAGATATTGAGATAGAATCTATTCCTAAAGATGTAGAAATTGATCACGCACCCGCTATATACCAATTAAAAATATCTTTTTGAGATAACTATGTAAACGAAAAATTTAATAAAGTTAGTCTTTGTACTAACAATAAAATTTCAAAGCAGTTAATCGATAAATTTAGTAAAGAAGAAACTTTAGATGAGGCTCTTATGCTAAAACATGAACAGGTTACATTTAGACTGTTACATAAAAGTTGTAATCAATATCATGGTAAAATTATGCAAAGACAATCGGCTAAAGAGACTACTCTAAAGAAAAAGACTTTGAATTCTGATCTTTACAAGGTTTATCAAGATTTTTCAAAAAATTTCACGTTAAAATTTAAAAAGATAAGAAAACTTAATAAAAAGCAAACCGGTAAAATACTATCTGCTAATTTTAATGATAAATATAAAACTGATCAACCTTGTGATTTTGAAGAAATTCACTCGAATATTTAAAGGTTTTACTTACTTATTTTACTTATAACGTTTTCCTAGGAGCCGTACTCTCAGTAATGGGTTCATACGGTTCTGGGCACGGGCCGTCTTCGGTCTAGTGCACCCCTACTCCTGTATCGGCTTTAATTCATGCAGCAACTATGGTAACTGCTGGTGTTTTTTTAATAATAAGATGTTCGCCACTTTTTGAATACGCGCCTAAATCATTACTTTTTGTAATCTTAGTAGGAATAGTTACAGCGTTATTCGCAGCAACTATTGGTCTTGTTCAAAATGACCTTAAAAAAGTTATTGCCTTTTCTACAACGAGTCAATTAGGTTATATGATTTTTATATGTGGGTTATCTAGTTATGATGCAAGTTTTTTTCATTTAATAAATCACGCTTTTTTTAAAGCACTTTTATTCTTAAGTGCGGGTTCTGTAATACATGCAATGTCAGGTGAGCAAGATATGCGTAAACTTGGAGGTCTTGGTAACTTACTACCATACACTTATTCTATGATGTTAGTTGGTTCTTTAGCCTTGGCAGGATTTCCTTTTCTCTCAGGGTTGTACTCAAAAGATTTAATTCTAGAAATTGCTTATTCGAGGTCAATAATTTTAGGGCACTATTCTTATTGGTTAGGTTCGTTAGCCGCGTTTTTAACTTCATTTTATTCTTTTAGATTAATCTATTTAACATTTATAACAAAAACAAACGCTTACAAGTTTTATATTACTCATGCACATGAATGTTCGCCATTTTTAGGTATACCATTATTTATTTTATCTATTGGTAGTATTTTTGGTGGGTACAATTGTTATACATTTTTTGTTGATTTTGGTACAATTTTTTGACAAAATTCTATTTATATTGCGCCAAGTAACGCTATTTGTTTAGATCTAGAATTTATACCTTTAATTATTAAGCAGATTCCTACAATATTGAGTCTATCGGCTATTTTTTGTGTGTATATTTTTTACAAATTTGGTATTTATAGTTTAAATGTTACATCTTTTAGTAATACTTATACTTTTTTAAATAATAAATGATTCTTTGATCAAATGTACAACTTTTATATAGGGATACCTATTTTCCGTTTAGCATATACTAATTGTTACAAGTTATTAGATAAAGGAATTTTAGAGCTTTGTGGACCTTTTGGTATTAGTAATGTTGTTACACATTATAGCAAGTACATTCTGAAACATCAAACTGGTTTTATTTATAATTATATTTGTTTGTTTATTTTGGGCTTGTTTTTTTTAATTAATTTAATTGATTTTTTATAATAAATGAATTTAAATCTTCGTAATAAAAATAAATTTTTAGTAGCATCTTGACTTGTTCAAAAAACGACACTACTTTTTTTTAAAAGTATATTGTCTAGGAGTATTCAAGCAGCTAATGTAAAGAGTCATGATTTAGACATAAGGGTAAATTCAAATAATATTTATCCGATACTATATTTTTTGCAAAAGCATACTATTTGTCAGTTTGACTGTTTAACTGATGTAATTTGTTATGATACACCAGGTAAGCCTTTGAGATTTGGAATTGTTTATGTTCTACTAAGTGTACGCTACAATACACGTATTCGAGTTGTAAGTAAGTTTAAAGATCTTATATCTTTATTATCTGTGTCTTCTTTGTTTTCTGGAGCTGGTTGAATGGAACGTGAAGTATTAGATATGTTTGGGGTGTATTTTTTTCTAAATAAGGATTTAAGAAAAATACTAACTGATTATAATTTTAGTGGGTACCCTTTAAGAAAAGATTTTCCTTTAACTGGTTATTTAGAATTATTTTACGACGATAACCAAAAACGTATAGCATACAAATTAGTCGAGTTAGCACAAGAATATAGAAATTTTAATTTTCGATTAGTATAATAAAATTATTTATTTTATCCACTTAGTTTAAAGGTATGACATTGTTCTTTCACAGCAAAAATATGGGTTCGATTCCCATAGTGGATATTTTATATTGTAGCGGGTTGTCGTATAGCTGGTAGTATGTCTGTTTTGGGTACAGAAGGTCGCAGGTTCGAATCCTGCCTACCCGATATAAAACATATAATTGATTTCGGTTGAATAGCATAATTGGTAATGCTTTAGATTGCAAATCTAATTATATGAGTTCAAGTCTCATTTCAACTTTATTATTTTATATTATTAATTAAAAGTTTATACTTTAATAACTTTTTTTATTCTATGTTAAAAAAATTAGATAAAGCAGTGTTTTTTTTTCCTCCAGAGATTTTAACTTATTTTGATATTAAAACATTTAATTTTTTTTTTTTTGGACTTATGGGTTGATTTTATCAAAAAACGTGAAAAACGTTATCCTTTTTATTCAGTCCAGCTAAGCGTTTAGTTCGCTTTTTTTTTTCATCATCATATTTGTTTTATAATTTTATTTTTGGGTTGATTAAAAATTATTTTAAATATATACAATTACGTGGTCGTAGTTTTAGATTTTTATTCTTTTTTAAGAAACTAATTTTAAAGTTTGGATTTAGTCATAAATTATTTTTTATTATACCTAATAATATTTGTATTACATTAATTAACAAACAAGTTTTAAAAATATCGGGAAAATCTTTACAAAGACTAAAAAATATTTTTTTTGATCTACATGCAATTCGTAAATTTGATAAATATAAAGGTAAAGGATTAGTGTATTATAGAGATAGTTTAATATTAAAAGCAAGTAGTAAAAAAGCCAATGTTTAATATAAAAAGTGACTGAAAAAAATAAATTATTAAATTTAAATAAAAAGGCTAGTTTAAAATCTAATATTCAAATATCTAAACAAGTTTTAATAAACGAATTAAGTAAGCGTTTATCCTCAAATATTTATTATACTGACCTTGCCAAGTCGCGCTGGAGTAGTCTTATAAAAAATTTGATGCCTGAATTTAATCTATATCAAAAAAGTTTTAGTTCTGTTTTATTAGGTTTTAGTCGATTTTTTTATAAAAAAATTCGTACTTTACAGTCATTTATTAAAATGCTTAAGTTTAAAATTTTTGATTTACATAACTTAAAATTATTACAAAATGTTTCTGAAGACGTATTTTATAAATCTTTTAATAATATTTCGATATTTGATGTACCACAATGTTCTCCGTTATTTAAAAAAAAATTAAGTAAACTATTTCCAACTGAAAAAGAAAAAAGCACACTTGATATTTTTTTAGATATTCAAAATTGTTTTGCAATAAACATTGAATATAAAAAAGAGGATATAGATGAAGATTTTAATCTTTATTTATTTCAATTATATTTAAATTTGTATGAATTAGAATCTTGTATGCAGTGATTTAATTGAAACCTATTTCGAAGCACACTAGACAAGCAGCTTTATATTTTTTTTAAACCTAAATATTTAGTTTCTTTTTTAGAAGAAGTAAATTCTTCAGGTTATAATTTTTGACATCAAAAAAAGTTTCCTAGTTTAGAATCAACATATTCTAAAGTAAAACGGTTTAAACTAAAAAAAAAGTGAAGATTTTGAAGAGCTTTTAAAAAAGGTTTATTATTTAATAAAAGTCATGTTTTTATTAAATTTAAGTGACTACATAATCATAAAAGATTACTAAATCATCAATATCTTAACTCCTATAGCATTGCAATGCAATCTAAATTAAAACAGTTGTATAAAAGTAAAACAAGTAAATCAAGATTATTTACATATATATCGACTTTAGAGTACCGTATTGATATTTTGAGTATGCGTATTTTTAATTTAAAATCAATTAAATGAGTTTGAACACTATTATATTTTGGTTATTTAACAGTTAACTTTAAAAAAAAACAAAGAAATTATATTTTACAGAAAAATGATCTAATTTTTGGATGATTTTTATTAAAAAATTTTTTATTTTTTCGTAAATTACGTATTCGTTTTTATAAATTGAATTATTTTTATAATTTTTTAGAATATGAGGCTCGTATTAATAGCTATGTTTGTTTAAGTTTACCTATAAAATATTCAAGTATTCATCATGCCAAAGATAGATTAATTGAAAATAAGTTTATAAAATATACATATTTAAATACTTATTAATTATTTTTTAATAAGCGGGAGGATAGTTTAATAGGTTAAAATAATGGTCTTCAACATCATTGATATAGGTTCGAGTCCTATTCTTCTCGTTATTTTAGCTTGGATAGCTCAATTGGTAGAGCACTTGACTGTTAATCAAGAGGTTATTGGTTCAATTCCAATTCTAAGCGTATTTTATTTATATTTTAGTCGTTTTAATTTTTTTGATTTGTATTTGTTATTATGTTGTGGACATCTAGTTTATTATTTGTAAATGTCATTGGTTTAATTTATATTTTTTGTATACGTAGTTCTAATCATAATACGATTCGTATGGCAGGTTTGAATACCTCACTTTGTATTTTCTTAATTAGTTTGTTAATGTGAATTTTTTTTGATCGTTCTACTCCTTGAATACAATTCGGGTACTATAATAGTAGTTTAGGACTTTTAGGAGTTGATGGTATTTCTTTATTTTTTGTAATATTAACAGCGTTACTAATTCCATTGTGTATCTTAACATCGTGAAAAAGCGATTTTTATGAGGTTAAAGATTATATTATTTATTTATTACTAATTGAACTTTTTTTATTTTTAGCATTTCTTGCAACAGATTTAGTTGTATTTTTTATTTTTTTTGAAAGTACGTTGATACCTATGTTTATTTTAATTGGAGTCTGAGGTTCAAGAGAACGTAAAATAAAAGCTAGTTTTTATTTATTTATTTATACTTTATTTGGTTCAATTCTTTTGATATTTGCTATTATGGTTGTTTATTTAGAAACTGGAAGTACTAATTTCTTAATTTTGAGTTTTAATAATATTAGTTTTGAAAAACAGCTTGTTTTATGGTTTTTTTCGTATATAGCTTTTTCTGTCAAAACTCCAACGTTTCCTTTTCACATATGATTACCTGAAGCTCATGTAGAGGCGCCCACATCGGGTTCTGTTATTTTAGCTGGGCTTTTATTAAAGTTAGGAGGTTATGGTTTCTTAAAATTTTTATTACCTGTATTTTCAGAAGCAACTTTTTATTATTTACCTGTAGTTTATACTCTATCTTGTGTTAGTATTTTATATGCATCGTTAGCTACTCTTCGTCAATTAGATTTGAAGCGTATTATTGCTTATTCTTCTATTGCACATATGAATTTAGGTGTTTTAGGTATTTTTTCATGTAATATACACGGTATTCAAGGAAGTTTATTCTTAATGATTGCTCATGGAATTGTGTCTTCTGCTATGTTTTTTATGGTAGGTGTACTTTACGATAAGTATCATACACGTCTTATTGATTATTACGGTGGTTTAGTACAAGTAATGCCTATTTTTTCAATTTACTTATTAATTTTTTGTTTAGCAAACGTAGGCTTACCTGGCACTTGTAACTTTATTGGAGAGCTTCTTGTATTTTTTGGTATAATTGATATTAATTTTTTTGTTACTTTCATTGCTTTAATCGGTACGGTTATTAGTGTACTTTATACAATTTTTTTTTATAATAGATTAGTTTTTGGTAGTATAAAAATTAAATATATAAATGTATGACAAGAAATGACAAAGCGAGAACATGCAATAGTATTACCATTAGGTATATTAACATTTGTTTTTGGAATTTTTCCTAATTTTATTTTAGATACGACAATCTGTTCTGTTATGTTTGTAGTTGAATGTATTTAATGTTGTTTTGCTTGAATAGCTCAATCGGTAGAGCATAGGACTGAAAATCCTTGTGTAGTGGTTCAATTCCACTTTTAGGCATATTTTTGAGGGTGTAATTCAATTGGTAGAATATTAGTTTGTCAGGCTAAAGGTTATGGGTTCGAGCCCCATCACTCTCGTATTTTCAAAGTTATTAGTATTATTTTTATCACACGCTTACCTATTTATAGAATAATAAATTTGCCATTTAATTAAGGTTAGTTGATTTTTTGGAATGGGTCGTAGCAAAAATGGATTAGTTATTTTATGAAAAATTATAAAAAGAGGAATTAAAAAAAGTTAGACAATATAGTTTAATAATTAAATAAAACCTATTACATTATTATTTAAGTTATATTGTAAAAAGGATTAAATTTAGTCTTAAAAGATATTTTTTGAACATAAATCAAAAACGTGCTAAAATAAAGTTATAGACATAACTGTTTTGTTGAATAAATTTTCAGTTAGAAATTTTTTGCGAGTTTAAACCACAATCTTAGGTGGGTGCTTATAATAAATGAGGATTTCTCTAAAATAATTGTTTTTTTAAATTTCATGGTGGAAATAAAAATCATTTTTAAGGTTTGAGTCCAAACCTTCGGGTATTTATAACAAATGAAATTTGTTTTAATATAATTATATAAATTTAAAGTTGATTTTAGTTTTTTGTTAAATACAGTTTAACTATAAATAAGGTTATAAAATAAAAAATATTTAAGTAGTTATATTAAACGATAGCCTTGGTGGTGAAATTGGTAAACACATTAGACTTAGAATCTAAGTTTTGTAGGTTCGAGTCCTACTCAAGGTAAATTTATTTATGAAATATTTACGCATATTAAATGATAAATCGAAACGATTAGTTTTAAAAAAAAATGAAGTAAAAAAAAAAGTTATTTTTTTAGTTGATAGGCAAAAAAAAAATTTACACTCTGTTAGTTGAAAAAAAACAAAATTAAGAAAAATATCTCGTGTAAACATTAAAAATTACTGTATTTTAAGTGGGCGAGCACGTGGTGTATTTCGTAATTTTAAACTGTCTCGTATTTTATTACGTAAAATGGGAGAAAAAGGATTTTTATCGGGGTTAAAAAAAAAAAGTTGATAAGTTTATTATGTTGTATAGAAATGCTTTATATATTATATTAACTAATAATTTGATAGTTTTTGGATTTTCTATTAGTCGAAAAAATGTAATTTACTCTAGAGTGGACTTTCGTAAAAATAATCTTTGAATATATAAAAAGGTAAAATAAAAATATAGTGTTTTGCATGGGTATTTATTTAGTGTATTTTAATTATAATAATTTAATTAGTTTTTACAAATTTTTTTAAATTAATGACAAAAAAAACAGATTCTTTGATCTTTCGATATGGTATACAAACATTATGAAAAAATACAGATTTTTTATTTAAAACAAGCGTTTCGAGTAGTTTTTTTTTCAAATTTTTACAATTTGAATTACAGCGTTTTAATTTTGAGTTATTGGCTATTGAACAAAAAAAGTCGAATTTTATTTCTATTTTTGTTTTTTGTTTTTTTTGAAAAAATGATTCTAATTTTTTAGAAAAGCGACAAGTAGCATCTTATTTTAAAATTGTTTTTTTTTATCAATATTGGTTTTTATTTCAAATTTTATATACTTTTTTTAATCTATCTAAAATAGAAAAGTTAAACTTATTAACTTTAAATTCTTTAGTATATCTAACAAAAAAAAGTGTAAAAACGTTTGATATTTCTAAGCGAGATTTTAACTATTTTATTAAAATAAAAAGTTTATCTACACTATTTTTTAAAGTAGAACAATTGAGATTAGAAACTTGTTTATCTTTATTTTTTAATAGGCACTTTTATTTAAAATTACATAACATTTTTAATTTGCCTGTGTATTTTGATTTTCTACGTTTATTACCTTTTAATAAATCAAGTGTTATACATAATTTAAATACTTTAGAATTTATGTTATATCTTTCATGTAAATTACGCATAGCTGGGGTTTTTGCACGGTATTTAGCAAAAAAATTAGAACTAGAAAGGAGACATCGAAAAGTTCTTTGATCTGCTGTTAATGCAATAAATACTTTGGGAAGCAAATTATCTTTATTTAAAGGTATTCGTATTTATGTGACAGGTAAACTAAACGGTAAAATGCGTCGTAAAACATATAGTTTTAAATATGGTATATTAAAAATCCATCAAATTAATAGTAATTTAGATTACTTTAAAACTACGAGTTTTACAAAATTTGGAACAATGTCTGTAAAAGTTTGAATTTTTTTTTAAATTTTCTATGAAAAAAAGATTTCCAATTAAAAATATTAAAGTAGGTGGTACTAAGTTTTCTAACTACCAACAGTATGGTGTATTATGTATAAAAAGTTTAGGTTACGGGGTAATAACGTCTAATCAATTAGAGGCGTTAAGACGTTGTATTTTAAGAAAAATTAAAAGAAAAGGTATTGTTTGAATTAGGGTACAATGTACTTATCCAGTTACTAAAAAATCTATAGGTAGTCGTATGGGTAAGGGTGTAGGTCCTGTAAAATCGCACATATTTAATATGAAGCAAGGCCGTGTTCTTTTAGAAGTTCAAACGCTAATATCTAAGGAGCTTATAAATTTTTTTAAGAAGTTGTCAGTAAAATTACCAGTAAAAGTTGGTATTTTTATAAGATCTTATTATTAATTTTATTGATTTATGTAAACGCTATGGTTAATTTAAAAAAATTAAAAAATTTAAATAGAGTAGAAAATGAACAACATCCATTTCACTTGGTTGATCCAAGTCCGTGACCACTAATGACTGCAATGTCATTATTTAGTTTAGTATTAAGTTTTCTTTTATATTTTCATTATTATAAAAATGGTTCTTTTCATTTTTTAGTATCTTTTGCTATTTTTTTATATTTTTTATATAAATGATTTAAAGATATCACTATTGAAGCTACATTTGAAGGACACCACAGTTTTAAAGTACAGCAAGGTATAAAATTAGGGATGATGCTATTTATTTCGTCTGAAGTAATGTTTTTCTTCGGTTTTTTTTGAGCTTTTTTTCACTGTAGTTTAAGTCCTGCAATCAGTGTTGGTTGTGTTTGACCACCTGTTGGTATTGAGCCTTTAGATCCATGAGGATTACCTTTACTAAACACTGTTATTTTATTGTCTTCAGGAGTTACTATTACTTGAACACATCGTGCTATACTAAGTGGTCATCGCCACGAAGTAACTTTGAGCTTATTAGCAACTATTGGATATGGTGTATTTTTTTCATTAGTACAATTTTATGAGTACAACGTAGCACCTTTTTGTATTAACGATAGTATTTATGGAACATTATTTTTTGTTTTAACTGGGTTTCATGGTTTACACATTGTCGTTGGTTCTATAATTTTAGTAGTATGTTTAGTGAGACATATAAATTATCACTTTACTACTTCACAACACGTTGGTTTAGAATGTGGTATTTGATATTGACATTTTGTTGATGGCGCGGGCACTAAACAGGTTCTCAGCCGTTTTTTATTCAAAAGGCAGATTTCTATCTTCGGATGCGAGTCTGAAAGCACCTTACGAAGAATTATCGGTTTCGTTTCTCAAGTTTTGCTATTGGAGCAGAAGTCCTTTGCAGTCGAAGTTAGTAATAGTCACGTCTCTATGAAAAGTTTCACTAAGACTGTTGAGCCTACCAATCGGTTCCCTTCTAAGTTGAGCTATTCCTTAATAAAGGAGTCTCAACCGTACGGGATGTCTTGCTATTATAATATAAGCAGGTTCAAGGTTTATAGCAACCAGAAAGTTACAGGTAATATACACGGCTGTTGACCTATGTGCACGATCGGTAGACCTATATTTTATGAAGTAGGAACCGTGGCGGAGACTCGAAAATACTTTTCCTCCACGTCTGGAGAAAAGGACAATGAGTCGGCCTTAAAGAAGACTGTCCTTAGCAATAAGGACGAGTCAGAAGAAGAATATATAAATTTTATTAAAAATGATGAATCTTTATTCGAACGAGCGGTTAGCTCCGCTTCATTAAAGAGAGCCTGATATCAGCTTAAAAGCAAACCAGGCATGTTAACCAAAGGTACCGGTGAGGAAACTTTATCTGGCATTTCCGAAGCCTGATTTGAAACGACAAGTGCAAAGCTATTAAATGGGTCATTCTCTTTCCCTAAAAGACGTAGAATTAACATCCCTAAAAAGTCTGGAGGTGAACGCCCACTTACTATAGCCAACCCTAGGGTTAAAGTCATTGAAAGGGCGATCTTAAACGCATTAGAACCACAATTTGAAGGCTACACACGTCTTGAACAAATTGATCGCACTGAATACGTTACTAAAGATAAGAAATTCATTAAAGTAGTTGATAAGAAGTCAAATTCTTTCATTTACTTTAAAAAAGTAACTATTATCGAAAGAATATTCTTTCCTCATAGTTATGGCTTTCGACCTAATAAGTCAGCTCATGAGTGCCTGAATAATATTAGACATTGAAGAAACACAACAGTTTACTTATTGGATTACGATATACGTAAAGCTTTTGATGAAGTTAATCGCAAACGCATGAAGAATATTCTAAATATCTATATCAAAGATAAAAGGTTTTGAACCACTTTAAATAAACTGTTGTCAGCCGGAGTGGAAGATGATATTAAAACAATCATAGAATATAAAGGTGTTGCCCAAGGGTCAGTTTTAAGCCCTTTTTTATTCAATGTTTATTTAAACGAACTAGATAAATTTATCGTGGGCCTTCAGATCAAAGCATTTAGAACTCACAAAGAGTATGTTAGTAGTTTATATGGTGATGAAGAAAGTGAATCCAATTATAAAAAGATTTCCCGTGAGTGGGCTGTAGACAGATGAAAATCGACCCTAAAAAAATATGGTACTGTTGAAAAAGTTATAGAAGCTCGTAGATTGGCATACAAAGAACACCACGATAAATATGGAAGACGCAAAGGAGTCGACCCAGATGTAAGACATATTCACTATGTTAGATATGCTGATGATTTTCTAATCGGCATAGTTGGTAGTAGGTCCTTTGCCGTTCAATTGCAAAAAGATATTAATAACTTTATCAAAGGCAACCTTCATTTAGATGTGAAGAAGGACCTTATAGTTCACCGTAATCAGGGGGCTATTGAGTTTTTAGGCCACGATATCAAGTTACAACAGTTTAAAAAGAAATACAACGCGCTCCCTAAGGCTATACGCGCGGCTAAACAACATAAAAAGAAAACTTTGGCTAGATTTGCTCAAGTCGACAAACGCTTAGCCCGTGCTAAAAGCAATCAATATAGGGCTAATATATTAAAGCAAATAAATAATATATGCTCTACATTCGATATAACTGCTAAAAAACGTGATAGTGATATTATATCGCGGACTATAGCTCTTAAAGTTGTTATTGAACAAGTTTCTAAAGCTCTTAATTTTAGTGAACCAAATAAATTTCTTAAATTACTGATGGAAAATACTAATATTGACTCAGCTGGGGGCAAATCTAACTTAGCTCTTTTGAGGTGAGAGCAGATATACCAAAAAGAGGCGGATAGGCTCACCGAGTTTGCTCGCCGAATGCAATCTGATATGTTGTCTAAAACAACTTCTGAATTTTGAGAAGACAGCATCAAGAAGTCTATTGCTGACCAATTAACAGCTATACAAACTGAGTTTGTAGCAAAAACGGAAGAGGTCACCAATCAGGTAATAGATAATATTTGCACAGAACGGAGAAATAAGGTAGCTGCCAAGTATAATATCCCAAAAGAAACAAAGGAGCGCAGTGAGATGGATGAAAGCCTCTTAGAATTGGCTGACTCCATGTCGCTTGAACTGTTAAAAAAAGAAGGTCATCGTAGAGTTAGTGTCACTGCCCGTATTAAAGAATGTATTGAACGCCTAAGACTTGCTGGGTTTGTTCACCCCTTCAAGAGTAAGGCTTCTGGTAATGCAAAATTAAATTTTCTTCGGGATGATGAAATTGTTAAAAAATTCAACTCAACTATATACGGCCTTCTAAATTGATATTCTGGCGCTGGAAATTTTCTAAAAGTCAAAGGTATAGCCATGCTACTTCGCAAGAGCTGTACACTTACACTATCAAACAAACATAAAAAGTCTGTTTTCTGAGTGTATAGTACTTATGGTAGCGAAATTCAGATACCTGTAGGTCCAAAACAAAGTGTTAACTTAATAACCCGTCATGAAATAAGTAATTTTAAGACTGGGTTTAAACTTAAGTCGGATCAAGACCTAAAAGTGTTTTGAGATCAAGTTAATAACTTTCATAGTGCATCACATAGTTTAACTTATTTAGATGGTTGTTCAGTGCTTGGCTGTAAAGTCACAAAAGACATAGAAGTTCACCATATTAGGGCTTTAAATAGAAAAGTGGATAACAATGGTGTTAAATCTATCTTAAACATGGAAGGCAAAAGAGTAACGGGATTACCTGCGGTTCTATCGATGCTTAGAAGGAAACAGCTACCGCTTTGTTCTAATCACCACCTTGAATTTGAGAAAGGTATCTACAGTCAATTAGATTATGAGAAGCTATCTACTGTTCTTAATCATAACAGCAGAGCTTTTCCACTTTCTATGCCAAAAAACAGTGATTTTCTTCCAATTTTGAGGGGTGAAGACTTCATTGTAGAAAAAAAAGCCAAAAAATAAAACCCATTTCGTATTTATTTATCTTATTTGGACCACACACATCTAGTTTATATTTTTTTCTTCTTCTAACGAGTCATTGACTCCTTTTTTAATGAAAGCTGAATACGCCCAAAAGTGTACGTTCAGCTTCGAGAGAACCCTCTAGGGTTACTCGCGTCGTGTGACTTTTTTTATTACTTGTTATTTATATTTGAGGTGGTAACTAAATTGTGTTACCAGTATAAATTATATATATATTAATCGTTTTTTTGTATTGTAGAGATTAACAACATATTTTTTAACATGGCAGGTTCAAAATTTTTAGGTGCTGGTTTAGCAACTATTTCATTAGCCGGAGCGGGTGTAGGTATTGGTTCTGTTTTTTCTGCGTTACTTATTTCTTTTTCTAGAAATCCAGGATTAGAGAAACAATTATTTGCATATGCTATTTTAGGTTTTGCTTTAACTGAAGCAATTGCTCTATTTGGTTTAATGATGGCATTTTTAATTTTATTTGGGTTTTAATAAGAACCCTATATAAATTTTAATATTTAGCATAAAAGGTTTTATTATTTTGTTATTTCTAATTTTTTAATTAATATAAAAAATTATATTATTCTTTTTAGGGGGTATATTTCAATTGGTAGAATATATGTTTTGCATACATAAGGTTGCTGGTTCAAGTCCGGCTATCTCCAAACTTTGTTCTTTTTTTAATTCTATAAATTATTTTTTTATAGAACTATTTAATTTTTAGTAGGTTGTTAATAGTTTATATAAGTGTCAGTATCAAATTCAAAAGTTAATGTAAAAATTAAAGCGTTTAATATAAATTTTGGACCACAGCATCCAGCGGCTCATGGCGTTTTACGCTTAATTTTAGAGATTTCTGGAGAGAAGGTTATTTATTGTGATCCTCATATTGGGTTATTACATCGTGGTACTGAAAAATTAATAGAGTACAAAACATATTTGCAGGCGTTACCTTATTTTGATCGTTTAGATGAATGGGTAGTCTATATACTTTTAACAATTATAACAGATATAGGGTTGTGGTTTAGATCACTTAAAACTATAACACTAGTTATATACTCCAGAATGTTTTTTATTATTTATAATAAAAGGCAAATGCCCAAGTTGGAGAAGAATGAATCCAGATGAGGTTACACAAATGTTTATAAATTTTTATTTCTATTTATAATATATTATAAGATTTTCTATAGTAATATACCGTATAACCCTCTAAAACGGTACTCCTTGTTTTAGTTATTGAAAGGAATTTGAATTTAATAGGTATGAGTCAGATACTGAAATTAGTGGTAGATTCAATTAAATACAGAGGCGAACGGCACATGTGGATTAATAGACGAAAGTCATCTTTGTTAAAAAATAGTAATATAGGTGTTTTTCATAATTTTAACATATATTCAATTATGAAATTCGGAGTTACTGCAAATAATAATTTTTATTTGCGTGGTAATAGGTGTAATCATGCAAGACAATTCAGTAGAAATACTAACAATATGGAGATACATTCATTAGGTATTTTAAAGAAAGAACTTTTAAATATTAATAATAGAACCAAAGTATTAATAAAAGAAAAAGTGTGACCTTTAACTGATTTAAATTTGAGGAAAAGAATTTATTCTTGATTAAAAAAACTACAATATACTATTGCAGGTCTTGCATGTAGAAATGAAACTGAGAAAGGACTAAAATATGTTGAATATTTTGTTTATTCTACCGTTATTAGGTTAATTTGTATTGAAAATATTAGAATCCGAAATACAAGAGATACAGCTGGTATAGATTCATGTACTATAAATTCGGCGACGGATTATAAAACCTGTTTTCAACTACTAGACGATTCGAATATAAAAAATGCGAATTTTACTACAGATATGTTAGTTAAATACGTTGAAATTCCGAAAAAAGATTTAAATAAATTACGAGTATTAGGAATTAGTAATATAATTGACGGTGTTATACAATTGCAATTTGTAATATTACTAGATTCTTTAATTGATCCATTATTATCGTCAAATTTCTATGGTTTTCGTAAAGGTAGAAATGCTCTACAGGCAATTTCGTATTTGTCAAAAAGTATTCAACTTAGTGATCTAACTAGATATCATTTGTTAAAAATAGATATTGAGAAATGTTTCGACAATTTGAACCACAACTATATTTTAAATAATTTCCCTTTTCCTAAAAAATATAAAAAGCTATTAATTCGATGAATTAAATGTACAAGTATTAACCAAAATGGCAAAAAAAGTAAATTAACAAAAGGTGTATCTCAAGGTTCAGTAATTGGACCTTTAATTTGTAATTTTGTACTATCAAATATTTTAAATAACTTTCTTAATGATACTCAATTTCCAAAACAACTAAAACTTAATAATATGAAAGGTAACCTTCGTTGAATGACCGTTACACGATTTATCATTGGTTATGCAGATGATTTAATGATAAAGGTAATTAATAAACAAGAGGGTAATTATGCTTATATCAAATTGGAAAAAATACTAAAAACAGTTGGTTTGAATATCAATAAAGAAAAATCAATTGTCTATAACTTATTAGAAAAATCAAAGTTTGACTGATTAGGATATACGTTTTTAATAATTCCAAAAGAGTATATTCGGTATAGCACTTTAATTGGTAAAGCAGAACGATACCAACGGTTTAAAAATAGAAAAAACCAAGGCGCTTTAATGTTATATGTTTCTAATTCTAATTATAAAAATATGAAAACTAAACTCAAAGACCTTATACGTTCTATAAAACATAAATCAATGCTACCAATATTACAAAAAGTTAATTCTATTTTAAGGGGAATTGCTAGTTATTATGCATTCGCGTGCAATTCAAAACGACTAGACTATTTAAATCATTTTGTAGATAGGTGCTTTTGAAGAGTTTTAGTAGAAAAATTTAGATACAACGGTATTAGAAGGACAAGGTGAGTGGCAAAAACATTTTTTATTAATAAAGATTCTCCTATTGAACGAGCATGACATTTATTTTGCCCAACCAATAAACAACTAGCATTTACAAAAAGGGGAATATATAAAATCTGAAGTGTCAACGTTACAAATCACTATAGAATATTACCAATCTCTAAAATCTCGTTACCAAAAACATTACAAAATTTGAGTTATTATCTAGATAACAAAGGGATGTTTAATGACCATAGATACAAAATGCAAAAATTAAGACATAATTTTAAAAGTAAAAGCTTAGCTCAAAATTTATTTGAAATTCAAAAAGGTATCTGTATCTTCTGTCAAAACACGTTAAATTTGGACGATGAGGAAAATACAGAAATACATCATATTTACCCTTTAAAAGCTTGTAAAAATAAAGAGCATAAAGCAATTTCTAATAAACGTATTAATTTACAATTATTGCATCAAACTTGTCATAAAACAATACACTCCAAAGAAAAATATTATTTAAAAACTAGCATAAATAATGGTGATTACTTTATTAAATATTTTTAATTTTTAAAAAGTAGTTTGGTTTTACACTAGAGAGCTGTGTGCATTGCAAGGTGCTCGCACAGTTCGGGTCGGGCAAAAAGGTTACTAAAACAACTAAATTAGCCACCGACACTACGTATCAATGTTAGCACAAGAACATGCTTTTTCATTGGTTATTGAAAAGGCACTAAATGTACAAATACCAACTAGAGTTCAGTATATTCGTGTTATTTTTTGTGAAATAACACGAATATTAAATCACGTGATGTCTTTGACAACACATGCGTTGGATGTTGGAGCTTTTACACCTCTTTTATGACTTTTTGAAGAACGTGAAAAATTAATGGAATTTTACGAAAGAGTTTCTGGTGCACGCATGCATGCTAGTTATTTTAGACCTGGTGGTGTTTCAAAAGACTTACCAAAAGGTTTATTAGAAGATATTTGAAATTTCACTGTTGCTTATAGTTCACGTATTGACGAAGTTGAAGAACTATTAACATCGAGTAGAATATGAAGACAACGTTTAGTAAATATAGGTATTGTTTCTAAAAAAAGAGCACTAAATTACAGCTGTTCTGGACCTATCTTAAGATCTACTGGGGTTTATTGAGATTTAAGAAAGAATACGCCTTACGAAAATTATAAATCATTAAATTTTTCTGTACCTATAAGTTTTAACGGTGATTGTTTTGATAGATATGCTATACGTATTGAAGAAATGAGGCAAAGTTTATCGATTATTCAAGAAGCCATTTTAAACATACCTTTAGGTAAAATAAAGTGTGAAAACTATAAATTAGTAGCACCCAAGAGAGCTACTTTAAAATCTTCGATGGAATCTTTAATAAATCATTTTAAGCTTTATAGTGAAGGCTTTAGTGTGCCTAATTCCGAGACTTTTGTGGGTGTAGAAGCGCCTAAAGGTGAATTTGGTGTTTATTTAGTTTCTAATGGTTCAAATAAGCCATATCGATGTAAAATAAGGTCACCTGGGTTTTTTCACTTACAAATGATTGATTATATATCGAAACATCATATGATAGCTGATGTTGTTACAATTATAGGAACCTTAGATTTAGTGTTTGGTGAAATCGATAGGTAATTTTATATTTTAATAAGTAAGGTGTTTTAGCTTTATGTTAGCAATTTACTATATTTTAAGAAAAATATAATTAAATTTCTATACTTAGTATAAACTTTTTTATTATTTTGTTATTTTCATGTTTTTATTTTAATGTTAACTAAAAAGGTTTTATTGTTTAATAAATTATTAAAATTAAGTTTTTTTTATAGAGTTAATAAAAAAGATATTACAGGAGTAGATTTAATTGGTACACATCATCATTGCCTTTTATTTAATTTAGATAAATTTTTATATTTTATTTTTAGGTTAATTCCTTTTTTTTTTAATTTATTAAAAAAACAAGGTTGCATTATCTTCATAGGTATAAAATTTGTTTTATTAAAATGGTTTCAGGCACAGCAAGGAAATTTTAAACAACAGGAGTTAGTTTCTACTTGAAAAAACAGTTTGTTTTCATATTTTTTCTATAGTAGAGTTTGATTTAAATCAAAACAAAAGCATCACTTAACACATATACCTATAGCTTTTATTTTTTTAAATTTTGACCGTTATTTAGTTGCTTTTAATGGTATAAATAAATTTAATTTACCTATTATTGGTTTATTTCAAAAAAGTTTAAATCCAAGTATGATTTATTCGTTTGGTGGAATAAGTAATTCATTTTTTATAAATTGTTTTTTTTTTAAATTTTTTTCAAAATTTTTAAAATATTTAGTATAATTAATTAGGGAGTATGGCTGAGTGGTTTAAGGTATTAATTTGCTAAATTAACGTACATATGTACCAAGGGTTCGAATCCCTTTACTCCCTATACTAATTTTATAAATGATGTCTTGAATTGTTAGATGATTCTTTGCGACTAACCACAAAGATATAGGTACTCTATATTTACTTTTTGGAATTTTTGCAGGTATTCTCGCATCAGCGTTGTCTTTAACACTTCGTCACGAATTAGGTGCGAATGGTGAGCAACTTTTTATGGGAGATAACCAAACATATAATGTATTTGTAACTTCTCACGCTTTGATCATGATATTTTTGTGCGCCACTGAGGCTCTATCAACTATGCATATTAAATATGCAAGGACTGTAACAATGTCCTTTAAACTATTCGACTGACCTTTGAGTGAAAACAAAATAGGGGAAAGTAGCATGTCGAAAAAGCCCATTTGCTGGAATGCGAATATTCCAAAAAATAGTGGGTGAAGTTGGTTACCTATGAATAAAATGTTTATTTTAAATTTAAGTCAATGGTTGAGTTACATGATCAAATATTTTAACCGAAATCGAATATTTGTAAGAGCTTGTGAGACTAGAAGAAATCGATATCAAGAGTTACCTCTTACAGCCACTATTATACCAGATATAATATGTATGACTAAAGAAGTTCTAAGGGTAAATATACTAGTTGTAGGAGTAACTGTGGGATTGCCTAAGTCTCGAAAGAAATATGGTAACGGAGTATTAATAGTAGCAGCTACTAACACACTAGTTTTTAGTAATACGTCTAAAGTAATGTTTAGAGAATGCGAAGTGATACAGCGTAGAGGGCTAACAACTTCTAACCTAGGAATGGGTCATAAGAAGTTAGTTCAAGATTTAGATAATAAATTCTATAAAGATAAAATTTGTAATTCTGAAAGGCTAACTCAAGCCTATGAGCTTGTTAGTAAAAGTAAAGCAAGTAATACTAAAGGTATCGATTCAGAGACTTTAGATAGTTATTCAAAAGACACGATTTATAGTGTAAGCAAAAGTTTAAAAGACCATAGTTTTAAATTTAAGCCAATAAGAAGAGTAGAAATACCAAAGCCTAATGGCGGTATTCGGAAATTAGGCATACCAAGCCCTAGAGATAAAGTTATTCAGAAAGTTATGGCAATGACCCTTGAAGAAATTTATGAACCTAAATTTCTAAATAGTTCACATGGGTTTAGACCTAAAAGAGGAACGCATTCCGCTTTAAAGTCTGTTATAGGTGGTAAAGGAACAAAATGAGGTTGGAATGGGGTAAAATGGTTTATTGAAGGAGATATTTCTAAATGTTTTGACACGTTAGACCATCATATTTTAGAGCAATTATTGAAAAAAGAAATATCTTCGAAGCCTTTCATAGACTTGTATTGGAAGGCTGTGAAATCACATTACTTAAATCCTGTAAACAAAGTTGAAGAGTTTAGTAGTGTAGGTGTTCCACAAGGTGGCGTTGTTTCTCCAATACTTTCAAATATATATTTACATGAGCTTGATAAGTTTATGCAAATTAAAGTTGAAAAATCTAAAAAAAGCGGCCCAACAAGCATAGATAATCCTGAGTATAAAAAAGTACATACTAAGATATCGAATACTAGACAATATTTTTCACCAACGTATAGATATAATCGAAGTCTTACCAAAGAACAAGAGCAAGAAAGATTAAAAGAAATATTAAAATTGGAAAAAATTCGTGCTAAATATCCATCCAAAATTCAAGGTTCAGGGTATCGAGTGTATTATGTTCGGTATGCAGATGATTTTTTAATTGGTATAAATGGACCTCGTCGAATTGCAGAAGAATTAAAGCAGGAACTTCAAACATTTCTTCTAGACGAATTAAAACTCATGCTTAATTCAGGAAAGACAAAAATTACTCGTTCAGATAAAGATGCTTACTTTTTAGGTGCAAGGTTAAAGTGCCATACGAGTCGAACTAACGACCAAAAGCGACGGACAAATTCGATAACTAAGACTGGAAGAAAAGTTCGTGCTAGGATATCTCAAGGGCGTATCATCGCATTGGTTCCTTTACAACACTTAATAAAAAAACTTCAATCACAAGGTGTTTGTAAAATTAGAAATTTAAGAAAACATGATGTAATACCGACAAGAAAAACTGCCTGAATTAATCTTGATCTTGTCACGATTATTAAAAAGTACAATGATGTTTGGCAGGGAATTTTAAATTATTATTCGTTTGCTTATAATCGATGCCAGTTAAACTATATTCAATATTTATTACATCATAGTTTAGCTTGTACTTTCATGAATAAACTTAAACTAAATTCTCGAAGGCAGGTCTTTAAAAAATATGGAAAAACAATTCAAATTCAAAATGATAAAGGTAAGTTAGTAGCTTTTAAATTAGTAAAAAATTTACCAAGAATTGAGAAATTTTCAAATAGTGTTTTGTTGTCTGGCTTTGAAACGTTTAAATATAGTCTTAGAACTCGAAGTATTTTTGATAAGCCTTGTAAAATATGTGGCACAAAACGTAATGTTGAAATGCATCATAGAAGACCTTTAAAGGCTTATAAAACAGATAATACTTTAAAAGGTATACAAATTAATCAATCACGTAAACAAATACCGTTGTGCACTTCATGTCATCAAAGAGTGCATAATGGTTTTTATGATGGTCCTGGAATTTATTAATATTAATCTAACTACGTAGAGAGCTGGGTGCGATGAAAGTCGCAAGCCCAGTTCGGAGGGGAGGTTGTGATTCCTTTAAAATGGACTGTGATCTTACCCTACTATGGTTATGCCTATAATGATCGGAGCTTTTGGAAACTGAATGGTCCCTATTTTAATAGCAGCACCTGATATGGCGTTTGAGAGAAACCTGGTTTATGATAATTATAAGATAAAAGCACCAAAAGTGTCGACTGTTAAAAACCCTAATCTCAATGGGTGGTGTGAAATATTTATTAGCCTACGTACAGTAACAAGTTTAAAATGGCTATATATGAGTTGCTGTTGGCGCAAAAATGGAACGCGTTTGTGCGATGATACCTCAGCTTCAAAAATCTTTCTTAATAGGAGTAAACACGTCTCCAAGCTAAAGAATTTGAGTCTAATAAATAAATGTTTTATTTCATCTTATCAATTAAAGCCTGGCGGAAGTACTAATAAGTTCATCTATAGATTTTTCAGTGTAAGAACTAATTTAAAAGACCGGTATACACAATTTGAACGAAAGTGTGCTAGAGAAGTTACAATAGATAGCCGGTCAGTAGAATTGCTGATCGAAAAAATTAGAAATAGCGACGCTATTTTGATGAGCCAATATAATAACCCTAAGTTGCGACCTAATATATTTGCCAAACAAAATTTGGAAAAAATTAAGTCCATTTTAGAAGATTATAACTTACTTGTAACAAAATTATTAATTATCAATTTAAATTGTCTAAGGGAACGAGTTACTCAACAAAATTTACCAAATGATTTAGAAAAGCTTCAATGTTTATTCATAGAATCGTTTTCTATTGCTATTTATGCAATTAATTATATTAAATCTACGTCTGGGAGCAATACCGTAGGTTCAGATTCAATACGATTTAAATCTAAAGCTGAATTTTTAAATAACATACAAAAAGAAAGATTGATAAAAACTAAATATTTTTTTTCTACTAAAAGTATTAAAATAAAAAAAGATTTACCTAAAATTATAAAGGATAATATTGTAGAAGATTCAAAACTAGCTGAGCAACTTACTACGGAGTATAATTTAAAGCTGAAATTAGAGTTAATTAAAAAAGTTAACTTAAAATCTATTCGCAAAAATTACAAACCAATAAGTATCAAAAGAATATGGATTACAAAAAGTGATACTAAAGTTAGACCAATAGATGTACCAAGTCTAAGAGATAGAGTACTTCAAAAAATTATATGTTTTGCTATTTTACCAATTACTGAGTATCAGGCAGATTCTAATTCTTTTGGATTTAGAGAAGATCGCAACGCACACCAACCGATTTCTATAGTGGCAAATTCTTTAATAAGATTTTCAAAAATCAATCAACCGACAAAAAGATCAAGCCATAGAAAAGTCTCTGCAGAAGTATATAAAAAGGCAACAGGTCAAAAATTCATAATTCGGGGCGCAAATATAGGTGGACTCAGAAAAAGTAAAAAACAATACAAAAAATTTTATTATGTTTTTTCTCAAAAATTTAGTAAGAGTATTATGAGGCAGTATACTCCGTATACCAAATATTTAAATGTTGATATTGTGGGTTGTTTTGACAATATATCTCATAAAGCTATATTAGAATTAACACCCATTTCCAACAAATATTTATTTTTATTGAAGGCATGGTTAAAAACAGCTGTCGTTGGACCTGAATCATTGGGTTCAAAAAAAATCATTAAAGCTAAACCCTTATCTGGAATACCACAAGGATCTATAATTGGCCCTATAATATGTAATATTGTATTAGACGGCTTGGAGCAAGCTCTTTACAAAATTTGTTTAGAAACACCTAATTATCAACTTAACATTGAGCAACAAAAGTTTGCTGAGCAAAAGATTGGAATGAAAGATCTAGTAACAAAACGCGTAACTAATATTACTTGTGTTCGATATGCTGATGACATTATAATATTTGGGCTAGCTAATAGAGCAATTTTTGAGAAAATCGAAAATGAGCTAGTTAGATTTTTGCAATCTAGAGGTTTAAAACTACAAAAATCGACAGATAACATAAAGGTTTTTTGCTGAGGTAACTCATTTAAATACTTGGGTTTCGAGTTTTGTTTTCCAGATTACAAAGGGAACTCTAAAAAATTAAATAAGGGTCGATTTACCAAGTTTAAATATGACATTACATCAATGTGCAATCATAGGTATTCAGGATACCATCGTTCAAATCCTTATATTAAAATTGATACTGTTAAGTTTGCGAAAATAAAATTAAAAGCTCGTAAATTATTTACGAGAAGCTTGGCTAGTGAACCTTTAAACATTATTATCAATAAACAGAATTCACTCATAAGAGGTATTTGTAACTATTACAGCATTAGTCGCGAATGTAGAATACAGCTAAATTCGTTAGAGCCCTTCTTCTATAAACAAATGTGGAAGACTATTAAACAAAAGTTTGGTTCAAAACCAAAAAAGGTATTTTTTATAAAATCTGAGTTTATAAAAAAAAGCCGATTTTGTTACAAAAGAGCTATACAACTTAAGCCTTCTGACGTAAAGCCATATTCCTCACAAAATATATTCTGGACATGTCCTTCACAAAACTTCTTAAATTTAAACAAGTATTTAGATTGGAAGCATATTGATGAGCTTAATAGGGAAAAAAGAATTGGACTTAGCTTGAATTATCTAAGATATGATACTGCATTTGATAAACAAGAGATACACGATATACTTATTGAACACCAAGATAAATTATGTCCTATTTGTTTTAAATTGCTATCCCATGACTCAACAAAAGAACTGGATCATGAACCAGCTATATGAAATTTAAGAGAAAATATTTTGGAAAAGTTACTAAAATTAGTAGAAAAGCAAACTGATAGTAATGATTTACAAGTGAAATATCAAACGCTACTCAACTTGCAAAAAAATGTAGTAAATGATGCCATTGTAAGCGAATTAGAATCAAATTTATACTTAAGATCTGTTCATAAAAACTGTCATAAAACTATCGATCAAAACTTAAATAGTCAAGAGAAACGATGAAGGTCAGATATTAAAAAACACTTGAATAAAAAACTACTTAAAGCGATTAAGGAGTTTCGTGATAGTATTAAAGCAGAAATCAAAAAATATAGAAAGTTAGCAAGATGTCAGATAAAAGAGATTTCGTTTAAAAGAAATTTTTACCTTAACAAGAATTAATAATTTGTAGATCTGGAAGCTGAAATCCCTAGTAATGGGTTCGTTCAGTTTTGAGCATGGATGATTTTATGAATTGTCTAATGCACCCCGCGTATGAATAATATATCATTTTGATTATTACCACCATCTCTTTGTTTACTTATTTTATCAAGTTTTATTGAGTCTGGTGTAGGTACTGGTTGAACACTGTATCCTCCTTTAAGTGGTGTTTTAGCACATTCAGGAGCAGCTGTTGAAGCAGGAATTTTTGCATTACATTTAGGTGGAGCATCTTCAATTGCGGGTGCAATAAATTTTATTGTTACTATATTTAATATGCGTTGTCGTGGTATGACTATGCATAGATTGCCTTTATTCGCTTGATCTGTTCTAATAACAGCATTTTTATTGTTATTAAGTTTACCAGTTCTAGCTGCGGCAATTACTATGTTGTTAACTGATAGAGATCTAAACACTGCTTTTTTTGACCCAGCAGCTGGAGGTGATCCTGTTTTATATCAACATTTATTTTGATTGTGCGCCATAGAAGGTGCGTTTATATTTTACTGAGTAACTTATTCAAAAAACAGTAATATTAGAGTTGACTTACTCAACACGGGAAATAACTATGTTGGGGACTATAGCATGTCACCTAATAACTTTTATACTTGTCCAATTATCGTAAGCGAAAACGTAAGAGACACGAAAGAATTCGTGATCGAGATGGCAGAGGACCCGAATCATATCCAATGTCGAAAGTTACACTCGAAGCTAACCTTGAGGAAAGGACAAAATCGATTAAATCCAACAAGTATACCACTAAGATTGACTAGAGAAATAAACGTACAACTATGGGGAGGCCCAAAATTTTCAAAATTTTCTGGAAAAAGGTGAATTGTCACCAACCATTGCTTATTCAATGGGGGCTACGGAGTGGCGAAAATCCACACCTTATACTCTAAAATGTCCCGTCGTAACTTTTCGACAGATAAACATGATAGTATGGAGCCAGGTGAAAACTTGGTAGAATTAACTAAAGACGTGGTATCTCCTAACTGTTCTACAACAGTCATAAATCATTCTATAGAAATAAAAAAAATAAACTACGCAGAAATCTATGATTTGGATAATTTAAAGGAAGGATTAAAGCTTGTTAAAAACAAGAAATCCGCTGGAGTTGATGGAGTTATGAAAGCTGATATTTCAGAAGAAAAACTTATTAAACTTCAAAAAGACCTAAGGACACAAAAATATAGACCAAAACCGTCAAGAAGAGTTGCCATTACTAAACCAGATGGTACTCAGCGATATTTGGGCATCGCAAGCAGTATAGATAAGGTGGTGCAAGCAGTTCTCGTTAATAAACTAACTCTATTATTAGAGCCTCTGTTTTCAGATGATTCATTCGGGTTTCGTCCAGAAAGAGGTTGTCATGACGCATTACATAAAGTACGTCATGGCTGACAAAATGTTACTTGAACGATTTCACTTGATTTAGCCAAATATTTTGATACGATACATCATGAAACTCTGCTGAATCTACTAACTAAGTTCTGTGATCAAGGAACACTTGAACTAATTAGAAAATTAATAAAAGTTGGTTATGTTGACTTACATAATTTAAATGATAGATCGAAATATGCAGTAAAAGGGGTCCCCCAAGGATCTATTTTATCACCTTTGCTTAGTAACATATTTCTAAATGAATTTGACCAATTTGTAACGAATGATTTAATGCCGGATTTTACACCAAAGGAAGGCCGTCCGCGGCTGAACCCTGAGTATTATCTAGAACATAAATTTGATGACGACGATCGTTTAATGATTGAACGATATGGCACACAATTGGAAAAAGCCCTTCATAATATTAAACATAGTGAATGAGTGCGATCTGGCAAGTCTAGGTATGATACAAAAGACACAGATCACAACAGATTGTACTATGTAAGGTACGCTGACGATATGCTTATGGGTGCAGTTTGCTCCCATAAGAGGGCTTTAGAAATTAAAGAGCGGTCAATTGCTTGGTTGCAAGAGCACTTAAAACTGGAGGTTAACGAAGAGAAGAGTTTAATACTTCATTCTTCTAAACCAACGAAACTCCTAGGCGTACTGATACAGTGATTACCTAATAAGATTGTGAAAACTAAAGACTCTGAGGGTTTAAGTACCTACAAGTATAGTTCAGTTAGTCATAACAAACCACAATTGAGAATTCCAATGGAATCTCTAATCAAAAGGTCGGTAAATAATGGATACGCCATAAAAAACCCTAAATCGCCAAGCTACAACAAGGGAACTCGGGCAACCTCTTGTAGAAGGTTGTCATCTTTTGATGATGATAAGATTGTTAATTTATTTAACTCGATTATAAGAGGGATAATAAATTACTACAGTTGTTGTAATCAACGGTCTGACCTATGACGGGTCATTGATATTTATAGAAAAAGCTGTGCTTTAACACTAGCTGATAAACACAAGATGAAAACAGCTTCAAAAGTATTTTCCAAATACGGAAAATACTTATCTGTAAAAAACAAATTAGGTAAACAGGTTACTTGATTATCGGCTTGACCGGAATCTTTAAAAACCAATTCCAAATTCCTTCGAGGAAAAGAGGACATACAAATCGGAGATTTGCATGATACCATCAAAGCTGTTGAGGGAAGCTATAAATCTCTAAAGAAAGAAGCTGATGTATGTCAAGTAGAAGGTTGTAATAATTCTACTGATCTGCAGCAGCATCACTTAAATCCACAAGTTAACTTGAATAGAAAAGATTTAACAGGTTATATGAAATCTATAATTAGTAATAGACGTAAGGTTGTTACGGTTTGTCGAAAGCATCACAATGAGATGCACCGTAGAAGAATATTTTCATCGAAAACTAAGAAAAAGAATTCGAACTAATTGCAACTTATATAACTTGCCTTTTCTCTGGATTTATATCTTTCTTCAAAATCCTTACAAAGTATAAGGGGCGAGCCGCATGCTCTTGGATAGAAGCACGTGTAGGCTCAGAGTGGGGGGAAGCCGTTGAAAAGACTACCCTATCACTACTTTTGGTCACCCTGAAGTATATATTTTGATATTACCTGGGTTTGGAATTGTTAGTCAAATTGTTGAAACTTTTTCAAATAAAAGTATATTTGGTTATATCGGTATGTGTTATGCTATGTTGGCTATTGGTATCTTAGGTTTTATAGTCTGAGCTCATCACATGGCGCGCGTAGACAGCGTCGTAACAAAAAAAGTCTGCTTGTATGGATTTAAGGACAGCAACCACTGCTTTCGGAGTAATCGGAAGGTAGCACAGCAAGGTTGAAAAGGGTGATATTCAGCTAAGGTTCATCGCTTAGATAAGTTAATCTCCTCAATAAGATTGATGTGAAGTATCCCGAGTTCTCAGGTTTGGCGGGTTAAGAAAATGAAGGTTAGAGCTTTGGGTCCGTGTGCGACCGTGTTAGAAAGTCTCCTTTCGAGCATCTTTATTATGAACTCAAATGAAACATGTGCATTTGGGAAACAAGCTGTAATAAAGCTATCACTTAAGAGATTCTCGAATCTTAATGAGTGTAAAAAAGTTACCGACCCTACCCAAACCGTTATAAATTGTTACGGTGTAAGCTACGTTACGTCCAATACCCTAATCGGTGTTGGAACGAGGAGGTTCGTAATGGGAGGACATGTGCTGAAGGCACATAGATTTCTAAAGGAACCAGTATTATATACCCGTCACTACTGTTCGGTAGGCAATAATTTGGAGTCTTCAAACACTGTGGCATATGAATTGAAGCAATTAGCAGACTATTCTAATAAAAACGATCGGAAAGGTGTTGACGATGTAGTTCGTCGTCTAATCACTTCCCAAGAATTCTGAAAACACTGTTACGAAAGTATTAAAAGTAACCCAGGTTCTACAGCTCTGGGTGGCGGTGTTGACGAAAAAAAACCCAAAACTCTTGACGGAATTGACCTCCAGTTTTTCAAAGACCTGGCATTAAGAATTGGGTCAGGCAGATTTCAATTTGGTTTAACACGTCAAACTTTTATTTCCAAGTCTGATGGAAGCTCCCGCCCTTTAGGGATAGCAAATAGCAGAGACAAAATAGTTCAGAAAGGTATGGCTATTATTTTAGAGGTTTTAAGTGAAGATATTTTCTTCGACAACAGCTTCGGCTTTAGGAGGAATAAATCAGCTCACGATGCTATAAACTTTATTAAGACTAAAGTTCCATCAGGAGTTTGAGCAATTGAAGGGGACATTAGTAAATGTTTTGATAGCTTTGATCATAAGCGTTTAATTTCTATTGTCAATAAAAATTATGTTAGTCTTCAAATTTTTTTGGATTTAATCCGCAAGGCTATCAAAGTTCGAATTGTGTCTATTCATAGTAGTTTCACCAATAAAGTGGGCACTCCCCAGGGTTCTGTAGTTAGTCCAATCCTATGTAATATTTACCTTCATGAACTTGATAAATTTATATTACAAGGGGAAGAGCTTGATAAATTCAGAGGTAAAAAGCGGGCTGCTTCCAATTGAGAGTTTACAAAATTCATTAAACATAGTGAAGACGAACTTCTTGAGGCAGAGGCAGTTAGGAGAAGCAAAGGAAAAGCTAAGTACTGAAAATTTTTACAGAAACTTAGAGTTTCTAAGATTAAAAAGGCTAATAGTCTGGGTCTTGTAAGATTGAAGCACTTAGGAACTACGCGTAAGATTACTTTTGTTCGCTATGCTGATGACTTTGTCATATTTGTCTGAGGGACTAAAGCAGACTGTATTGAATTAACTGACTCCGTCAGGAAATTTCTCAATGGTGATTTAGCTCTTAACCTTTCCACAGCTAAAACAAAGATCACCTTTTTAAAAAAACAAAAAGTCAAATTCTTAGGGTTTGAAATTTGACAACCTAAATACCATATTTTATCCAGCAAGAAGGATATAAATCCACTCGGGAAGTTAGACAAAATTAAATTAAAATCTAAGTACAGGGGAGCAGTAATGAGTACTCCACGTATAAGGGTCACTTTCAGTATGAAAAGAGTGCTCAATTCTTTGGTAGATAAAGGACTGGCTAGATTCAAACAAGGCAAGTTCTTTCCTACTAGTTATAAGTCTGTACTTCAGTATGATGTCGCTAATATTGTAAATTATCTAAGGCAGGTATTTCATGGTATAGTTAATTATTATAGTTTTTCTGATAACTGGTATGATACTAAGTCGATTTTCAATTATTTCGGAAAATTTTGTACAGCGATGACACTAGCACAGAAACTTAAAAGTAAAGTACCTAAGATTTTCAAAAAATATGGAGATTTGATTACTATTAAATCGGAGAAAGGTTCTATATTGGCCTCTTTCGGGAAGTATGACGGAAAACCATTTCGAAAAGCTAGGTTTGAGAGAAAAGAAACTATTTTATGTAGAGACGTTAAGCAGCTGCTATTCAACAATTTGAAAATTGCAAAAATGCATATGATTAACTGAAACTGTGTTATATGTGGTAATTCTGCAGAAATGCATCATATAAAACATGTTAAAAAAACTCTACGTAAGAAAGCTCCTGGTTCATTCAATGCATATCTCGAAGCTATGAGAATTGTAAATAGAAAGACCCTTCCAGTTTGTAGAGAGCACCACTTACAGATTCATAAAGGTGAGTATGATGCAGTTTCTTTAAAATCTTTGTTCGAAAGTTTTAAAGAGCAAGGTATAGGGTTTAAAAAATATAAGGCTGATAGTCTTATTAAGAAATCAGAAAGTTTAACTCTACAATCTGAAGAACAAAAGAAACTAAAATAGGTTTCAAATAAAGATCGTTAATTAATATAATACAGAGAGCTCCGTGAAGGGAAACTTTCACGCGGAGTTCGGAGAGAAGTTTGATGACTCAAAACTTTAGGGTTGGCTTACTTACTCTACTTTACCGTAGGTTTAGATTTAGATACAAGAGCATATTTTACTGCTTCTACTATGATTATAGCTGTACCTACTGCGATAAAAATATTTTCTTGACTTGCTACAATGTGAGGTGGTCATATCCAATTAGATACACCTATGTTATTTGTTTTAGGTTTTATTGCACTTTTTACAATTGGTGGTTTATCTGGTTTAGTTTTAGCAAACTCAGGACTTGATTTAATTTTCCATGATACACATTATGTAGTAGCACATTTCCATTATGTTGGGCGGTCATCAGCCCAAAAACCCTGTCATATAGCGTATATGGTAGCTAGGCAAATATTTCTAAGTAGTACACACTATAAGAGCTTTTTGAAATATATTCATATGATTACCTTGTTTTTTGCATCCAAGAAAGTGGAACTTCGTTGTTCTGTAAAGAAAGCAACGTCTGAACTTCCTCCTGCTAGGCGCACGTTTACTAATAGGAGACCGTACGATGTCAGAGGAACTATAGAGAGTAGTAAAGCAAATTTGGGTAATCTAAGTGGAATAAGGGGTTTAAGTGGGAAGTTGATATATGTAACTGGGTATAGTAATAAGGTTGGCAATAGATTATTTTGTTCAACTGTTAAAACTAACAGCCGAAATTCTGAGGCAGGTTATAGAAGCGAAGTAACACTAGTGGTCAACGCTAATAAGAAGACTCAAAAGGCTCTTATAGTATTAGATTGTGAAGTACTTCAGTTGAAGTTTTTAAGTAAAGCCAAGGGGCTACTTAAGTCATATAATAAAACAATTAAAAAAGCAAGCTTAAAAGTTCAAAAAGTCTTTACTGTAAATAATATAGCAAAAGCTTATTATGAGCTAGATTGCTTAATAAGTATTGTCAGACATAATAGATCTACCGGTTTTAGAAATAAATTACCGTTGTTCAAAATTCTAACTGACCCTTGTTATTTACTCATAGCTTATTCTAGTCTTAAAAAGAATAAAGGTGATGGTGGTGTGGATGATATACCAGTCAGAGGCGTCACGATGGCTGGTATTATAGAACTCGCAGGAAAGCTGAAAAACAAGAATTATAAACCTAAGCCTACCAAAAGAGTTTTTATACCTAAAAATGATGGAAAAATGAGACCATTGGGCATTGCTTCTAGTCAAGATAAAGTTGTGCAACAGGCGATTAAAACCATTCTTGATGAAATATTTGAGAATAAATTTTTAAATTGTTCGCATGGTTTTAGACCGGCTAAAAGCTGTCATTCAGCTTTGGAATACATTTATTTCAAATGAAGAGGGGTCAAGTGATTTATTGAAGCAGATATATCTAAATGCTTTGATAAAATCAGCCACCCAGTTTTGTTAGGTTTGATAAATAGGCACCTTGACGACTATTGGACTTTACTTACCATTAATCAATTTTTAAAAGCCGGTTTTATTCATTTTGGTGGTCTGATTGATAGTGAGTTAGAAAGCAAAACTGGAACACCACAAGGGTCTGTTTTAAGTCCATTGTTCTGTAATATAATCCTACATGAATTCGATAAACAGGCAACACAAATATGTTCTAGAATTAATAGTTCTTCAGATTTTGTGAGAAGTGTAAGTCCTGAGTACAATTCAACACGACGTTTTATGAATACTCCATGAGAACCAATATACAAAGATGCTAAGAAACTAGCTCCCAGTGTTGCGGCTTCCAAAGTAAGAGGCGCTCTTATACAGATTCGAAAAGAAGAGGCAGTCAATGAGGGTATAAAATATTATACTGATGATGACGGATTTAGACGTCTTAGCTATATAAGATATGCTGATGACTTTTTATTAGGTTATATTGGTCGTAAAGCGGAAGCTTATCAAGTCCTGTGCGAAGTGTCTAATACATTATCTTTCATGTCCAAGCTTGAACTTAATATTGATAAAAGTAATGTTAAGCATCATGAAAAGGGAACGTTGTTTCTTGGGTATATGATTAGTGGAAACTATGGACTTAATTTAAAATGATCTAAGGGAAACAGACAAAGAGTTGGTATGGTTACATTAAAATATGGAGTGCCACTATTAAATCTTTTAGAGAAATATACTGAAAAAGGTTTCTTACAACGTAGTGCGAAAACCAAATCTAACAGGTTTGTTGGACGAAGACAAGATAAATGATTGTTTTTGAAAAGTGATAAAGAAGTAATTGATCGCTACAATACAGTAATTCGAGGCATTGTTTATTATTATTCTGCGTCCACCCAAAAATCAGTATTAGATAGATTTTGAACAGCCTTGAGGCAAAGCGCTATGCTTACTATAGCACACAGACATAAGAAACGTTCTGCTTCATGAGCTAGAGAAAGGTACGGGAAAGATCTCAAAGTGACCTGTCTAGAATCTGAAAAAACTAGTACACTTTTGAGACCTTTGAGTGATAAGAAGGTAGTTTTCAGAAAAGGTAAACTATCAAAAATGTTAGTAAAGGTCGAGGGTGTTCCGATACCTATAACTTTAACGGCGGTGGCATCAGCGCATGAATTAGAATGTTCTATTCCAAATTGTCTTATGAAAGCTGAAGAATGACATCATGTTAAGCACCGAAAGAAGTTTAAAGGACCAACCAATATGAAAGCAATATCTGCATATTTTGCAAAACAAATACCTTTATGCAAACTACATCATAAGCTCGTACATTCTGGGAAATACGATGGACCTTCTTTAAGAAAACTACCTGGGTATACACCTAGCAGTTTCAATTAAGGTTTGTTTTGATTATTATATATTCGATGGAACGCGTAGTGCCGGAGAAATCTCGCTCGCTACGTGTGGAAGGCAGCTTTGCTGAATCTTATTTTGGCAATTCGAAGCCTTATTTATCAATGGGTGCTGTCTTTTCAATATTTGCTGGTTTTTATTATTGAACTGGTAAGATAACTGGACTTTTTTATACTGAAATTTTAGGTAGAATTCACTTTACAACATTTTTTATAGGAGTTCAAGTGATGTTTATGCCTATGCATTTTTTAGGGTTTATGGGATTACCGCGCCGTATTCCTGATTACCCAGATATGTTTGAAGAATGAAATTTAGTTTCTAGTGCTGGTAGTGCTATTACTTATTTTTCTGTAATTTTTTTCTTTTTTGTTGTAATATGTGATATGTTAGTTTTTGGTGGTGAAAAAAGATCTTCTGATTTTCCATGAAAAAACCATGCATTTACTTTACTTTTATTCAAAAAAAATGTACCAACAAGTCAAATAAAGACAAATAGTTCTGCTATTTTACCTTTATTTTTTTTTGATTTTGAAAAATGAGGTCAAATTATAACCGATAGTGGTTTCCAAGATCCTGCTACAAGTGTAATGGAAGGTATGCTTAATTTACATCATGACATTATGTTTTTTATGTTTTTAATCGCAATTTTTGTGGGTTGATTAATGTACAGAACTATATTTTTTTTTAATGAAAAAAATAATGAGTATTGATATTATACAGTTAATGGAAGCGATCGTTATCCATCTGACTTACAACATAATAGTACAATTGAAGTTATTTGAACAGTAATTCCTTGTATTATTTTATTATTTATCTCGGTGCCTTCATTTTGTTTATTGTACGCAGTAGATGATTGTAAAGTCCCTTGATGAACTGTAAAAGTTATAGGAAATCAATGATTTTGAACATATGAAATCAATTCTAATTTATTAGTAAACTCGTTGGCTTCATTTGAGTGAACTTTTGATAGCTATATGGTATTAGCAGAAAGTTTGTTCTCTGGTCATTTACGTTTATTAGAAGTAGATTGACGTTTAGTTTTACCTAAACATAGTAATATTAGACTATTAGTAACATCTACTGATGTATTACATTGTTGAGCGTTACCAGCAGCCGGTATCAAAGTAGATGCTTGTCCTGGGCGATTAAACGAAGTTTACTTAAATATTAAACGAGATGGTGTTTTTTTTGGCCAATGTAGTGAAATTTGTGGTTTAAATCATGGATTTATGCCAATAGTAGTTGTAACATTTTAGTTATTTACTTTAATAATTCTTTTTAGTAAAGAAGCTTATTAGAGTTATATATTGTATAGTATCTATTTATATAATTTTTAAAACC
>JACKZZ010007071.1_pt1 | contig 38591 bp, 47 predicted proteins | sample 8027871 | NCBI WGS metagenome assembly JACKZZ01 (sample SAMN15724774, study PRJNA655200) | protist metagenome | isolation source: fluorescence activated cell sorting (FACS) single amplified genomes of... | place: USA: West Boothbay Harbor, Gulf of Maine | collected 2000-07-19
CACCTGTAATGGGTGTGTCACGGTGGATTGCTTTTAATCCTCAATCTCGTGAAAGGAGATTATCATGTTTAACTTCAAACTTAAGCCGGAAGGCTTTCTGTGGGATGCTTTTGAGCATTTTGACTGTTGGTTAGCTTGGACACCTAATCGGAAGGCCGAGAGCGATGGTTGTGTACCAGGGTACTATCAGGAATTATCGCTTACCGAAGTTAAGCCTCGGTGGCACCGTATGTGTGTACCACACGGGTATCTTAACTTTAGCGGAGTGACTTGGAGGGTCAAGGCCCTTAATATTAATGTGTGGCTTATTTACCACATCTTTGAAATGCATGACTAATCTCTTGAAGGGAGAACACAATGACTAGACGTAATCGTAGACGTCAACGTACCTTTGATGACACATTCGACCTGATTCTGATCTGTACTATAGGTCTAATGTGTTTACTGGCTTCAGTAGGAATGTTTGCCGTATTATACCTTATGGTAGCATTGATTAACACAGTATAGCCGAAACTCCCTCCGGGGAGTCTGTATGGGGTGATCTCCATGCACTGATGAGGCAGATCCTCTTTATATATCTTGAAAGGATATAACATGACTAACTTCGTTGAAACTCGTGACACACGTAATGGTACAGCTTCTGTATTGGCGGATGTAACTCTTAATTGGGTTAAGGTGGTAGCACCTGTACCTGGTTATAATGGTGGGAAACCACAGTATGAGTTACAGATTGCTACGGATAACGCTGATCAGGCACTAGCATGGTCTGACGTTATGCCTAACATTAAGCTTGTACCAGAAGGAACTACTACCTTCACATTGAAGCGCCCAGCCTTCCTAGGAGCACCAGCAATGGTATGGGAAGATGGGGCTGCAATGGAAGTATCATCACGTAAGATGATTGGTAATGGTTCTGTTGGTGATGTCAAGATTTCACACAAACAACACCCTAAGACAGGGCGTCCTTACGTTTGTCTTGAGGCTGTTAAGCTGAAGGCATTGGTAGAGTATGTAGCTGATACTACAGAGTATGCTAATGACTTTGACTTCTAAGGATTAAACTACATGTCCTCCTGTAATGGGAGGGCATTCATGTCTAATCCTGGACAACCTAGCTATGAAAGGAAAAAGAATGGCTAAAGAAAAGTATACAGCAGGTGACTATGTGCTGGTAGAGTTAGCTCCCAATGAGAAGTATGTTGTCACTATCCTTGAAGTACATGATGGTCACTATGATGTCCTTGAATACTCTGCAGGAGAGGTTCATGGTGAGTTATACATGGAGGATGATAATCACAGGTTAATCGGGAAGTAATCTGATAAAAACCTTGGGATAACCTTGATAAAACCTTGGTTACAACCTAAATAGGACCACATCGGAAATATCTAAGGGTAAACTTGAAGGACCGAAACCTGAGAGTTTACCCGGGTTGTACCTTGGATAACTGAACCAAAATATAGAAAGGTAATAAGATGCAACTTCAGAAAGTAACCCTAATATTCCCAGATGGATCTGAAACTGTATACATAGATATCGATAATACAGAAGATGCTAATGACTCTTTGTATATGTTAAATGAACATAAAAAAGATGGTTGTGAAGGGCATTTAAGTTATGGTCGTTACCAACCAAATAATGAAAGGTAATAAGATGCAACAAGAGGTACATTTAAATGACAGTACAGGTTTTACCTTTGCTACAATGTCTTTCACAGACAACCTAAAAGCATGTGAAGAGTACTGCAGGGTAGCTAAAATCATGTTAGGATGTGAAGAACATGAGTTCGAGTTAGATTGCACTGTTGAAGACACGGTAATCTATCGTATTCAAAGTAAGAAAGATAAATGGTAAACAACTATGAGGTACATGTTAACAGATCATGCCTATTCAAGGGCAGAAGAACGTAACATTAATATATCCGAAATCAATGATGCTGTAACGAAAGGAAAACAATACAAGTCAGCCCTGTATGGTGGACAACTGAGGTTCTACTATAACGGTATCTGTGTAATTGTTAGAAAAAGTACTAACAAGATACTCACAGTTTATCGTTTAAAACATCGGTAAAAAGTATAGTCCCCTATTAAAAGGAGAATCCCTTCCCTCCCCTAAGATATACTATATTATATATATAACTAAAGTATATATGAGTAACTAGTATATAACTTAGGTTAGAACTAGAAAGGAGAATAACTATGGTTAGTACTATATTAGTAATGGTAAGTATACTGGTAGGTGGTAATAAGATACATGTCAGTTATGATTATGAAGGTACTATGGAAGATTGTATGAATACTATGCAATCTAGAATGGCTTATGATATAGTCAGAGATGATCCCAGTATCCTCAATAAGTATTTCTGTGTTAACATAGAAGAAGCACAGAATAAAGACCCTGAAGCATAAGTGTGTGTATGATACACTCACATGATAGAAAGGAACTATGCTATGAATATCAATGAATGTAAGGCTATTGTAACTGAGGTTATTAAGTATAATCTTGGTTGCAAAGATGATAGTGACTATGGTAGGAATATTGTTCCCCTGTTAGTCTCTAAACCTGGTATAGGTAAGACTAGTATTGTAGAACAAATAGCTGAAGAAAATGACTATCACTTAGTTACTGTTCCCTTAGCTTCCTATGATGCTGGTGAGATAGCAGGTTATCCTATGTTAGATAAGGATAATAAAAAGTATGATAGGGCTAAACCTTTCTGGTTAGATACACCAACAGATAAACCTGTATTGTTGTTCTTTGATGAGATATCTCAGGCTCCTACAGCTAATGTTAATGTATTGGCTATGTTAGTTAATGAGAGGCATCTAGGTGAGCATAAACTTAATGATAATGTAGTTATTGTTTGTGCTGGTAATGCTATGAGTCATAGAGCTGGTACTAATCCTTTACCTTCTCACTTTAAAGATAGGGTAACCTTCCTTAATGTTGATGAGGATATTACTGAGTTCTTAGCCTATGGTAATAGTAAGGGTTTACATGAGTATATCTTAGGATATCTACGTAATAGACCAGGTTCCCTATCTATCTTTGATCCTGCAGTAGATTCCTGTCCTTCACCAAGATCTTGGATGAGGGTTGATACTTTACTTAAGATGGGTTTACCTTATAAACTAAGGAATGAGGCTATTAAAGGTCAAGTAGGAGAAGCTACTCGTGCTGACTTCTTAGGGTATCTTAAGGTAGCTGATAGTATGCCTGATCCTCAAGAAGTATTAGAGGGTAAGTGTACTACTATTCCCACAGAGTCTGTAGTTATGTATGCTCTTTGTGCTGCCTTAGCTAACCTAGTATCAGGTAAGACTTCTAAAAACTTTGTAGAGTATCTTAGCTCACTACCTAATAAAGAGTTTGCTGCCTTCACTATACGGGATGCACTACAAAGAAATCCTAAGTTAAAGACTGATAAGCATATTACCTCCTGGTTTATGTCTGAGGGTAAAGCCTTATTGCTTTAATAAAAAACCTAGGGGGACTTACGGGTCCTCCTTATTCACCCTTATTATAGAGGAATAAGAATGGAAAGTAAACTTTATGAGCGCCTTATTAGTGACTTCATTGAGGAAGGAACTACAGAAGAAACCTTATTTACTGGGCTTAGCTCTGAGTTAGGTGAGGTTATGAGTGAAAGGGTTAATGAAACAAGGAAGAAAGTAAACTGTACTACAGAGATTCTTGATGAGTTATCTGATGTACTATGGTATATCTCTGCTATAGCTAAGACAAGAGGGTCTAGCCTAGGTGAGCTTATGATACACAACTACTATAAGCTTGAGAAGAGAAAGATTAATGGGAAGGAAGTTAAATCATGATACCTAGTAGAGCAATTAAAGTTTATAAAACAGTAGCATCCAGAGAAGAATTTGTTACCACTGTATTTAATGGCTATGATGCTACAAGAATACTAGATCGTATAGCCTACAGTAAGGAGGCCCAGTTATCTACTGTAACGTTTAAGTCTGTTACAGATAAGGTATTACAGAAGGTATCTATTACTACACCTGATAACCGAGGATCTAAGTATAGATCATATCATAAAGTAAGGAGTTATTCTAATGGCTAAACTGTATGACTTAGAGCCAATGATTATGGATTGTTGGCATGTCTGTGATGATATACAAGTTGTATTTAAACAGATAGGTGATGGTGAACGTGAGCCCACACAAGATGAACTAATGAACACCTTATTAGGTATGCAGCAGTTATATCAATGGAAATTTGAACAGTTGTTTAACAAGTATGAGGATGTGTTAAAAGCAGGACAAAATAAACATGAGTGACTATATGCGGATTGCTAGACTGGAGGTAAGAATCATGAGCATTTGTGGTGAGATAGAGAATATACAGAGAGAAATAAAAGAACTTAATAAAAGATTAAAAGAACTACAGAAAGTTAATAACAATAATGCAGATAAACTCTGTGTTAGTTGTGGTGGTCCTGCAAGTAAAGACTTCTGTGAGTTCTGTTTAAACGAGGAGTAATATGATAAGCAGAGATGATATAGAAGGTTTTTCCCATGACAAAGTAAATAAAGATAAAATAAAAATAGTAGAGATAGTAGAACATGAAGATGGCTCTGCTTATGTATCTATGACGATGGATCCTGAAGTATATGCTAAAGTCTTTAGTGCAGGATTCATACACTTAATAATGAAAGGAATTAAAGATGTCAAAGATTGATTTAGCAGGTATAATAGGTTTTGCAGGAGGTTTTATTACTGCAGCAATTATATCTAGTTTACTATGTTGAAAGGAAAATAAAATGAATGACTTCAAAGGGGTAGATCAAGACCCTGAACGTATGCTTGAGTACAAAGAAAGATTAAGACTAAGTCTTGTACTGGAAGAGTATTATAAGTTAAAAGCTAAGTACCCTATGATGGGGCAAGGAGCCCTTATGTATATGGCTTCCAGTAATATCAGTGACAAAGAGGAAGGTGATTGAAACCACAAGAACTTATAGAAATAACGCTTGATAATATATTAGCCGAGGACACTTACGCTAGTATACACTTATCTAGTGATCCACCAGAGGAGGAAACAGAATGGGCTAGACAGTTAATTATCTCACGCATAGAGGAGTTAGATCTTGTACCAACAGAAGAAGAACTCTATGCACTAATGAAACTAAGAATGAAGGTGTAGTATCATGGATGCTCAACTGAAAGTAAGCAGAGCTATAATTAAGCTGGTAACTAACCATGCTTTCTATGGTTCCTGTGCACTAAGACTTAACGTACATGAAGATGAAGGCACTAACACTATGGCTACAGATGGTAGGTCTATCTTCTGGGGTAGAGAGTTTGTAGATAAGTGTAGTGAAGAAGAAGTAATAGGTGTATTGGCTCACGAGGTATTGCATGTTGTATTGATGCATCATCTTCGTGCAGGAGATAGATCACCCCAAAAGTGGAACATTGCTACTGACTACTCTATAAATGTTACACTAAAAGATGATGGCTTTGTATTACCTTCAGATGCTTTGTTTGATAGTAATCATCGTAATAAAAATGGTGAGAAGATATATGATGAAATAAAAGATCAGTATCATGAAGACCCTCAGTGGGGGTACGTAATGTCTCTCACTGATGATCAAGGTAATCCTCTTAGTGGTGATGAGAAGGAAAAGGCTATAGATGATGTTAAAGAAATGATAGCCTCTGCTGCTGAAGCTGCTAAGAAAGCAGGACAAGATCTACACGGTAACATTCAGGAACTAGTAAAGAATGTAGGTACACCACAAGTTAATTGGAAAGCCTACCTACGTACATATCTTGTAAGCAAAAGACCTGAAGATTACTCTTGGGCCAGACCTAATCGTAAGATTCTTTCTGCATTAGACTTGTATACACCCAGCATGATCTCTCATTCTGTGGGTTCAATTGCAGTAGTGCTTGACACCTCTGCCTCTGTATCTCGTAAAGAAAGAGAAACTTTTCTTGCAGAGCTACAGTCTATCAACGAAAGTTTAAAGCCTGAAAGCATTAATGTTATTTGTGTTGATACAGAGGTAGCCCAGTGTTACTCCTTCACTCCTTATGATGACATTAGTGAGTTAAAGTTAAAAGGCGGAGGAGGTACTGACATGTCTCCTGGTTTCAAGTATGTAGAAGAATGCTTACCTGAAACAGAAACCTTACTATGCTTTTCTGACTGTGAGTTCTTTAACTCGTGGCCTGAAGAACCAGCCGTACCTGTTGTATGGTTATCCACAGGTAATACTGATAATCCCTATGGTACACTTGTATCTGTAACTGTCTAAGAAAGGACAATCAAAATGTTTAAAGATTATTCAATGTTTGCAGAAGTAAATGCTAAGAATGACACAATAAATAAACAAGCTTATCTTCATGGAGAGCTTGTAGAACATCTTAGTATGCTACGCAATAAGCTTAATCTAACTAATATAGAACAAGCATACACTAACTGTATCAAGGAGGTTAACTCTACCTTTAACCATAATAGACAAGTTATACCGCTTGAAACTGAGCTTGGTTGTTTACGTAACTCAAGTAAATACTACTATAACTATCATGCCAGACATTATTCTGCTTCAGTAGGTATTGACATGTGTGAAGATGTTTTACCTGACTTACGAAATCTAAACAACAGAATCATTAACAAGGTAATGTTAGAAATAGTTAAGAAAGAGGTGTTCATTGACTACCTGCTCAATGACACAGAAGAGAAAAGGATGGCTTCTAAAATACAAGATACTGTTATCAAAGCAAATCATGTACTGAGAGTTAAGCTTGCTAATGCAGACTTGTATCACCTTAGATACACCAATGCCTATGATGAAGATTGTGGCCCTGGATTTGTACATCAAGTTATAAGTCAGTTTGATAATGCTATAAAAACAAAACCTGAGATAGGTATTGACAAGGATTGGTGTGAAACGGTGTTTGATAATAACCTTATGCTACTTGAGTTCGAAGGAGCAAGAGCATTCACAATATCAGCAGATGTTAAATCAACTGATCAAGATAAAACCTTATACAACGTAAGTGTACTACAAATAACTGGTACTCGTGAAGAAAAGAATAGGGCAAACAGTTACTATTACAATAGGGACTCAGTAGATGAGGCTATACGTAAGCTGTTTAAGGTAAAAGATTTAGTGCTATCAATGTCAGCAGACAAAACACATTGGGCACTGGGTACAGATGAAGTAAAAGCAGAGAGGACAATGAGACGCAGACAAAAGATGTCAATGATGAAACAACTAAATCTATAGTCCATTATTAAAAGGGACTGATATTTTTCATTCTAAACTAAGGATACACTATGACTCGTGAGAAAATACTAGAGCAACTGATGCATGCTAAGACAAGCTTTGAAACTAAATTCTTGCTTGACGAGCTATCAGATCTTGATAAAGAAAATATCAAGGAGTTTAACAAGAAACGAAAGGAACCTGTATTCCACGGTAAGTTTACTGACATGGATAATGATGAGCAAGATCAAGTAATTAATCCTGCTCACTATAAAGTAATTCCACCGGGTAATTATCCGGATGGCTTAGAATATATGGATCTTATGTCCTATATTCTATCACACCACACAGGTGTTACATCTCATATCCTCGGTCAAGTGTTTAAGTATAGCACTCGTCTGGGTAAGAAAGATGCTAAGTTACAGGATGCCAAGAAGATACAATGGTATGCTAACTATCTTGTCAAGGTAATTGAGCAAGAAAATGAATCTTAAAGTGATATCACTACATCACTACAAAGACTTCCCGGTTTACTGGGAGGTCTTAGAAGACCAAACAACTATAATGTCCTCAGAGTTGTTTGATCTAAATATAAATCATGAGGTCAATGAAGAAAATGTATCAGAAGTAATCAACCAGCTTATAGTAGAGCTATACTCTGATATAATCACAATCCATTAACATAAGGAAGATATATAATGGCTAATCAAGTAATCGTAGTACGTGACGTAACATTCAACTGGCCTAAACTGGTTGATAAACATTCACCTTTCGGTACACTCCAGTGGGATGTACAGGTGGTTACAAATAACGATGCAACCAAGGCACAGCTGGAGTCTGCTGGTGTCAAGATGAAAAAGGGAGATAACGGTTATTACGCTAATATTAAACGTAAAGCAGTTAAAGCTAATGGTGAACCACAAGAGCCCCCTAAGGTTGTTGATACTGATAAAGAAGAAATGGCTCCAAGTAAAATTAAAGGCATGGGCAATGGCTCTAAAGGTCATATCAAGCTATTCTCCTATGACTGGGAAATGGCAGGTAAGAAAGGCGTATCAGCTATGCTGGTTGCCATGCAAATCACTGACTACGTTAGTTATGACGGTGCTGGGGAAGACTTCTAATGCCAGCTAAACTAATTAAAGTTGATACCAGGAATGGCCCAGCATGGATCCTTCCTGAGTACAACACTCAATACTATGTAACTCAGTTAGCTCAGATACTTTGGGCTAACCGTTTCGTTAGAGTCCCTAAGAAAGAAGGTAAATAAAATGAGTGACTATGTATATACTGCTGGAGCGATGGAACATGTTAGTACTTCTGACATGATGGATTGGCGAGAGTATGTTGATCAAGCTCTACAAGAGTTTGATATCAAGTGTCTACATCCTACACGAAGAATACCTTTGCATCTATCAGAAAACTATGATGATGCAGATATATCTACATATAACAAGCTCAAGCGTATTGAAGCTCAAGATATGTTAGATATAAAGAACTCTAAAGTAATCTTAGCTGATCTCAGAGATAGTATGCCCGGAAAGAAGTGGGGTACTGTTATGGAGGTAGCTAAGGCTAAAGAATGGGGTAAAGTTATTATTGTCTTGGTAGATCCAGGTCAATTTAAACACCCCTTTATTTACACCTATGCAACAGAGGTACACTATGATCTACAAGAAGCAGTCGAAGCAGTGCTAGATTACTACGATGGATCTGAATAATCTATTAAAACAAATAAAGTCATACAAGCTATACGATAACCAAGGTCATTGGAAAACACAAGACCCGCTAGATATCACTGGCTTGCATGGCTTTGTTTACCTCATACATAATATTCTGGATGACCGATATTATGTAGGTAAGAAAAACTTTCTGCATGGTGGAAAGAAAAATTACGTTAGGAAAGGAGTTAAAACACCTAACTATAGGTATGGTACTGAAACTAACTGGAAGACCTATACCGGATCTTCTGCCGAGCTTAATCTCGATCTGAGTAAGCACGGCAAAGATAACTTCTCCTTCACTATAATAATGATATACAACACTCGTGGTGGTTTATCTTATGGTGAAGCTAATATTCAGCACAAACTAGATGTGTTGACTATGAGGGATTCAAATGACAAGCCTAAATTCTATAACGGAAACATCGCAGGAATCAAATACATCCCCAAAGAAATCGGACGATCCGCATGATCATTCAGATCATTGGATTATACCTCTAATGAAAGAGAGAAAAAGAAATGAAGAAATTGACAGTGAAAGAAGTAAAGATCATTCGTAAGCTTGCACGTGAAACAATGCTACGTCAACATTACATTGGCTCATGCTATAATATCAGCCAAGCAATGGTCTCTTATATCAAAAACAATCGTCGTCATCAAGGAGTACAGTAATATGTTTGAAACAATTTTTATTTTTATGGTAGGATTTAGCGTCCTAGTAGGTGTCACAGAAGGAATTGTAGTACCTACAGTAGAAAAAACAGTTGAGGTTACAACAGAAGTAATCGAGACTACAATTGATTACATTAAACCAGAAGAAAATACTGGAGAGTAATCTATAAAAACAAACTATCCTTAGCTCAACTGGATAGAGCAACTGCCTTCTAAGCAGTAGGTTACAGGTTCGAGTCCTGTAGGGTAGGCCAACAATCGAAGGAAACACTATGACAATATATGCGTGGGACATCGAAGCGAACGGCTTCCAAGATGTAGCGGACACAATATGGGTTTCAGTAATGCGTAACTTACACACTAAAGAGCTACATATCTTTAGTGATCACGATGATCAGTATCCTAATGTATCTGAATCATTTAAATTATTCGAGAAGGCCACCGGAATTATAGCGCATAATGGTATGCGTTATGACCGTGTGGTCTTCGAGAAGGTAACGGGTTATGCTATCGATCGTAATAAGATTATCGATACAGTAATCTATTCTCGTCTTAACGACTTCCATCGTAAGAAGACGGGGCGTAGACACAGCCTTAAGGCGCTTGCCAAACAGGCTGGTCAAGAACAAAAGATGGACTATGATGGAGGGTTTGATAACTACTCCGATGAAATGGTTCAGTACTGTATAGCAGATGTTGATGCTAACATTGCTGTATACGATATGCTTATGCAAGAGTATGACAAGATTATAGTTACTAATCCTAACTATAATGATGCCATTAATATCGAACATCAAATGGCCTACTGGTCTAGTGAACAGATTAAGAATGGCTGGCGTATCAATGAAGAACTACTTAATACTACTGTAAACAAAATAAAAGGTGAAATGAATGAGATCGAAGAAAGAGTTGAGCCGCAACTTGGTAGCCTCACAATCACAATCGATAAAGAACCCAAGACCGCTAAGTACAAGAAGAACGGAGAATACACCGCTGTTTCTGCAAGGCTCTTGGGCGACTATTTTGGGCGCTATATTGATGTGTCTGATTCTCTTAGCAGTGATCCCCCAATAAAACCAGGAGAGGAGTTTCAGCGTAAAGAAACTATTGAGGCCAGACTAGGTAATCAAGAACATCTCAAGGAGTTTCTTTATACTCTTGGGTGGGAACCTACTCAGTGGAACTGGAAAAAGATTCACAATGAGTTTGTAAAGGTTAGTCCTAAGTTAACTACAGATAGCTTGACTAAGCTAGGTAGTATTGGTATTGATATTGATCGTTACTTTACGCTACGTGCTCGTCATAGTATTCTTATGGGTTGGAAAGAACATATCCGTGACGGTAGGTTGTACGGTGATGTAATAGATATCGGTGCTGCTACAGGCCGACAGACCCATAAGATTATTGCTAACATTCCTTCACCTAAAGCAGCTTACGGTGCTGATATTCGTTCTATGTTTATCTGTCCTGATAATAAGCTGCTAATATCTGCTGATGGTGCTGGCTATCAAGCTCGTGTTGTTGCTCACTTCGGTAGAGATCAAGAGATGTCTGATGAAATTCTTAAAGGAGATATACACCAGAAAAATGCTGATGCTATTAATTGTACTCGAAACGAGGCTAAGCCTTTCTTCTTTGCCTTTCTATTCGGCGCTGGAGGTAACAAGCTTGGTACAATCTTAGGTCGTTCTGCACAAGCAGGTAATAAAGCTAAAGATGCTTTCTTACAACGATGGCCTGCACTTGCTGCATTAACTGAACAAGTAAAGAATGTAGCACAACAAAGAGGTTATCTGCGTGGTCTCGATGGCCGTAGAATCTATACAGATGAAGCATATAAGGCCTTTAACTATCTGATACAAGGCACTGAAGCTATCTTAATGAAGAGAACTATTGTGCGTATCAATGAAGCCTTTGAATCAGAAGGCATTGAAGCTAAACAACTATTGTTTTACCATGATGAATGTACATGGGAAATCTCACCTGAAGATACTGAAAGAGCAGAAGCTATTATCCGTAAGTGGTTTGTAGAAGCACCCAAAGAACTTGGTGTAACCATTATGGAAGCTGGTGACTGTAAAGTAGGTAAAGATTATTTGGAGGTACACTAATGCCATATATAACTAAAGAAGCACGAGAAGAGTTGTATGACCGTGACCCTGAAAATGCAGGTGAGCTACAGTATCTTATCGCAATGATGATGTCTGATTATATCTCAGATAAAGATCAGTATGATTATCAAACACTTAATGATGTAATGGGTGCTCTCGCTGGGGCTCAACAAGAGTTCTACCGAAAGATAGTTGCTCCCTATGAAGAGAAAAAGGAGTTACTTAATGGAAGCGTATACTGATAAAGTCTACAACGTTACCATGTATACAATGGCTAACTGTGAATTTTGTGAGATGGCAAAAAACTTATTGTATTCCCACAAAGATTATGTTATATATGAGGTTGATCTAACCAGCAAACCTAGTGTAAAACAAAATGTAAAGGAAAAACTAGGTACTACTGTTCCTCAAATAGTAATTGACGGTGTTCACATCGGAGGTTACAAAGAGTTACAGGAGTACTTTGATCAATGGAAGTAACAGAAGTACTATTAACTTTAGTAGGAATAACTATACTCCAGGCCTACCAAATATGGAACTTAGAGAAACGCAATCAAGACCTAATAGAACTAGTTGTTGGTTTACACTTAGGTCTTATTGAAATAGAAGAGGCAGATGAAGATGAGTATTAATATATACATCGATGGCGATATTCTAGTATACCAGTCTATGTGGGGTGCTAACAGTACTAAAGACATTAAGAAAAAACTAGATCAGACTATAGCTAGTATTATGTCTGAACTTGAAGGCAGCACAGGTAAGATAGCAATCAAAGGAAGTGATAACTTTCGTAAAGAAATTTATCCTGAGTATAAGGGTCATCGTAAGAAAGAATTAACTGAACAAGAAAAAGAATTCTTTGCTTACAGCTACGATTACCTACAGAACGGTTGGGGCGCTATCCCAGCTAATGGTATGGAAGCAGATGACTTGCTTGCTATTTGGAATACAGAAGAGCCCGGTATTATTGTTAGTATAGACAAAGATCTATTGCAAGTACCGGGTCTTCACTTCAATACTCGCAATAAAGAATACACTAATGTAACTGAGGATGAAGGCTCTTTACTACTACACACTCAAGTACTTATGGGTGACTCAGTAGATAACATTACTGGACTCAAAGGTATTGGTAAAGTTAAGGCAGCCAAGGTTATGGAGGGAGTACCTGTATCTCAACATTTATCTGCTGTAAAATCCTTCTGGCAAAAGACCTTTGGTCGTGGTTGGGAAGACGACTTGCAACTTAACATGGACTTAATCTATCTTAAAAGGAGCATGGATGACCGATATGACATCCGAACAGGAAAACGATTTGTTAAGACAGTTCGGAATAGTAATCGAGAAGGACTGGAAGTTAACACAGATGTATCAAGCAACGATGGTGTTCGGGTGGGTACACGCAACAGCATCAGCACCAACGAAACAGGAAGCAGTAAAACAACTAAAGAAACAGATAGTATCGGAAGTATCGTGGCTGACTTCTGAACTAAGTCTTGACGAAGCCTTCGAACAATATATAATGTACAAAAAGCTAGGAGTATAGTGATATGGGTAAGATACTAAGAAAAACTTCATGTGATTCTTGTGGATCAAGTAATAACCGTTGTGAGTATGATGATGGTTCTACTTGGTGCTTCACCCCTAACTGTGAAAGTAATAAACGTGCTTTCAAAAACAAAGTAGAAGAGGAAAGTAATGTGATATCATTTGATTCCCTACCATTCGGAACCTCTGCTGACCGTAATATCTCAGTTAAAGTATGTGAGATGTTTGGTGTTAAAAGAGAAGTATCTTCTACAGGAGGTACTAGCGCAGTATACTATCCCTACTATGAGAATAACGTTGTAGTAGGTAATAAGAAACGTTTGTTCCCTAAAGACTTTAGAGTAGAAGGTAAACTACCTCTTACTCTATTCGGTCAGAATGTATTTCCAGGTACAGGTAAACGAATTGTTATTACTGAAGGAGAAGAAGATGCTCTTGCTGTAGCCGAAGCATATTCTAAGTATAGTAGCGGTACAATTTACCCTGTTGTATCTATTCCTTCTGCATCTAACCTAAAGGCTGTTGTAGAGAATCGAGACTATCTACGTTCTTTCAATGAGGTAATACTATTCATTGATACAGATGAAGCAGGTGATATAGCAATAGATAAGCTAGCTAACTCAATTGGCTTTGATAAAGTAAAGGTTGCCCGTACTAAATTCAAAGATGCTTCTGAAGCTCTTACTGAAGAAGGATATATGGCTGTACTCAGAGGTATCTGGGATGCACAACAATATAGCCCACAAGGTATTGTTACTGGTGAAGATCTATGGAAGAAGCTAGTAGAGTATAATGATGTTGAATCACTACCTTATCCAGACTGTTTCTCTGGTCTTAACGATAAGATTAAAGGTATGCGCCTTGGTGAAATATCTTTGTGGGTATCAGGTACAGGTGCAGGTAAGTCCACTATGTTACGTGAGATTGTTCTTGATATCATAGATAAGACTCAGGAAAAGGTAGGCATCATTGCCCTTGAAGAAAGCCCTGCTGAAACAACTCGTAAGCTTGCTGGCATGGTAATTAGACGTAATCCTGCTGCAGAGAAGATTGAGCTAGATGATCTTCGTGTGGGCTTCGATACCTTTAAAGACCGGGTTATGGTGCTGGATCACTGTGGTTCTATGTCTAATGGTATCATATCTCAACTAGAATATATGGCCTTATCAGGGTGTAAGTATCTGTTCATTGATCACATTACTATTCTTGTGTCTGAAGGTTCAGAAGGACTAACTGGTAATGAAGCTATTGATAAGGTAATGAATGACTTACTGCGTATATCTAAACAACACAACGTGTGGATCGGCTTGGTGTCACATCTACGAAAGATGTCTACTACAGGACAATCATTTGAAGAAGGTAGATTGCCAACAGTCGATGACATTAGAGGTTCAGGTTCAATTAAACAAATCTCACACGACATCTTAGCCTTTGCCCGTAATATTACTGCTGATAACGAAAGTGAACGTAATACAATTAAGCTATCAGTACTTAAGTCACGTTATACAGGCAAGACAGGTCCAGCGGGTACGTGTACTTATGACTATGATACAGGCAGATTACAAGATGGGCTATACGATGATATGCTAGGTAACCTTGGCATATGATTGAAGTCCATTATTAAAAGGGAATAACTGATGGAAGATAACATGAAAGACCCTCTCAATGAAGTGGTGGATTATCTAATAAACAAAGTTTCTAATGTAAACATGAACAACCCTAAAGCAAATAAAGGAGCACAGATATTACGTACTATATCTAAGTTCAAAGATAATATTCCTAGCATTGTACAAGTGGCTTTCGATAAGATGTCTTCTAACTTTACTAGAGAGTATCCTGAACAACCAGTAGGCCTCGCCAAGACCACACAAGTTAGTGTAGGTATTGGTGAGCATGTGTTTACAAAATACTTTAATACTAAATGTAGCTTTCATCAGGCAATCAGGACAGGTGATCTTGTACTAGAAGCCTATGTTCAGTCAGGTTTTATTAATGTTAAAAGAGCAGAGGGGTTTGGTGCGTATAACGCCCAAGCTCCTTACATGATTGAACCAACAGAAAGATGGGAAGAGATAGGTGAGTTTAAGTTAATCGAAAGCAAAGGGCTACTCGTATATACGGTAGATGAATTACCTTCCGATATCAGTAACATCATGCAACCTAAGAACTATCCTTTAATTAAACGATGGGGTATCTCAGCTCCTCAAGCTCAACGGGATGCTTTTAATAACATTTATATTGACTCTCCCTTTGTAAGAGCAGTAAATAACTTACAACAAACCCCATGGAAAATTAACTCGAAGGTACTGGATGTACTATTAGATAATCTAGATGACATCATGCCATCAGATATCCCTATGTATAACAAGGCTATACCTAAGAGTTTACTTAAGACTGCTTATGAGAAATATCAGAAGACTCCTTCTGCTGCAAACAAGAGTGCTTATAATCTTATTGCTAAGGAATGGGAAAAGACTTTACGCCCATTACAAGTAAGAGCTAAGCGTGCTGAAATTAAAACTACTATAGGTAAGGCTAAACAATTAAATGAGTGGGATAAGTTCTACTCTTTAGTTGACCTGGATTACCGAGGAAGAGTATACTATAAAGAACCTTATATGAACTATCAGGGTAATGATATTGCCCGTGGTCTTATGAGCTTTAGTGAAAGTAAACCCATTGATGATGCAGGTAAACGTGCATTAGCTATTCATACTGCTAACTCATACAATGAAAAGTATGAAGTAAATAATATACCTTCTTGGGTAGAAGAAGACTATAAGTCTATGCTTATCAAAGAGGGAATTGATACTATCAGTGTAGATAAGTTCTCTCTTGAAGATAGAATCAACTGGTTTAATAACAACTGGGATCTGATTGAAACCACTGCAGATCAAGGTATACTACATGACTGTGAGAAAACAGTTGTGTTCTTAGCTTGTTGTATTGAATGGTGTAACATTGCTGATATGGAAACAGAAGGGCTTGATCCTACTTCAAGTATACCTGTGGCCATTGACGGTACTTGTAATGGATATCAACACTCTGCTGCATTGTCTCGTGATGAAAAGACAGGACAACTAGTAGCCCTGGAAGATAGTAACGTGCCCCATGACCTTTACGTTAAGGTAGCACAAAAGCTAGTGGATTTAGCTCCTGACTTCTTTAAAGATAGACCAATGTCTTATGCAGAGATACGTAAGTTAATCTCTAAGAGAGCTACAATGACCCGTGCATACTCTGCAGGGGCACAAACAATTGCTGAGTCTATGTACTCTGATTGTGTTCAAGCAGGTGCAGATGATCTGTATAACATTACCCAGATTGACTGTGATGAGTTAGCTGTTCATATCCTTAAGGCTATTGAAGAAGTATGCCCGGGATCTCAGACAACAATGAAGTTCTTACAGGACTTAGCTCAATGGGAGCTAGGTACTTTTGAATACCAAGATAGTAACGGAAAGAAAGTCTCTCATGCTACTATAAATAAGTATAAGAAGTTAGCAAGGTTAGCTAACAAGAAACAAAGGGATGACCCAACAATAGAAAACACTCTTGAGTTAAATAAGATTAACTCTAAGATATCAGAATGTAAACTTGTGTTAGTAAAAGGACATGCGGGGGAAGACATTCGTTGGATGACTAAATCAGGCTTCCCTGTTATTTATAAGGTAAACGCTACAAGACAAGACACTTGTAAGTCTACCTTACGTGGTGTAATCGGCGGTGCTTCAAAGCAACCCGGTCGTATCAATCATGTAGCTAAAATATATTTAGATACAACAAACAGGAGGGAAGCTAGTGCAGGTATCTCCCCCAACTATATTCATTCACAGGATGCTACTCATATGGCTCTTGTAATAGATGAATTCGGAGTTAACTTCGGTGCAGTACACGATAGCTTTAGCTGTCATGCTTCCGATGTTGATAAATTGAAACAATTAACACAAGATAAATTCGTTGAAATGTACAGTGACGATAACCCCTTGGAAGCAGTTAAACGTTATATCACTAACAATGACTGCGATATAGAAGTACCAGAGCTGGGTAACCTAGATATAACAAAGGTTATTGGTTCTCGTAACTTCTTTTCATAGGTAAAACATGACAGATAAAACCCACTACAATTGGTTTGCTTTGCGTGATCGGTATCTACTGAGTAAAAATAAACTACCCCTAATGACCGATGAACGTTACTGTGAGATTGAAGGTATTGACCCTGAAGTATATGCTTACAGTAAAGATAGAATGAGAGATTACTTTATCTCTAAACAAGATAACCCTAAAGAAGGGGCTAGACAATATGATTTGTTTTTAGCTCACAACGGGATATTAAACAAAGAGGAATATTAAAATGGCAGAAAAGAAATCTTATAATGTTGGTGCTGAGATGGCCCGACAAGGTATGATTCCAGTAGAGTCTGAAATGAATATAGATGATATGGAGCTGGTAGAAGAGTTAGACCTAAGCCCTGGTCTTGCATATACTCCCAGCATTAATAAAGCTGCGGCTGAAGCACAACGACAAAGAAATATTCGTAATGGCATGGCAGAAGGTTTAGGCAAAGGTAAAGCAATTGCTGCTGCAGATAAGGCTTATAATGATTCACGTAAACTAGCTCGAAAAGTTTTAGGATCTTAATAAATAAAAATACCCCCAAAGTACTTTATGTACCTTGGGGGTTTTTAATTTTATGCAGGAACCATGTGAGTAATCTCATTGTTGGCTTCTGTTAGTGCCTTGATAACTTGGTTACCAATTTGTGACTGAGAAGTCATTCTTTCTAACAAACCACTATTCTCCATAGTAGCGCCTTTGCCATACCTAATATTGTGTCTAGCAAGGCTGTTCAAAGAAGGCCTAACTTCTGGTGGAAGCTTACTATAAGCTCTGCCCACACTACTATGTGGTCTTTCTCCTCGGTTAAGTAAACCTGAGCTAGCCCTCATAATATCTATCAATGCAATAAAGTCATCACCAGATACCTTATTAAACTCTCTGGCTTTAATATTAGCCTGAGTAGGAGGTAAGTATCCATGAGCCGCTGCTGCCTCTAGGATAGCCTTGCCTCTCATGTTTGATCTTACTGTAGTTTCTCTTTTTCTTTTACTTCTTGCAAGTTGATATGATGCCAAGAAATTAGTTGCAGTGTTAGCATCTATAGACAAATCAGGTTCTGTTATTTCTAACTCTGATTTAGCCCCGTATATATTGTCATACAGTTTATCAAAGTATCCTGTCAATCCATGAAAAGAATTATTGTTGCTTTCTTCTCCCAGAAAACGAGTACCTATATTAGCGCCTTCTTTACCATGCTTCATCTTAATATACATAAGTCTATCATTGTATGTGTCAACAACTCTGGACATCATGCTTGGCGCTTGTTTAGCGTAAGCAGGAATAGCAATATTATTATAAGCATTGGTGGAAAGCAAATGCCCTTCTGGCCCGGTAATAAGAGCATCATGAATAGCCACAGCCTGTACTGGATTACCTTTAAATCCACCATCAGGACTGTTCATAGCTAATACAGCAAGGGTCATAATGGTTGAGTCACCGCCTTGAATAACATCAACTGGCCAAGCATTTCTTTGTTTGGTTCCAGGACGATATTCTACAGCATTATCACCCTCCAGTCTAACATCAGCTACACCTGCGTAATCTTTTTGAACAGTAAACCTAGGTATATTCATACCAGCAATCTTATCTGTTTTAACATTAAGACCGTTAACTACTTGATCAATAACTCCTTGCTCAAGTTCAGGAGAAATATTACTTCCTGATAACTCTTGTACACCACCAAGCATATTAGTTATAGTAGATGGAGCATTAATAGCAGACATAGCGGTACCCAAAGCACGCATAGTAGTCTGATAACCATTAAGCTTACTCATATGTTTTTCCATAGAGTAAGTATAAAGATCTGTCATATCATTAAGCATTTTTAGGTTATCACCTGCGTATAGACTTCTTAACTCATTCCATGCCTCATTAAGTACTGGACTAGTTACTGCAGCTCTGTTTACTTTGTCGAAAAAGTCTTCTGCTTCTGAATACATTTTCTGTGCTGTCTTACCATACAGGCCCGCAACTACTAAGCCACGACCATAGTCTTTTGCGGCTCTATTACCTCTTGCCTCTTGTAATGATGAAAACAACTTAGCCCAAGAAGCCTTGTAAGGTCCATCGTCCTGAGAAGTAAAGGTAGCCTTAACATCCTCATCCACAGTACTCCATATTTTTTCACGCAGTCCAGGGAACAATTCAGCTTCCGTATCTAGCATTTGAGGTAACAAACCTAAAATAGAAGCACTACTACTATCGCCTACCAAAATAGAAATCAAACCAGCATTAGACTGTCTAGCATCAGACTCCATAATATTCTGTAATCTAATATGCTCACCCTGCGGTGCAATAGATATTTGATATGCATCAATTAATACAGAACTAGGATATTGCCATTCACCTTTCTCAGTCATCCAAGAATTATTTCTGGCAAACTCGGAAAGAGTATTATTGTTATTAGCATCAATTAACTCTTTACCCATTGAAGAGGCCTTGCCTAACATAGTAGTACCGTAAGTAATATAGTCTAGAGGTACCCATTTAGAAATTGGTTTGTTATTTAAATTATCTCTTGAAAATACTTTAGCAGACTCAGGGTCAATATGTTTAGCCATCTGTGCACCTAAGTTATAGTACAAGTTAATAGCTTGGAATTCAGAAGGACTTCTAGCTTTAAGGTTATACAATGACCTTTGAATGCTTTGTCCTCTTTCGATTCCCTTTCCTGAAGCATTACCGTATACCTGCCTAGCAACTCTTACTGCTTGCGGTGCTCCTTGAGACCACAATCCAGAACTATTATCAATACGTACAGGTTGAGTTCCACTAAAAGTAAAGGAAGCACGAGTAGTACCTTTTTGACCCATGATACTTAGGTTATTAGCTATATGAAAATATCTTAGTGTAGCAGGAGATTGTTTGTTTATAAGATAACTTGGTACCCTTTCCTCTGCTCTAACATTAATATCATTCATTTCCTTTTCAAGTTGTTGATACTTTTGGTTTATAATTCCTTCTGCTTTTCTTTGCCCATGTTTTTTAACAAGACCTTCTTTATATACATCATCTAACTCCGACAAAGTACTGTTGAATACGGGGTCTTGCCTATCCATTACTGTTTTAAACATCTTGTCTTGTATAGAGTATAGGACAGGATTAACGCCAATAGGAACACTACCTTGTAACTGTATAAAAGCTTCTGCAGCATCAGTGGATTTTACTGAGCCTCTCTTATCAAGAAAAACTTTCTTTACAGCTTCATCAAGTACACTAGCATTCATAGCAGGAAATTTAGGGGCCTTTAAACTAGTAACTACAGATCCTCTGCTATTAACATCATATAGCTGTGCTAATTTATTTGCTGAGTCCATATTAAGAGTAAGGTTATCTCCCAGCAAAGGTATTACTTTACCTTTTTTACTTCTAGCCCATTTAATCTGTCCTTGATCTGTCAGATCTTTAATAAAAGTCATAGCCTGATCACGAGTATTTTTAATATTTTCTGCGGTAGGCTCGGTATTAGTTGGAGTACTTAATTTAACCATATCATTAGTAACAGAAGTTACCATTTGATTAAGCATTGGTTCTCCTGCTTCAAATACTTCTTGAACAGGATCTTCAATAATATCTTTGGAAGGAGTAATATCTTCTCCAATCGCTTGAGAGTAATAGTCTTCCACCCCTACATTATCACTTGCCATTGTATTTTCAAAACGACGACTGTTAATGCCACTTAAAAGATTAGCTCCTGCTACAGTTAAGATAGGTTCTACTGTACGCCTTGACTCCTCATTCAAAGGATCAAAATCAACTTGCCAAGCAGAACCCGGAGTATTAAATCGGTTCGACTGAGACATACCAAAGTCCATCAAAGAACTTGCATCATCTTGAGACCAAGTAACATTGGCCAATCTATTTTCAGGAGCAGCTATACCAGCCGTTACTGATTCAAGAGATTCTTGTAACACACCAGTACTAAGTTGACCTGATACATTAGTAAAACTTGGAGCAACTGAAGGGGTAGCTACTTGTCTTGCAGTAGCTTCATTATATTGTTCTTGATTAGCAAAGATTTGTTCTGGAGTTAATTGTTCTTGGGTAGGTTCAATCCCTACTTCTGTAGTAGGAGTAGGTGCTACTAAAGCACCCACCCCTGTTTGCATTCCACCAGTTACGGGAACAGTTTGTTGTATGTTTGTTATGATATCTTGTGGGCTCATAAATACAGGCTGTTGTACTGGCTGTGCCATGTTAGGATCATATGTTGGTTGTGCAGGTGTTCCAGCTGTCGGAAGCCCGGCTTTCTTTTGTATATTCAACATTATATTTTATCTCTCATTAGCTTGAGTTAACAAGTCTATTAAAGGGTCTTTTGTTACTGATAAGCTGCCTATAAAAGGTAACATACCTACTGCTCTTTCCGCCCCTCTTTCTCCACCTTCTTCAAAGGCTTTTATATCTGATTGTATAACACCAAGAGAAGGCGCAACACCAGCAGCTTCAAGAGCACTAGCAAGAATACCGTTGTCCCCAGAGGCAGCGGCTTTGGCTCCCTTGCTCCAAATGCTGTTAAGCTCTTCAAGCAATAACTCAGGTGTTCCTAAGAAACCAGTATAATTGATAGCACGATAACTAGCTGACCTAAAGAATTCCTCATCCTCATCCTCAATCCACTCAGGTGTTTCACCATAAGTAACTAGGTCTTTAAAGGCTTGAGCCAGATAAGCCGTCATTACAATTGTAATAATCGAGCTAAAAGTGTTATAGGAGGTACCCGGAGGTGCAGTTTTAATATAGTTACTCCATAGGTTAGGAGTAATATTAGCGGTTACATGAGCAAGAAACCTTTTAAATTGGCTGAAAGGCCTAAAGACTTCTGATTCAAACACAGCAGGGGTAGATCCTGGTTGTGGTCTGGCAGAAAACTCATCTGTAAAGTTTATCTGTGCTAACCTAATTTGTTCAGTTAAAAAGGAAGCATCTTCTATTGTAACTTGATTAGAGCTAGTAATATCTTCGTCTAAATCACCATACTTTTTTACCATAGTAATAAGCTTATCTGGGTCAAGGCCATAACTATTTAGCCTATCTCTTGCCCATCTACCTGTATTAGATATATTACCTGACTCTGTATCTAATCTTACCTTTTCTAACAACTTACTTATTGCATCCAGAGCAAAGCTCATACGAGCACCTCGAATAGCGTTAGTCTGAGATGAAACTAAATTAAGTTTATAGAATATCTTCATAGTCTTTTGCATAAAAGGAGAAGTTGTGTTAACACCCTCGGTATACAAGATATCGTTGGCTGTAACAATATGACCTGACTCAATTAGTCTGGACAATTCTTTATTACCAATATCTCTTACGTCTATAGGAGTATAGGGTAAACCCATCTCGGCAGGCACAGAGTAATAGTCTGCAGTTACACCTTGAAGGAAGGCTTTAGTTACTCTACCTAGATACTTTACTTTTTCTTTACCTGACAAGCCAATAGTACCATAGAACATTTCCCCTACGTTAGCAAAGGCATTCATATCCATAAGTCGTAAGGTGGTTGTGGTAATCAGTGAGTTGTTTACTGCTCTTAAATAAGGGTTATCTACTTTTTGATAGGTGCCCCTATAAATAGACATTAAACCTCTGCCCCAATTGACTAACTCATTATAAGTATTTTCGTCAATCTCATTCTCTATTTTAGCTTGATCAAGTAAATATTTAATACTAGAACCATCTCTTCCAAATCTATCGGTAAGAACTGCATCTGAAATAAGCCTGTCTGCGGTATTAATAATTGCAGCAAGGGTATTTTTAGTTTCATACTTATCTCTAAACTCTTTAGTCTGAGCTATAGGAGTACTTCTTAGCATATTGATATCTTGAAGCTGTGAATTATTATTTTTAATTCCTTCAGCAATTGTAGTAGCATATTCCCTATTGATAATAATAGGAGGGACTTTGCCCGAGCCTATAGTAGCAGGTTGTCCAATCAAGCTATCGATAAAAGATTCATCTATTCTTTTAGAATCAAAAGAATTTGCAGCAAGCAAAGCACCTTCTTCTCTTACCTGCTGTGCACTAATAGTGCCTGTGTCTCCAGACTGTTCCATTAAAGAAGCAACTACCTCTGACACAGAGTCTATATCATCACTTAACTCTTGAATAGCCTTATCTTGTTCCGGGGTTAACGTTGCTGGATCTGATTGTAACAACGCTTCAAACTCAGATACATTTTTAACCCCAACAGATTTAAAAGCAGCATTAAGAGAAGGTAGCTTGGAGGTAATCTGGCCTCTCTGATAATCTATTTCTGAGTTAGCATTAGTGCCTACAAAGATAGCATCTCTGTTTATTAAACCCATAATAGTTTGTATATTATGATTAGCCTCTCCGTTATCTTTAAAAGCATACTTGTTAAGCTTTCGATCTGTAGCTCTAAAAGCACTCATTGGATCTTTTAAAAATCCTTTAAATCCTTTCTTAACATCTTCTTTTAAAGTTAAAGGAACAGTATTTAGTCCTTCAGTATTAACTAAATCTGCAGCCCTTCTTACTTCATTTGATACAGAAATTACTGATTGCTTACCACCTCTTCTTTGTCTTTGATACTCCTCAATCTTACTAATGTTACTACGTTTGTTAGACTCAGGGGAGTATGCAGATATAGCAGCATTAACATCAGCAAGTGTTTCAAAGTTATCTGTAACTCTGCCTTGCATAACTGTATTAAAGGAACCCCCAACAAGACCACCTGCTGCGGCATTGCGAGTAACATCTTTGGCAAGCTCATTCCAATCAATGGTAGCAGAGGTTAAAGCAGCTACACCGCCTTGGGCAATTACTTCTTGTAAGCCTTCGGTCAGTGCTTCTCTTCCTCCCGCTCTTACTGTTGCCTTAACAAAGCTCTCAAAGCCTTGCCGTTGCAACATTTGTTTTTGAGCAAAGTCCTGTAATGTTTTCCCTGTTTCTGATAGTGTGGTAGCAACATGTTTCTTTAATTGGGCTTCAGCTACTTCTTTAGCCACACCTTTTTCATCCATAATTGCTTGAACAAAAAAGTCTTTACCGTCCTTGGTAAGAATATTTTTACCAGTAAGCCCTACGCCTTTAAGACCAAGAGCATCTACTGCACCAACAGCGAGCGCTAGTCCAGCTGCTTGATGAGGATCTTTTTCTCCTTCAGGCATACTTTGATATATCTGACCAACAGCCAGAGAGAAACCTACTCCAATAGAGCCTGCTGCTGCACCAATAATTGTGCCAGGACCTGGAGCCACAGCAGTACCTGCAATAGCACCTGCTTTACCGCCAGCATAAACTAAAGCTAGTTGAGGTGCAAACTCAATAATACTTTCTGTTGCCCATTTAAAAGCATCCCCGGGCCCCCGGATGTCAAACAAGTCAACGGAGGTATTGATCCCATTATACTTTTTGTTAACATCGTCTGCCCAGTCTTCACTCCAATTTTGGTAAGACTCATTATTAACAAGATCACCTGACCATATATTAAAGGTAGCTGCAGAGCTTTCAAGGTTAACCATAGATCTTTTACTTGCGTTAACCCAACCAGCGAAAGTACCCGGTTGTTCTTTAGCTCGGTAAGCTATTGCTTCTTCTATTTGTTGTTGTGAACCGTAAAAAGGATTATCATAGTTAGTATTTATCTGAAGCATTTCAGATGCCTTCTTGTATTGTTCTTTAGCTAATTCTCTTGTTTCTTTGTCTATACTAGGATCATTAATTGTTTTCTCAAGAGATTTCATTTCTGCTTTAATAGCATTACCGTAACCCCTTGATCCGAATATTAATTCATCAGAAGTATTAGCCATAGTACGCAGCATTGTTGGGCTCTGCGACACTACACTTTCTATAACTTCACTTGCTTGTTGGTAAGGAGTTAATGCCCTTTCACTACCGTTAAGCCATGCCATATCTTTATTGATACCACGTTTAAGAATAAGGTTATACTGCTTTTCTTGTACACCTTCTCCCATATACATAGAGGGTTTAACTATATTTTCTGTAATAAGTTTCTCAGAAAACCTTTGGCCTGCTGCATTCTCAAGATCACCGACTTGCCTACCATAAGGATCTTTTTCCCCGGTAATAACAATTTTATTAAAGCCTTGTGACTGGGCTAGCTTAGCTATCTCTTCATATTGAGTAGAGCCTGCATACGAACCAACAGAAAATACTCCATCAGGAGTAATCTTAGCTGTCTCGCCTGCATCTCCAAAACCAAAGCGAACACTGCCCTCATTTCCATAAGGGTCAGTGTAAGCTACGGTATCACCATCAATAAGACTACCAGATACTTGAGTGCCGTTTAAATCAAACACCATGTTTTGTTCTGGTTTAACTTTTAAATCAAAAGTGTTATTATCAGGTGTAGAAGAGGCAACATCTATTGGCTCTGGAATAGTTAAATTAAAGGTATTCATGTTGCCTCCTGTTATAGGTTAAGTTTTGTTTGCATAAGCAGTTAATAAAGCAAATGCCATAAAGTCTGATGGTGCAGAATCAATCTTTTGTTTTTCATCAGCACTTAAACCCTGGTAATTAGTAGAGGATTTAATACTATCCATAGTAACTTCAGGATTCCAATTGCTTGCAGCAGTATTCATAGTAGCATTAATAATATTACTATCATTACCTAAAATCTTTTGGAAATTTCCAGTAAAAGATTTAATCTTAGAAGAAGGAACTAGCTCTCCGTCTTTGCTAACTTTATCTTGATCAAACAAAATATCTCCGCCTACAAACTGCATCTCGAATAGAGTTTCTGCATTAATGGAAGTAACACCCATGGCCTTTGCAAGCTCTGCGCCTTTACTTACCATAGTCATTAATTCCCGAGGATCGTTACGCATACCTTTTTCTCCCAGTTGTCTGGAAATACGCATAATATCTTCGGTAACCCCTGCTTTACCTCTTCCTTCAAAGATACCTTTTTCTCTGACTACTTCGCCATCTTCAGTATACTCTGCTTTAAACAAGTCTTCATTCATAGTATTAACGTGGGCTCTTACTGCAGCTAAATAAGAAGTAATATCATCATCCTGATTTCTTTCTCTTAACTGCCCCATCATCTCTGAGGATAAAGGTACATAAGTTTCTACTTGTTTACCATCTACTGTTTTAGTAGTTTTAGTATATCTATTACCACCAGTACCCTCAAATACTTCCATTGCTTTAGTATAGCCAGGAATCATATAAAAAGTACCTGTGGCATTAGCATCAATACCCAGCTTGCCTCTTGCAGTTTTGTTTTCAGCATCATCCATAAGGGCTTGTGCAGCTACTATGTTACCTGCTAATAATTCTTTACGAATCTTAGCAGCAGCCTGTTTAGTATAATTACCTGATACAGCAGTAAATGCTTTGGCAGCTGCATCTGCACGAGCACTATTTCTAATACCACGAGCTTCAGCTTGTTTAAGAACAGTACCGCCTGCCCAGCGCATAGAGCCTTCATGTGAAGCACCTGATGCACGGGACATAAGATAAAACCCAAGAGCACGGGTCATGTCTTGTGTTTCTAAACCAAACAAAGCCTTGAATATAGGGCCTAATTTGCTTCCAAGTTCTGCCATAGTAGTACCAAAACTTTTAGCCTCTACTTCTCCTGGCATTTCTATTATATTACCATTAGGTCCTACTATTTGTCCGTCTTTGTTTAGTGACAAACCAGTGCCACTTGTAGAGCCAGGAACAATTTCTTTTGCATTGTTTATAGCAGGCACAGAGTCCATATCGTTAGGAACTTTTTCTCTGTTATCCATAGCGGGATCTGCAGGAGTGGTAGGAGCAGGGACATCGCCCATCGTTATACCCTGTTCAGCAGCACGTTCAACTGCTTTTTCTCTACGTAAGCGTTCAGTAGCGCCCAAGGCATCTTCGGCTGTATTTTTTGTTTGTGCATTAGCTAAAACAACTTCTCTATTTACAGCAGCAACTTCACTTGCATTTCTTGCTTGAAGTTCCATATCAGAAAGTTGGTTTAGTTGCTCTGCTGTTGGAACTATACCTGCATCCGCTTGTGTTTGTAGGTTTGTTCTAATTTCAGCAGCTTCACGTTGTGTACGCTCTTGTAAAGCTTCTGCCCAAGGAGTACCTGAAGCGTTATCTGTGTTAGCTAATACACGTAGCTCTTTATTAGTATAACCATCAACGTTTTCTATTACTGGTATTTCTCCCATAGGATTATTTCCATATGGATTAAAATCATATGGGTTCTGAGCTTGAGGAGCAAACCCAAGAGAACCATACCCCTCGCTTCCTCCAAGATTACGGGGATCAGTTATAGGAGTATTAATTACCTCGGGTACGTACCCATTCTCAATTGCTTGGGCTTGTGCTGCCTCTAAACCATTACCATAGTTACGAGGTACTCTTGAAAAAGGACCAGTTACTTGCTGTTGCACTGCAGGAACTGTAGGTTCAGAATTCATTCCTTCTCCTAATGGATTGTTTATTTCCATCATTCTAGCAGAATCATATGAAGATCTTGTTTGCGGATTGAATCCACCTCCAGTACTCATTGGAGCAATTGGATAAGGTGCATTTCTATTTGTTGCCATAGGCGGTTCACTTAAAACAGGATAACCATAGTCTATACTAGGAACTGCTAGTTGTTCTGGGCTTCCAGAAAAACCTACTTCATTATCACCGAATAGCTTAGGATTAGTATTAGCTCCATAAGTAAAAGAACGAGCATTCATTTTGTTCATATACCGTCTGAACATCTCACGAACAGCGGGAACATCATTGTATCCTGTTTCACGAAGATAAGCTGCATAATCATACTCAATGTTACTACCAAAGCCCCCACTAGGTCTAACCATAGGTTCTGCTGGAGTAGTTTGAACAGGAGGAGGTGGAGCTTCTGTTACAACTGTTGGTGCAGAAAACTCTTGAACCACAGGAGGTGTCATCTGCAACTGACTAGGTACTCTAGGACGAGCAGCATCTAATATGTAAGGAGGTATTACCTCTTCTGTACCGTCAGCAAGGTATTGCATTTTCATTAACGGCTCCTCCTTAATAATAGGTTGTTGTAATTGTGGTGGTGGTTGAGTAAAGCTTGCATCGTTACTTTCTTGAGGATTATTTACTATTGGTGGAGGTGTAGCATTAGCTTCTTCAACTGCTGATAGTATTGATGCAGAATCTACTGAAGGAGTGGCTGCTATCTGTGGTACTGGGCGCATTTGAGGGCGAGGACTACTCATTACTTGAATAGGCTGAGAGCTATCAGGCATATCAACACCATACATTTCTTTGTAATGTGTTTGTGCGTCTGCCCATCTTTCTTGTGCTGGAGTTTTTGTTTTTCCCTTCTCTAAAGCATTATTGTGCCCTATTATTCTTTTAAGTTTATTGCTAGTTAAACCACTATTAGTAAAGTTTTTATCATTTAAATAAAGACTAGTAGCTTTTAACATTAAATTTTTATCAGTGTCTAATAGCTCAGGATTAGCAACTAAATCAACACCTAATTTATCACCTAACCTTTTATAGTTATCTTTACCTGTAACTTGAATTAATCCTCGGCCTCTGTATTTATAACCGTCCTCATTAGAAGTATTACCTACTTTATAATCTTCTGAACGATAAGCGTCGTCATAATATATATCAAAAAAAGCTTTTTGTCCTGCCTCATTTAATCTATTAGGATTATTTTTCCCTTTACTATCTTTTGCTTGATAAATAGGGTTATCATAAACGGCTTTAACAAGATCTTTTCTTGTATATTTAGTTTTTCCATCTGCTGCAGTAAAAGTTAGACTATTGTCAGCAGCTTTAAGTGCAGCATCTCTAGAGTAATTAGCGCTTTCTACTGTTCCTAATTCTGCTTCTGCTTTTACTGTAGCCACAAAGGCAGCTGCCGTTGTAGGATCTCCATATGTAGCTTTAGCATATTTTTTAAGCTCACTCATTACAAGCTTACCTTTGCTATCAAATATCCTGTCTGCCCAATTTTCAGAAACAGTTGGTTGTAATTGGCTAGCCATTATATCTACTCCTGTGATTGACGCATAGCTAACATAGCTTTCATTTCACTTTGCGACATCTTTTGTTCAAAAGCTTGTTGCTTTCTTTTCTCTTCTGCCTCAAAAGCTTTCTTTTTAAAAGACATATCTTGCAGTAATTTCATTTGTTCCCGTTTAGCTTTACCAGACAAAGGCCCTGCCATAACAGTCATGTCTACTCCAACAGGCATACCATCCGCCATATCATTAGCTGCCCTACCTTCATTAATCATGGCGTTAATTGCAGGTTTGTTAGCTGGATTCTGTGCAGCTGGAGCAGGTATTACTGCTTCACCGGGGGTAAGCAGAGAAGGAACACTATCTACACCATCAGCGTAAGCCATATTAGTAGTAGGCTTTACACCTGCTGTACCATAGTTATACTTTCTTGCTTTACAAGAGGCACAGTTACAGTTCATACCAGCACAAGATGTACCATCTTTATACCTTTGTGCAAGAGGATCTGGACCGTAGTCTAAGTTAGGTACTGAGGATGTACCATTTTTAAGTAAGAAAGGTAAGGCGGCAATAGCAAAAGGTCCCATTGCTGCCAGCATAGGAGCAGCGGCTGCACCCATAGCACCTGATGCGCCAAGAGTACCTAGCATTCCTGTGCCTGCTGTTGCAGCAGTAGTTGCCGTTGCAGCAGCAGGGGCAGTACCTAGTAGTGCAGTGGAAGCTGCTTGTAACGGGCCTTCCATAGCCATGTTTATACCTTTGTTTTTAGCAGTGTTAACTAACATACTACCAAGGCCAGGCTGTGATTGAACCATAGGGCCGCTTTGTACGTAGTTAGCGCCCATTCCTTGTTTTTGTTTTTCTGCCTCAAGAGGGTCTCTTCCTAAAAATGACATATTACTTTCCTCCTGAAGTGCCGCTATCGCTTTCGCTCTTAGCTCTTGCTTTAGCCTCTGGGGTTTCTGCTTGTTCTGCGTAATTAGTAACGCCAATTGCATCACCAATACCCCCAAAGAAATCTCCTACTGCTCCAAATTGACCTACACCATCTGCTCCACCACCTGATGTAGGCGGGGGTGCAGTATTTTTAGTTGCTGAAGCAAAAAAATCACTGCTTTCTTGGCTTGGTCCACCTGTCATTAAGGAGCCTCCGTATGAACCAGTGCTTGATGGGTTTGCAAAGGAGGCATCATTGCCACCCACACCTAAGTTAGACATAGCAGTATTTTCGTTGTTATAATAGGTAGCACTTGGGCCAGAATAAACTGCTGGAAATGAATTATTATTTTCATTATTATTAGTATTATTTACAGGTACTTGAGTTACAACAGGAGTAATACCCTCTGGTGAAATAAAGTAAGGGCTATTCTGATAATCAGAACGACCTGTTGTTACATTGCCATACATGTTAGAAGGTAAATTAGGATTGAAAGACTGAAATGTTCTTTGATTAGGGTTAATAAACATAGGATTAATAGTCTGGCGTTGTCCAGGCTCTATTACTCCAGGATTAATATTTGGTGGCATACCTCCCATTTACTTTCCTCCTGCTTGTTGTTGTTGTTGAGGTACAGGAGCACCACTAAGAAGACTACCTAAACGAGACAATCCTTGATAACCAGTATCCAGTTCTCTTTGTTGTTGTTCTTGTAGAGTGCTGCCCGCCTGACCTAGATAACCTGCAGTATCTCCTGCTTGTTTGCTTAGTTGGCCTGAAGAACCCAGTAGACTTTGTGCACCCTGAGCACGAGAAGCTCTGTCTGCTTGTTGTGCTTCATAGTCAATACCTGCAAGGGCACTAGCTAAATTAGCATCTCTTTCTTGATTAAGTATTCCAGCACGAGCACCACCAATTTGATTGGACGAGGCTAACTGAGCACCAACAGGGGCAAAAGCACCCTGAGCATCTCTGATAGCTTTAGTGCGAAGAGCTTCTGTGCTTGTAGGACTAAATGCGCCAGTACCCTGTGCTTGTTCCATAAATACATTTTGACCTGTAACACCAGTACCGTATTGGTTAGCTGCCAAGTTACCCGCTTGGGTCAAGGCATCAACACCTGATTGTTGAGCTGGGTTAAGCCCTGCAACTTTACTAAGGTCACCTTCAGTGTAAGCCGCAGACGCCTGTCCTGCTGCCTTCTCAATAAAAGGTTTATACCAATCAGGAATAGACTCTACGGTTTCACCCCCGCCACCACCACCACCAAATGTCATAAGTCCAGAAGATCTAGGGTGTAGGTAACGCATAGGCGAGAAAGGGTTATATAAACTATTACTCATTTTTTAACTCCATTGAGTGTACCACGTACACCTCTTTGTATTTTTCGTTTTGAGCTCCTTCTAATTTGTTAAGAACTCTAGACCAGCCTTTTCTACCATACATTTCAATGCGTCTGCATCCTTTACGTCTAGCATAATCTTCTATAGTATGATGAGCCTCTTTATAGGTGTCCCATCTGCCACCATTAATTCCTGTTGTTGTTATTAAATGTAAAGACTTATGAGTAGCATAATAATTTATTTTAGTTATACTAACATTTATAATAACTTCTTCTTCATTTAAAACTATCCAGCACTGATAATTCTCTGGATTTTGTAACCAAGTTAAATAATCATAAGTAGTTGATTCATTAACAGAATGATCCAGAGCTGATTGTATTGCTGGCTCAATTGTTCTCCAGTTAGATATAATACTAGCCGGGTCAAGATGAATCACTTGCATACAATTACTCCTATGTTGGTTTTACTGGCCACGATACATTCAAAGGATCAGTTGTGTTACTAGGTAAGTTCCTTAAATGTTGTCTGTAAGTTGCCCAAGTAGTTGCATCTACTGGAGCATCAGGTACCTGTGTCCAGTCAGAATCTTTAAGTAAGTTATCCCTATGTTGCCTAAGTAGTATCCAGGCTGTGTCTAAATTTTGTGTTTGTATTTCTAAATCAGTTTTTCTTACTGCTGATCCATTTACTATTCTATACTCTTCCGCAGAGTATTCACCTTGAATACAAGGCTCATTAGCTAAAATATCGTTAGGATGTCCGTCAAAAGAATACTCAATATTACCAGTATCACTATTATACTTTGTGTATCTAATCATTTGAACCTCCTTAACACTGTTAGATTGGCCTTAGCACTAGGATTAGTTACTCCAGTTATACTACTAACATAAAGAAATATGGTACGTGTTCCCGCTGAAACAAACTTTGATCCAGAAAAACTGCTACTTGCAGACATTGTATCCCCACTTCCTGTTACACTTTGGATTAACGTTCCATCCATATGCAAAGACATAGTAACACTAGCAGAAGAAGGAAATGATCCAAACATTATAACAGTGCCAATTGCTATAATATCTCCTGAAGTAGGCATAGATATATTTGTAGCAAAGATATAAGGCCCTGCGCCTGACTGTGTAGAGAAATTTACATTGCTAGACTGAGTAACTGCATTGTCTAATATTTTTGCGGTTGAAACTGCATTTCCTGCAAGGTTAACATTTTGTACAGCAAGGCTACCAATATTAGCACTACCTACTGTAATACTACCAAGGTTAGCAGAGATAGCGTCAAGGCTAGAAACATTTATTTTATCAGCAGTAATAGCATTGGCAGCAATTTGACCGGCAGTAAGCTGACCTCGAATAGCAGCTGCACCAAACTCTGCATTACCAGTATCACGCTGTATTTGCCACCCCGAAGTCCCTGCTACATAGTTGTCACTTTCAATATCATCGGTTACCTGAATTGCCCCCGAAGGAGTTGTAAAGGAAATAGTTTGGGAATTATTACTACCATCAATAGTTACGGTAAAAAAGGAAGACCACTCCCTTAAACTAGTATCAGTAACATTTACTGGTGGTTGATTTTGACTCCAATTAGAAGTTAACCCTACAAAGGTAGATGTATTAATATTCCAACTAGTGGCATTAGGTGCGCTAGGAGAATAAGATTGTAAGTTACCGTAATACACTTTACCTGTAATTATAGTATCTCCTGTATCTCCATCAGAGCCAGGAGCGCCATTAGCTGCGGGAACTCCTACTCTTGAAGCAGGAGTAAATTCACTTGCAGCAATAGTATCAGTATTACTTGAAGAAAAAGCACTGGCAGTAATTATCCAAGAATACTGCCCTTGACTTACAGTAGGGGCTGAGGTTGACCAACCGTTTAAGTTTCCCCCTGTTAAAGATTGAGTATCAAAATTGTAAGTAAAAATTCCAGTAGGATCAGAAGGGGCACTGTTGCTACTTGTTACTTGGTATAAAGTTATTAAAGCAGTATTTGCCCCATCTAAACCCGCAATACTAAATATTTCAGGAGCACTAAACTCCGATGTAGGTATAGTATCTGTAGTTGCGTTAGCACTGGCGGTAGCTAAGGAAACAAATAAGTTTTCCCCGGCAGATAAAGAAGGAGGGGTAGTTGACCACCCATTGAGTGTACCCCCTGTAAGAGCTCCTGTTGCAAAAGTATAAGTAAAGTCTCCACTAAAAGTTTTACTTAAGGAAGAAGCTGTACTTTTGTTATAAAGAAATACTGTTGCATTATTAAGGCCATTGGAACCTATTATTTTTACCCAAGCACTATTTACAAACATCCAAATACTATTGGTAGCTTCTGAGTAAATCAATTGACCAACGGAGCCAGGAGTACTAATAGTAGGGTCATACTGTGATATTGTAGGTTTACTTCCATCTCCTACGTTTTTTATAATTGATAAAAATGTATCTCTTATTGCCTTATCTTTAATGCTGGCAGGTACAAATACTTTGCTCATGTCTTACTCCTATCCTGCGAGTAGCAGTTACCTTTTACCTGAAGGTTTAACTTCAAGATCAAGTCCAGTTATTTTAGGGTTAATTGCCCCATTCATTGATACTTCTAAATTAAAGTATCGCCCATTAAGTCTATAATCTTTTTTGTAACCTGATTTACTATTAGGATCAAATGTTCTTTTATAATTAGCTTCTCTTGCTGCATAGGATTTAGCTAACTCAGCGTTAACAGTAGAGCTATTAAGGCTATTTGCGGTAATGGCTGTAGTATTAAACTCGTTAGCACTCATAGGATATACAGCAGTAATATTTTTAGTTAAATGAGGATTACCTAAATCTTGCTTAAGAAACCTTGCATACCCATTTGATTCAAAATCATTTCCCAATAAATATATACCTTGATCATTAAAACCATAAATATATATTTGTCCGTTTAACTCTCCTTCTGTAATACCTTTAAGATTAGGTAAAGTTCTTTTGTACCACAAATCTTCTTTGTAATTATATACATAGGCAAAGTTTGTTCCTGTATTGGTATTACCAACTGCACTATAACACACCCACACTTCTTTATCTCGAGAATTTAAAAAAGTAAAAGTTCGCTTTTTATGAGCAGGGTTAACTGTATCATATATATCTTTTTGTATTCTTCCTTTAGAAATATCTTGTTTATTAGGACCACCATCATGAAGATAAATACCATAATTACCTAGCACAAAATGCCTACCATTTCCTATGTCTTCAAAGCAATTAGGGTTATACAATCCATCATCGTCAAAAAGTAATTCACTTACTAAGTATAAAGGGTCCCCACTATCTTGATATCTATACACTGAGTCATCTTTGTAAACAATTAAATGCGGGCCTAATTGAGCAGCATCTAATAGCTGCCCTGGTGTTTCAGTTAATATGTCATCCCCTGCACTGTTGGTTGCATCATAACGCCAAGTTATACCTTCAAGAGTATTAATATCTGTAATAGGTGTTGACCAAGCTAAAGAAGAGCTACCTAAATTTTCATTAGAAAGATAGGCTCCACTTAAATTTAATGCAATTAACCTATTATTATATGCTGCTATCTTTTGTGCTGTAACTCTGTTTGCAGGAATACCTTCTTGGGCACTGCCATCCAAAGCTCCAGAGTACCAGTTAGCAAAATACAAAGATTGGTAAACTGGAGCGGCTTCCGTACCATTGTTAGATATACGTATTGGTTGGTTAATACCATCATTAACTATTATAACACCATTGAAAGTAAAAAAATCAAAACCAAATCTTCCAGATAAACTTAAATTAGTAACAGCATTAACATTTGAACTAGATGAAATAGGATTAAGTATATCCTGGGATACCTGAAAAGATACTACGTTAGAAGAAGACTCATACAAGTAAGCTAAGTTAAAACTATCAGAACCTACCGGGGTCCATTGTGTCATGGCTAGGACATTCCTTGCAGTAGCACCAGTAACATTTGTATCAAAGCTACTTGGAAACTTATATACTCCTTGAAGGGAGCCATCGGAAGGCCTCATATTGAGACCCTCCGAAAAATTTTCAGGAGATAATGCCTGTGGTGGCACATCTGTATTCAGGCCTTTGATACCTAAATTTTGTAGTGGGATTGTTGGCATTATTCTTCCTCTAAATAGATTCCTAGTTGTTTATATTTTCTGCGAGCACAACGTAATCTAAACGCCCTAAGCCTTGCATTAACTTTTCTTTTTCTTTTCCAAGGCTTAGGCTTTGTTGTTTCCAAGTCATTAGATCTCGCAACCACCCGCTGTGCAAGCGAGGGTCTGCGCACCTTCTGTATTGTCTTCCTGCTCATATATTGAGAGTTCATTCCAGTTGATTGACGATGGAAATTCTGAGAGTGCTGCATTATATTCCTTTTCAGAAACAGGCTGATAAGGTGCTTGCTCATACGAATGCTCGGAGTAAGGCAAGAACGATACACCTGTGAGGTGATCGAAATTATCATATACCCAGGCTCCCACTTCTAACCACTCATCTTCTTTCACATACACAGTAATAGATACAGAGTGTTCTGCCCAGTTCTGTTTTAATTTCAACCATAATTTCAATTGCTCAATAGCACTAAGATCATCTGCCATAATAGAGCCTTGTGGGCTTGCAATAGGAAAAGAAAATACAGTAGTGCTATCTGGTTTCATAAAACAAGGTTCACTAGGAACCCCTGAAGTTTTCATAAAGTCAGTAAGAGGATCTTTATTATCTCCACGTACTGTTCTGATGTAGTGTTTAGCAAAGCGACCATGAATACCAGAAGAACTGTTAACCAGTTGACTTACAGTACCCGAAGGTTTAATTGTAGTAATAGCTGTTGAAGCAGGAATGTTAAGCTTGTGTGCCCACTCTTCGTTAATCTCTACAGCGTAATCACGTAGTTCTTTGATTTGATCTTCAGTAGCATTAATAATAGCAGGACAATCACATACCCCAGTAAGGGATACACCCAACAAACGTTCTTCCTCTGTATTTGTTTTCCAAATACTACGAAGGTAAGGGAAGTTAGTCAGGGTAGATTGTAGTGTGCCAAGAATAGTTGCCACCCGAATTTTATTCTTAATTGTATCAAGAGTATCTTCTGATCGAAGTACTACCTCTGTTAGGTTACAGAACTGATTTGATCTGAGGGCAATCTCTGCACACGGGTTGGTCCCATGAATTTTATCAGAGTCCCTACGTTCAGGAGCACTCTTTTGTGCACCATAACGACTGTAGATACCACGTTCACCTGACTTAGATTCAATAAGTGCTGTCCACTCTTTAATGAATGTAAGTGAATCAGGTTTCTGTAGGTATACAGCAGAGTTGTTAGCAAGAGCACGATGAGAACTTCCTTCCCACCATTGCCCTGACTTAGCGTTCTGCATCGAGTGGTCACCAAGATCACTTAAAGATATCATGGCAGATCTACGTACACCGCCTACCACTACAATCTCACCAATCTTACACATAAGATCGTGACACTCCAGTGGAGTTAGTTTACGTCCTGCTGCCTTCTTGAATAAATTCGTAGTAAACTCAAGTAGTTCTTTAAGTGGCTCGGGACCACTCGCACGTCCTCCCATTGTTTTTAACTTAGCACCCGCTGGTCTAACTTTAGAGTAATCAAAAGAATGTACTCTTCCCAGATAGAGGTCAGCAATATGTTTACGAAGTGCTTTAGACCACCCTTCTTTAGAGTCCTCAATAGAGATTACTCGGCCAGAAAGTTCAAAGTGATCATTAACAATGGGTAGCTTATTAACATCAATAGCTTCCACAGAAAAGCCAACACCCGTACCACACATGAGGATATACATAGCCTCATCAAATGCACGGGAAGTATCCACTTTAAGATAAGAACAGTTATAACCTGTAATATTATTACGTTCAAGAGCAGGGCCACTAGCCCACATAGCTCTCATAGATGGCATGGTACTTAGAGAAGAAATAGAAGAAGTTAACTCCTTGTATAGCTTATCACTTATCATACCCTTCCAAGTAGACATATAACGATTAACTGTTTCATCCCAGGTTTCTCTACGTTGTTCTGTTTCTAACCAACGAGAGTAACGAGAAAGGTGAATAAATGTTTGGTAGTCTGTGGTCATCTGTGTTTCTCCTTAGATAACTAAGTTATACCTGTGTTTCCTTAAGTATAACTTATATAATATATAATAGTAGGGAAGGAGGGTTTCTCCTTTTAATAGGGGACTATGCAGCCTCTTCTTCCACTGTTGCTTCAAGTGAATTTGCTAACATTTTAACAAAGGCATCTCGCCCTACATTAAGTTGATCTAAATTAAACTGACTAGAGCCAAGTTTACGATCTAAATCAGTAATATGATTCAGCATAGTTTTTTGTGCGTCAGTGAAATCTTCTACGTTATATTCGATGTCGTTGACAGTGATGAGGTTCTTTTCATTTTTACTCATAATGTTCTCCTTTCAAGTTAAGTTTAAGAGTTGGCTGCGATTGCAGCATTGGCAGCAGTCATGTCTTCTGTAGTCCAGAAGTCTTTAGCCACCATTAGCTGTAGATGCTCTACGTTGCGTGACACAGTGTCAGCCCAATCGGCATCGTCCATGTCCTCTGGTTGCCCAGCGTTTAGCAAGTCAACAGAGTGACCCATTGCTGTGTAGTGTTGTGCGATTTCTTCCGCAGTTGGTGTATCCGTCATGTCTTTCTCCTTTTCTGACTGGTTACGATTAAGCGTTTTCTAGGGCAGTTACTTTTGCCTCTAGGGTTTCAATCTTTGTTTTTGCTTCTTTTAGGGCAGCAATCAAAAGCGGGATTAAATTGTCATATTGAACGCCTAATAAATCGTCGGAAACAAGCTGTTCAGTTCCCGCAGTTGTGTCTGGGGTACCTACAGAAACTGCTTCTGGTAAAACAGTTTGCACATCTTGCGCAATAACACCCACCCTTGGTGTAGCATCGGGGTCACTTATCAACGAATAGTAAGCTG
>JACKZZ010009288.1_pt1 | contig 38477 bp, 21 predicted proteins | sample 8027871 | NCBI WGS metagenome assembly JACKZZ01 (sample SAMN15724774, study PRJNA655200) | protist metagenome | isolation source: fluorescence activated cell sorting (FACS) single amplified genomes of... | place: USA: West Boothbay Harbor, Gulf of Maine | collected 2000-07-19
ACTAAATATTGAAATAACATTAAAGTTATCAAACTGTTACCTATATGAAATAGTTAAATACTTCTATATAAATTAAGTATTTATTTACTATAAGATAATTTATCATAGTCACTGACATACTACTTAATAGTTGATAAATTTAATACAGATCATAGTCTTTCAAACTGAATATTTTAACATAATTATAGAATTAAAATTATATTAACACAACTTACTGTTTTATGCTGCAGCAATAAATGCTTACTTTTGATTCTGGTATATTACAGTTAAAGTAACAATTACTATTATAACTTAGACTTAGACAACTGAGACTCTGTTGCTGTAACTGTTACTATATCTATATATCATATTAAAATTATAAGTCTAACTATCTGAAAATTAACATATCTATTTTTTAAAAAAATCTTAGTAGTTATTAACATATATATGATTTCGGATACCAAAGAAATACAAAGACAAGTGATTTAATAGCGCTTCCTATGAAAATTATTAAAATAAATAATTTCATGAAATTAAAATTGATATAAACTTTACTATTCTGTGACATCACAAATCTAGTACTGCGATTAAAATAGAAATAATTGTTACTCAGTAACTATTTAAGTCTTAACTTCGATAACCTTAGTTAAAGATATCTATATAAGAGCCTGTATAAATTTCTTATATTTTTTTGTTATTAGGTCAAATAGGTTAAAACTTAAATTTATATGTACAAAGTGATATCACAACTATAAGTATACAGTATTTTTCAATAATTACATAAAATTGCGTTAAATTTTAACTTATATGATTTACGTTTTATACAGTACTAATTGTTTTGTCTGATTATTCAAAGTCCTTTTAGCTTGTGGAAAAATATACATACAATGTCATTGATAGCTTAAATAATTTTGTAAATTTTATATTAATAACAATTATATTAGACTGAAATATGATTAGAAATTAAAATACTTATGTAACTTAGTTCATATAATAATTATATCATATATAATACTACTGTGTTATATAAAAACAATTTTCTTCCTATTATTTTTTCCAGATCTAATTTTTTTCTCAAAAATCCTTATCCCAACCACCATGAATTGCTTCATCGTAATTAGAATAGGGAAAATTTTTCTTTTTTGGAGCAGGAAAATTACTTCGATCTCTATTACTTTTAACCACTGGTGCATAAGGTGGTTTTACTCTACCATCCCATAATTCATTCCAAGGCAATTTATCAAACCATGGATGAGAACCTAAAAAAAATAATTTATAGTTTTATCAAAATTATATAAAACTATATATGGAATCGGATAAATAAAAAATATATAATCTTCGATATGTATAAATTTAATATCAATTTCAAAATTTTTAATCAATATATTTTAATATTTTTTATACGTAAATTAAACATTGGTCCACCAGACCTCATTGGTAATCTTTTTTCTGGTTCTAATTATAATAAACTACATACTAAATCTTTAGCATCAGGTTCTCTTGTAGCATAAACACTAAAGTCTACTTTACTAGCACCTTTTAATATTTTTTTTACTGTATGTACTGTGTCAGAACTTTCAAAAGGAGCATGTCCTGTCAATAATTCATGTATTAAAACTCCTAAAGTCCACCAATCAACAGCTAATGTTTATCCAGTATGTTATACTACTTCAGGAGCAAAATAATCGGGAGTACCACAAGTAGTAAATGTAAGTACACCAGTAAGAACTTTTGCTAAACCCATATCAGTAAGTTTACAATATCCACGATGATCAAGAAGAAGATTTTCAGGTTTTAAATCTCGAAATAATACATTACGATCATGAAGATAAGTAAATGCTGTTATCACAGCAGCAGTATAAAATTTACATTTCGTTATACTACCATGAAATCTGTGTTTGTGATATGTTGCAAAAAGTTCACCACCTTGAGGAAAGATAAAATGTTTATGATGCTAAGTTCAGAATCAGATTAAGACTCAGAGTTAGAATGAGTCGGACTCTGAATCTGATTCTGAATCTGAATCAGAGTCAGACTCAGACATTGATTATATAGAAATGTTAAATTAAAAGTTTTAATAATGAATCTATTAAATTCTTAAAAGAGTGATAATCATATATAGACTTAGTAGCTAAGTACTAAATTTATAAAAAAATAAAAATACCTAAACAGACTTCCATCAAGAAATAAAGATAACTAGGATTTTTGAATGTTTAATATGCTCTAACAATAAAATCTGAATCACATAAAAATAAAATTTATTTTTCTCTCATAACTCCTTTTTACATTTTCTTTTTCACGATATAACCTTTAGATAATGCTTTTAATGCATATGTATCTCCTGATGGTCTATGTAATTATAATGTTACCATACCAAAACCACCGGCCCCAAGAATAGATATTTCTTATAAATCTTCTAATCGTACTGGTTACCATTCATTTTGTGTATTTAATTATTTCCCTTTAATTCCTCCTTACTCTGAGTAATTTTTTCTATCGAGTCGTGTTAAAGGATTAATTGTTACTAATATATTTTATTCACTTTGGTCATATGATACAGGTTATCTAGGTACTATACTTCTTCTATTAGCTCCAAGATTTAATAAAGTTTGTTCCATAGTAGACCCTAAAATTTTTTTAAATGTTGATTTCGGTAATACAAGTACTGTAGCTGATTTACTAACAACTTTAGCACTGTATGATACGGTTTCTTTATCTCTTAATAATGTTCTTTCACCGAACCAATGGATTCTACCAGAGGCTATTATACTTTATAAATAATTCATATAATTTAAATCCTTATCAGATGAATTATCTCGTAGATTCGATCCACTCATTCTTTCATCATCAAAACCTGGTCCTATTGTTTCTGACATTGAATTAGCTCGATTACCTGGAGTACCAGGGGAATTAGCAATGTTATTTCTTATATTACCAAATTATCTATCTTAAGCTTAAATTTATGATTATAAATTTCCAGGTGAATTATCATCAAATGCTGTATTTACATATCCTTAAGAATTTTAATCTATAGGTAATTATAATTAATTATTATGATCTAATGCTTTGTTAGAAGTATCAGGTGAATATTTATTTTATTACATATCTCCAGGACTTGTCATTAATCTACCACGTAAAGGTTAAAAATTTTAATTTGTTGAAGGTTGCGAAAAACTACCTCCACGTTAATTTATTTATTAATTTAAAAATTATTAACCACTGGGAGTTTAGACTGAAAATTACGATGAAGTTTCAGAAACATCCATTCGATTTAAGGTATTCTCACCATATAAAGTACCACATCGCATTGTAGCATTACGTCTATAATTTCCACCATTCTAAACACTTATATTATCGCTTTTATTCGACTATTCATCAAACTTTAAGGTTTTCTATCCATAATTCATATGTGGATCTAATGACATAGTATGAACAAGTTATACTTGATTTGAAGATTATTACTGACTACCATCTAATGTATTACTAGGACTTGATTGTATATGCTATAATTTTCTTCCATCATGATCTTCCATTCTATCTACTTTATAGTTTATATTATTAAGTTTAAAAACTGGAGCTTCTAATAGTAATTTTGTAACTTATTAATTCTATTAATTATTATTACCAGTACTAGTTCTTCCTTCTCCTATTTCTTATTTTAAATTTATTCCCTTTAATTCAACCTATCCTGAAATTAATAAATAAAAATTTTCGGTATTTTCACCTTAATTAAATATAATTTCACCTTTAGAATGTTCTACTTCAGCACATGCTGATGCTAAAATAACTCTTTCATGATGTAATAAACTTCTCATTTCTGGTATAGCTGATATTAATCTCATTATCTAATTTAATTTTGTATTTTATTTTTATAATAATGCATTTTTTAATGTAGCTCTTGTTAAAACCCATAATTTTGCAGTAGGAGAATTAACTTACACAGTAGCTTATTATGGAGTATGATATAATAAACTTGATTCTCCGAAGGTACCTTATGCCTAAGCCATTTATAATGCTTTGGAAAAAACTAATTTTTTTCCAACCGGACCTTAACATGTATCATTAGTACTTTCACTTAATTAACTATTACGTTTCGAAACATTTTTATCTCCATCTTATTCAATTTCCATCTCTAAATTATCAGGTATTGAATACTCTACTAAACCATCTTCAACTAAATACATATTTGAATTTGTTATATCTCCATGTTCTGCAACACGATCTCCTGCAAAAAAATTTCATACTCTCTCCGGTTGGAGTTTGGTTTTAAAGGTAAATACTAAATAGAATGGGATTCAAATTGATATAAATTATTAATTTTACCTTCTTTTACTTCTAATCTACCTGCTAAATAAGCTAATCTATCAGCAACTTATAAATCTAAATTTAAACAATTTACTAAAGTAGGATTAGCCATTAATCGATCACGTAATTCTTCACGTTCATCATTATCCTTATCAGTAGGAAGATTTTCATGAAGTACAGGATCAAGACTGTAAAAAAATTTCATACTCCCCTGGTAAAAACCCCAACAAACCGTAGACAGTATGAAATTTTTATTAAAAAATTAATACTTATCTTATATTAGATTAGGAGTTTAAAAAGAACCATGATTTCGTGCAAAACGTGGAAGAAGAACTAACTCTTTATCTGAAAATTTAGAATTAATATTTTTAAAATATCATCAAATTAATCTATAATAATATACTTTTACTAAATTATACAGAGTCAGATCGCCACCATAAAGTACATTATAAAATGTAATCTAAAAAAAACTACACACTAATAAAAATAAATTTGAAAAAAATACTAAATAGTCATAACCGGGAAGAGTATGAATTTTTTCTAATGAAAAAAATCGTACTCTCCCAGGTTATGATGCAAGTCTGAAATATTATATATTAATATTAAAATTTTATACCTAAACCTAATTTTTTAAATTTGCTCTTAGATAATGCTAAAACAAATAGATCTTATTTCGAACCAACTACTACAGTACAATCCCTTTTATCTCCACTACGTGTTAAAGCCTAATCCCCAAAGTAATCTGTAGGTCCACAAGAACATACATAATGATATTTCATATTACTTGGAGTAGTCAAATTAGAATCACTATAAAATTCAATTTCATTAGCTAAAACACGACCTCTTACAGGTTGCGTATTATCTTAATCTTGGACACGAATAGTATAAGGATATTCACGATTAGCATCAATTTTAACTACAGTAGCAGTGCATCCTGCTTTTATTTTTTTACCTTCGAGATTAAAAAATAATAATATAGTTACTATAGACTCTAAACTATAAAATCTTAGTAATAGTTACTAATTTTAACATAATTTATCAATTTTGATTTTAACACAGTATATTACAGTAGCAGTAAAGTTTAAAAAAATGAGACTAAGTATATTATTATATTAATCAAAATTGTATATTATATACCACCAAAAGCTACAGTTCTTCTAATTTTCACTTTTGTTCCTGGTTCATAAGTTTTTTCTTCTGCATGTATAATATGAGCAAGACCAGATACAATAATATACATACAATTCCCTTTACTATCTTATTCATATACAGTAGTACCAGCTCCAAATCGTAATAAATTTAAACCATATTCTTCTTCTGCTTAACCTATTAATTTTTCTTTCATTTCATCACTTAAATTTTTAAATATTGGTATACCATCATGAACAAATTTTAATGGATCATTTAAAAAAGCTTATTCTGCTACTTATTATTCATAATCTAAAGAGCTTCTATAATTGGTTTTTGAATTAGGTGATTTACTTTATTCATTTTCAAGAACTGATTACATTTACTAATTTGTTTAAGTACCATAATCTTCTATTGATTTATCTTATTAATAAATTTTGAATTAGTTATTAGGTAAAATCTAAAATTTTGGTAATGCTTTTAGATTAAACTTTAGTAGTGGATAGTTAAATGTAGTTGAATTTCTATTCATCTATGAAGATGATATAGGTTATTGAACTCCTGACTATTACTATACTTAGCTGCTACTTGCTATTTATCCATTGGCTTATTAAGACTTAGATTATAAGTTTTCATTATCCTATTATGAAATTCCATTTGGTTAACCTTATTATAATGGTAATTATACAGGAGATTAATTTTATGATGAATAATTTTTATTTTTAGAATTACCTTTTGAATTATTATCCTAATATTATCCTTTTTATTTTCTTTTACCACCTTTTCTATTAGATTTTTAAGATCCTGTATCAGAATTATTATCAGAATACTAACTGTTACTATTATTGTATTATTAATTATAGTTAGAATTTTACTAATGTTATTAAGCAGACCAATTGTTATATTATTGTTATTATGCTGCTGCTTATTGAATTTATTATTAAGATGGCAATGATGAAGAAGATGATTATTATTACCAATTATTATTGGACCACTATAAATTATAATTATTATTATGCTGTTATTAATAATTATTTTATTACTGATACTATTATTATTCATTCTACTAGTACAAATGATTAGGGCTTTGGTTTTACCCCGCTTATTATTGATAATATTATTTCTGTTATTGTTATCCCCACATGATTCATGAAAGGATGAGAAATTTATAGAATTTCTTAATATAGAATAAGTATATCAAAATAGCTTTAATATTTAACAAAAATTATTCTTCTGAGTTATCTACTTGTGATAAGATTAGAGTTGATAAATTCAGAGTACAAAATCAAATTTTGAAAAAATATATTTTTTCATACAATACCACTTAGTATTTAGATTATGATAGTAACGGGGAAAATACTATAAGTATTAAAAATGAATTTTCTTCAGAAATTGAATCACAACTCTAATTATTATTAGTAGTTATGTCACTTAGCTATACTGTTATAGGGCTTCTAATACAGTTACTAACAGTTTTAACTTTGATTTAAAAATAGACTAGCAGTACTTAAATACTTAGAGACAGCTCAATCGATAATAAATAGAAACTTGATAATGATTACTTACTTAAATCAAATTCAACCTTACTATTTATTTGTTATATTTATATACATATAAAAATGTAACAAAAAAAAATACACTAGTCTTATAAGGACTTACGTATAGTGTCCTATATTAAATTTGTAAAAAAAATAATTTGAAATATTTTATATGGTTCAATGTTCAACTTAAACTTTTACTACTTTTTCAAATTTTCAATGATAGTAAAACAGTTTTTTAATTATTAAATTCACACGATATTATTATAATTCTCGTTACAATTTGAATTTAAACTCTTAAATATTTTTGTTAGGCTGCTGTAGTATTAGATATGAGCATGAAACAAATTATAACTATCAATTATCTATCTAACAACTATATATTTTCAATTAAGATTTCAGACTATTTACCTGAAGTTACTGTAAAGAATTAAACAGTTAACTTAACAAAAGTATACTATAATTTTAAGTAGCAAACAAAAAAAATTAGACTACTTATACTTACTTATTATTAATAAATAGAGCTAATACTCTATAGTCTTAGATTTTAATAATATTAAACTTTAAGAAGTACTTACTATATATTTCAATGATATTATCAACAAATTTAGAAGTTATGCAACGGCCAGGTGAGTACCCGGTTTAGGTGAGCACCAGTACCCAAATTAACCGGTTTAGGTGAGCACCTAGGTACCCACCTAAACCGAAAATTTTCTCGGTTTAGGTGAGTACCATTAAGTACTATCATTTTCATTATTTTTGTTAACAAATGGTACCTACCTAAACCGGTTTAGGTAAGTACCAGTCACTTTTTTATGTACTTTCAAACCAAAACAATACTTTTTTCATGTCTCTAGATCAAAACTACGTCTAGTCTAGAAAACATTTTTTTGATTTTATTTTTTCATCATTTTATCTAATACTGAGCATAAATTATACTACGCGCAAAGTATAAAAAATCTTTCTGTAATATAAATATTTTTTCCAAATCAAAATAGCTTTTTCCTCCTGAAGGGAGACGTACTCCCCACACCACCTTGTGGTTTACGCAGTTTTTGAATTTAAAACTAATAAATATCTGTTCAACATTTTATCATAATCTAATACTGAGCATGATACGATGCATAGGATAGATAATTTTTTGTTTTTCTATCTATAGAATTTTTATCCAAATCAAAATAGCTTATTTCTCCCAAAGGGAGTATCCCCCTCCCCCCCTGTGGTTGCATTTTTTGAATTTATGCATTGTAAGAACAAAATAAATTAATAAAAACTATGCTTAATAATTTTATTTGATATGATGCTATAGTATAGATTGATGTGGGATCTGTTAGTAAGCCCCATAAAAACGTATCTATGTTATATATTTTTCATTGATTAAATTAATAAGAAAGGTATTGCTCCGACCTACGCAATATCCAGTGCCACTCATGCTTATAATTTTTGCGAATTTTTTTATTTTTTATTTTTTATAAAATAAAATCATAAAATTTTTACTATTGTTCACCCAAAATTTTTGAACTAGTGCATATATTATTTTAATGCTATATTATGTAATTTACCTTTATTCTATTTTTTGAAAATACTTTTATTATTTTTATACTTTTTCATCATTTTTTTTTTTTTGTTTTCATCCCCAACTTTTTCCTACTTACTACACTTAAAATTTGTTTATTCTTTTAATAAGTCATAGGGTCCCTTAACCTAGAGTAAATTTTATTCCGTCTAGCTTAGCCTCTGTACGATTGCAAATAGACTAAGTAGTACAAGGTCCTTTCCTACATTGGAGAGGACTATCCTCTACTGGTACATATGTACTAAGATAAATACCCTAGACTTCTGCATATAATATTTATTAATAATTACCATTACTTAAGTTTTATTAATAAAATACCAGATTTTTACCCAAAATTTATTAACTTTAACGTAAAATTTATTAACTTTAAGTGCTCACCTAAACCAAAAGTACTCCAATTACCCGCTTTAATAAGCGGGGAGTTTAGGTACTAAACTTAATGATTGGTACTCACCTAAACCGGGTACTCACCTAAACCGTTGCATTACTAGTATGAATGACACTTAATAATTATTAGTACTAGACGCTATAGTCTTAACTTTATATACAAACTTTTATAAAAAAAAAGTGTCTAACTTACTCTGATTATCGATCTATAAAAATGTTATAACTATATAATTTTGTGTGGTTCCCTGTATTATATGAAATAATCGTAGCTGTATGAAGTTTGAACCTAACTTCTTGCAGCAGCAGCAGGTAAACAAATGTATAAAAAGTAATTTCACTCAAAGTTATAAAGGAGTAATTTGTAAAAATAAAATAGAAATTTGATGATTCAGAATAAATATAAAATAAAAATTTAGGATTCAGAACTATCATAAAAAATGTAACAATTAGAACATAAATTAAAATGATAACTCGAAATTTATGAAATCTGACTTGTACGAAAAAAAATAAATGATATTGATAAAGGTATAATAATATTTTTTGTAATTAAATGGATGAAGTGCATATATTAATATATACACACATAATCATTATTACAAATGATTTCAAATAATGTGATGAAAAATTTGTGAAAAATAAAATTTTCACACGATTGATTCGAGTTAATCAACATCTGTATGAAAATCAATTTTACTCCATATGCCTGAAGTACTCCTCTTCCCTTCACAGTCGTTATTTCCTATGTTCACAATTGTATTTAAGTTTTCATTTAATAATCCAGCTAACTAACCTTTGAGTTTTTCCTATACTTCTAAGTCCGCAGCTCTTATTTCCTCGTCTGATTCATCACCAGGTAAGATAATATCTTAATCAGATTGTGATTTAGATTTGGAATCTTCTTTTAAAATTGAATACGAGTCATTATCTGAATCATCTAATGCAAGCTATTTCCTAAATTCACGTGCATGTTCTGCTTCTTACCGTAATTATTCCTCATCAATTACTTCAGGAGCTAAAGAATCATATTATTTACCAGTAAGTACCTCTTGTTCTAATTTCAAAAGATCTTTTGACAATGGATCAGTTTCGAATGTAATCAAATCTTAATCTATATTTAGACTGTTAGCAACAGGAACCTATTACATATTATTTTTACCTTTTACGGATTTTCTTTATCTATTCAAAGGAGAACCAGATCCCTCATGAAACTCACGCTCAGCATCTTTAATAAATTAACTAAGTTCAGATGGCTCAGAACTGTTGAAAAGAAATAATAATATGATAACACGAAATGAAATCAAGAAAAATTAAATGTGATGTCTAAATTATAATCTAAATAAAACATTATAAATTGAAGCAGTTTTTAGCACATATATACCTTGACTTTTCGACTTAACCTGCATTGTTGTTATTACCAAGCGGTAAGTTTTGCCGTGAATCTTTAATTGATCCTGAACCTGTACTAAGCGTATTATTATCATCCAGATTTACAGCTACTCCATGTGCATTAGAACCACTGTTTATTTTGGTTGAATATTTTTGATTGGAATCAGCTTGATCAACTAATTATATACTTTTTGAAACAGTGCAGCCCATTTTTAATTTTATAATTAAACAATTACAGTAACTTACTAGTGTATAAAAAATGTTAAAGTAAACTACAAACACTATCAGTTAATAATTTATTAAGTATGGACAGTGCCAATGAAAATTATAATATATTTAATCTTATTGTAACAATATATCAAATTATTATCGACTATATGATAATGTAATAACAACTAATAATCTAGTCTTCAATTGCACCTAAGAATTTGAAAAAATAAAATGAAACTAGCCACAAATAATATAAAAATGTTACTAATACTTATAATAAGTAGATAACTTCATTGTTTAGTATTAGGTATTAGTAACAAGGAAATTATAAATTGCATCTCTAAACTCATAAAATCTCATACTAACAATTAAAGTCCAAGTCTTAGCTGCTTAACGGCTAGTAAAGGAACATAATAATATGTTTTGAGTATACATCCTAAAGTTAAACAATTATAGTTACATAAATCCTATAATTATCTTAATTATCATAGCAGATTCTAAAAGCAAGCGGTAACATATGCTCAATTTGTAATAATTATCTAGACTGTTTGACTTATAGACTCTTTGATTGAATCAGTGTCACATATGTTTTTAAATCACTGCTTGATCATATATTAATTATGTTGTTTATATATACTTTTTCAATCCACAACATATTTTATACAAAATTAGTAAGTATGTTTTGTTATTCATTAGATTTCTGATTTTTTAGGCTAGTCACTATATAAAATTGTACAAATTATTAATTCTTAATATTTTCACCATCTTTACACCTTCCAAAATTTTCATCAATCGACTATATTATATGTAACTCCACCCGGATTACAAAACTTTTATTATATCCAAACAATGAAGTCAAAAAATCATTGGATTAAAAGCTGTGAAAAAACTGCTTATTTTTCTGTCCCCACTATAAACTAAACCACCTGCAACAACAACAGGAATAAATCCATAATGACATACAACGTGACCATAATTCGTCCATGCTCTTTAGGCTAATTAAATATTTTCAGCAAGTTTAGCTGTTAGACTGTTTTTTAGAGTAGGATCAGGTTATTGTTTAGCACCAGTTCCAGAACCGTATGGATTAGGCGAAGTTAATGGCATATTTGAGATTTAAATTTTGATTTATAATACTATATAGTTTAATATTACACTTAAATTTAAATTTTAATAATACTAGGTTACTATTAATTTACTACTTAGTATCAGCTAAATTCAATAGTGTTCAAGACTCTGAGTCCTCAATACGTAAAATAATTTATTGTCAGTATTTAAAACTATTTAATTTTCTGTAAGTATTTGAGGTTTGATTCAATGTCGAATTTCAATTTGGTCACTGTCTACTACAAATTATTTTTTTTAGTAAAATTATTTAAGTAGATGAATCTCCAGCGTGTCAGCTAATACTTAATAAAGTATCTGATCATAGATCAGCGCAAAGGCTTCTAAATTATAAATAAATTACAGTCGTATGATAATTACAACAAAGGTAAAAAAACAAAAAGAGTACTTGATGACAATATAACGAAAAATAATAGGTATCATGATAATCAAATTTTGAGTCACTCTAAAGGTATATTAAATTATCGCAGACTAAAACTCAGAGTGACTTGCATATCAATAATAATGTAAAGCTTTTTTTAAACAAAAATCATAAATTATAATAATATCAAATTTAGTGACTCTTTAGACTCGAAATACAGTAGTCATACAAACAAACAAAAAAATATCATGTTGTATCTGACTCAAAAAACATATTCTAAAATTGTATTACATTGAAATTCTTAACTAAAAACTATAACATAGTAGGTATTGCCATTTTTATCATCTTCCTTGCGGCTAAACCCATGAGATATGTAGGTACCCAGTCTACACGCCATATAACTTTGACTTGGTCTTTATCTTGAACAAATTCTACTTTACCTAAATGATATTTTACTGGAAAAGGACCTGATTTAACTCTATAAAAAAATAAAATCTTATCACTATCAATCCTTATATCTAATATCTCCTCTTCGACCAGAAAGCCAACTTTTCGAATTGAACCCCTCCAATGCTACGCTATGCTATCAATCGAAGTATATTAATAACTATCTTACAATTACTCAGGTCCTTGAATGATCTTAGGTCATGGTGGTGGCATTCCGCCACCATCCAACCAAACATGTTTAATGAATGCTAATAAGGAATAGATTGGAGTAGTTGTTTATATAACAGATTCAGCTGCTAAAAAACCTGAATACTCTACAAATTCTGCACCATCGGGAACAGAAAGTGGATCTGAATTTATATCCGTTTACTGTTACAACTTCAAGTGACTATCACTATCAGTCATTGTTATTTTATCTGTAATCAAGTTTTGTGTTACAAAAGCACTAACTTAATGATAACAATCTAAATACAAAACCTTAAAGTAAAAGCAGCTATGAAATAAAAAATTATGTAAATGTAATAAATTAAATTTGGTTACGGTTACCGATAATAATAATTAAACAATAAAAAAAAAACTTTAACACTTGCTAAAATATGATATATCTCAAATTCTAAATTTTGATTGTACTGCTTAAAGTTAATAAAGATCATAAACTTTATTGATCGTTTACTTTTTGCTACTGCTACCCAGTCACCAAACAAACAGTTAATGTACAATCACAATTTGAATATTTATCAATAATTAATTACTGAGACCGTCTCTTTTACTGTTACTGTTTCTTAGAAATTAGAACAATATAATTCTAATTTTTAGCCAATACAAAATATATTTGATAAATTAGCAAAGACAGTAACTGTTACTGTGTCGAATCATTAATTATTGATTCTATTTCTTTTTTTGGACATCCAAAATCTTAATTACCTAAGATACAAAAATCAAAAAGTCTGATAATTTTCATTGATATATGTAATGATATTATTACTTAATATGATTCTATACTACCTAAGGCTTATAATAAGTGTATACATTGCATAGCACGTGCGTTGTACGCTAAACACAATGATAATTACCAACAAATATTTACAAATAATTTTTAATTTATGGTTCGTGAATTAAAATGCAAATGATAAATTTTTGTAGATAAAAAGATATTTTTCATGAGCTAATTTTGTTTCTGAATAATAATTTTAGTCTATTTCTATTAAAGTAAGTCTTTATTAAAATTAAAATCTATAGACTATGATTCAGAATCATTTCTTTGAAATAATTTTTAAGTAAATATTTTATTCTCATAGTCGTAACTTTAGAGAAATTTTTAATTTAATCTTCTTTTTAAACAATAATACTTATATAATCAAAAAATAATTAGGTGTGTACAGCTTCAATAATAAATTAATACGTTTTTTAAACAAAAAGAAAATTACATAATATGTTCTAATACTTAAGAGTTGTAAAATGTACATAAAAAAAGAAAAAAATTATATTATCATAGATAGATAGATAGATTCTAACCCATCGGGGTTCTGCAATTAACTGCAATTAGGACAAGTAGTTAAATTAATTTTAAAAAATGTATATATCTTTAATTTACACCCTAAACCCGGTCCCATATCAAAATGAAATTTCAAAAAAGTTACAAAACTTTTTGCAACACCATCTTTGTCTCAGCCCGGATCCAGACATCACTTCACACCTTTACTTTGGTATATTCTCTATACATTTTACATAGAGACATACTAATTTTCATTTATGACTATTCATTATACTACTAAGACTATCCTTTTTTTCCTTTACCCTTTCCTTTTGTTGTAGCCTTTTCTTGTTACTCGGTATATTTTTCCTAACATTCATTCAGTTTATCTAACAAATTTCCAATCATATCACTCAACTCTCTTTAATTTATTAATCCTATATTTTCTAATAGATCATTTTTACCACCTAATTTTATCATCATATTCAAAAACTTATCAACCAAATTATAAGTTCCATTTTTTTCGATATCATAAGACCAATAAGTGAATAATGCAAAACAGAAGCGATTGAAATTCTTCTCTTCTTAATTTGAAGTTACAAACCATTCCAACTCAGTTATAAAAGTGATAAAAAATTGACCTGGACTAGCAGATGTGTTATTTTCAAAAAAGTTATTTTTAGTGAAAAAAATATCTTCCATCATATACATCAAATCGAAAAATAATCGTAAAAATTCAGCTTCTAATTTGACTGATTAAATTTGTTTAGTCTGCATCAAAAAATTAGTTTTTTGTAAGAATATATTAAATACATCTTAACAACAATTTTTCCACAATGATTATTATATTTTATTAGTTGCATTTCTTTATACTAAACAAAATATTTCATCCAATTTGATATCGTCAAAACTTCCATATCTAAGTTTACAAGAAAATTATTATTCAGTAGTATATTCTTTTTAATCAAAATAGTTATCTAAAATATTTGTACGTAACTCACCAAACTGTAAACATACATTATCATCACTTTCTAAATTAGTGTTGGTTGATGAAGTATTTTTTTTTGGTATCTATTTATAATCAGTATATCCTTTTCTTATATCTGTTTCACATGGCTTAAAATATTCTTAACTATTTTAGTACTAGTAATATTATCTATGTATAGGTATTCCAATTATTCCACCAAATCGATTCAATTTACGTTCGAATAATCCAAAATGTTTGACTATTGAATAATTATATTTTGAATTATTTTTTTAATGTTAGTGATATAGCGCATCATTAATATTAGCGATAATAGGAGCTTATAGATAAAATAAATGACATAATGCAGGAAATTAGTCAGAATAAAATTTGATGTTATCACTTGGAATGAGTCTGAAATTACTAATATAAAATTTGAATTAACTATTATTGCAATACTAAGATGATAGATATTAAACTTGCTATTACTAAGCAATGGTTAGTTAAGTACCTATTCTTTTGTATCTATCATTTTTTGGTAAATTTGCAGGTGTGTTTGATTCTGAATTTCTATTTTCTTATATTTAACTTTATGAATTTTAGCGAGACTGAGTTTTTTCCACAATTTAGTTTTCGTTCTAACTTTAACTATCATTTCCAATTACACTCTGAAATATATTTTCAAATGGATTATCCCAAAACCCCTAATCATTTGTAGTTTATTATTTTACAAAAGATTATTACATTGCTGTACCATAATCTAATGGAGATTTATTATGTATATGATCTTATTACTCTAATTGAATTTAATCTGGTGATACTACTTGATTACTTTATGGAGAAGATAAATTAAAATCTTATTGCATTTATATCTATGTAGGTACTTTTCCATCTTACCAAAAATTATCGCCTAATAAAAGTATTTTATCAGCTTCTAAATAAGGGTTTTCTGACCAATTATCGATGCCTGCAGTCCAGGTTTATTAGGAGACTGAAAAATAGATTCTAAAATTTTACTTCGTATTTTATACTTCATTTTAAATCCATTTTGATATTGGTAGAATGTTATAACGTTCCTCTTCTGACAACTCACTCACTTAAGCAATAGCAATACGACCTTAAAATGTTCTTGGACTATCAACTGCCATTTAAATTCTTCTCTCTTTTTCAACAGCACTGAAATAAGTTAAGTTATGTAAACCCACAAAGATTTTTTCAGACCAAGGAAACTTAATGATATGTTGACCAAGTAAAGGTTGATCGGAGTAGATAGAATTAATAAGCATGTTATCTGAATCTAAACAATTTAATCGACCTTGATGTGGTGGATAAAATAGCAACTGATCACCGTTACTATCAAATTAAAGATCAGATATAGAAACAAAATTTTACTCTACAGGATCATTAAAACAATGATTTTTGTTTAAATTATTATTCAAACTCACTTTATTAGAATCAGCTGGACTTCGATAAGGAGATTACATATAATGAACAGATTTAGATTTTTAACCTGATCCTTCTTAATCTGACGAAAGGTAGGAGCTTTTCGACTCACTACACTTGTCAAAATTTTAATTTTTATCTTTATCGATTTTAAAATTATAACTACTAGGCGATTATAAGTCTGGTAGAGTTGCTGGTAACGGCGGTGAAGAAACAGTTCTTAAGTTTTTTTCTGTTAACCTTAGTTATTGAAAGTTATGCTGATCAGTTGGAGTTTTTGGCATTGCTTTAATAACAACTTCATGAATTGCTGCTTGTTTTTTGGTATCTATTTCTTTCTGAGTTATTTCAACAACTAATCTTTACTTTATCGCCAAATTCTACTTTACAGGTTTTTCAGTTTCTTCTGCCATAGTTTTTTCTACAACAGCTTATAGATCGGCCATAACTTTTGCATCATCTAATCCAGGTAAAGAACCATAGCTAGCGTATCTTCTACCATCACGACGACGAACAGGTATGAAACCATCATCCTATTCCGTTTAATCATTATTCGACTCTTCTAATTTATCCTCCTCGTTATCACTCCAACCAGAATGAGAATTACTACTGCCTGCAGCACTTGGATCGTTAGTACTATCAAGTTAATCAGAGTTTTTACTATCATCATTGTCGAGTACATCGTTAAACTTCTAATTCAACTGTTACTTATCAGTGTTAAGATTATCGGATTTCATAAAATCTTTAAACTGGTTTGAAGTTTTTGATTTAATTTTATCCTTATCAACTGTGTTATTATGATTTTCACTCTCTACTACTGATTCTGAATCAGAATCAGATTCAGAATCTGATTCTTTTTATTCGACTTCATGCTCCTTTTGTGACTTAGAGTCAGACTCAGAGTCAGCAGCAGCTTCATCTTCTTACTATTTTTCTTACACAGATTCATTAACTTAATCCTTTACTAACTTTTCATTCTTTAGCGATTCTGCGTCGGATTCTTTAACCGATTCCTAATCTTACTCTACTTTCTCATCCTCCAGCCCACTTTCAATATCACCTTATTTAGGTTTTATTTCTTCCTCTTGTATGACCTCTAATTTAACTTCCTTGATTTATTCTTAAGATTCATCATCCGATATTTATTCAGAGACTGTGTTTAACTTTATATTATTCATTAGTACTACCCACTCTGGAACCTCATATTTTTCACTTATCAAATCTCTGTATTTATTTAAAGATTTATCTTATAGTACCAAACTTTTAATTGATCCTCGCAATATATCAGATTCATTTTATTCTTTCTATTCAGCTTCAGCAATTTTATTTTCTGGGAGGTAAGAGATACCCTTTTTTTTGCCTTTAAAAAATCATACTATCCCCGGCTGGGGAGGTAAAAAATACCCTTTAAAACTGCTTATAGTTTTGTCTTGCTCCAAGGACGTACTTTCATTGGATTTGGTAATTCACCCTCATATAAGCAACAAATCAAAACTGCCATAGCATCATCTTATTCACTTAATTTTGCAACTTGTTACTACGTTCTTTCGACTAAATCAAACGACCACTTTTCCCATTGTTTACTTGGTACTATTCGAGATATACCATATTTACAAGAGAAATAATTACTAAACTTAAGATTCAATAAAGATAAACTAATTCTATCTATATCCTACTCAGTTCCTTTAGATTAAGAATCGAGAAATTTATAGTTTAATCTAAGTTATTTAGTATCCTAATCCTGAAAAAATAAATTCTTATATTTTTTATCTCTTTATTCTACAATGTTGAATAATAATGGTTACTTGATTTTTTTAAGAACCATTTTCTCAATCTCCTCTGGTCCAAATACTCCTAGAGGTGTGTCTGACTAGAGGTAAGAAATTAATTTGTTAACTATGTCCTATAATTCAAAATTTTCGATTTTCCTAATACATTTTGTAATAGTTTCAGATATTACTTCAACAGGAAAAGCCTCTGCATTAAAACCCTACTTTCCTTTTGTTTCTTCAGATAAATTTTTCAAATTTTTTAAGAAGTAATCAAACGCATAAAGCTCACGAAGAATTACATCAAATCTGAAAATGAATGTATGTCTGATAATATTCATAAATACATCCATTACAGTATATCCAAAAATAGAACTATCACACTTTATATATTGTTGAAAGTAGTAATCTGGCCAACCATTGACAACTAAATTTTTTGGGTCATCAATTTTTTATAAACTATTTTCAGATTCATTAAATACTTATTCTTAGCTCAACCACCAATGGTATGTTTCATTTCCAATAGGTAAGCCATACTTCGTATAACCAAGCCAGTATTATTCAATATGACCTTTGCATAAATTTGTTAAAGAATGAATCGTACCATTTAAATATTAATCTTTCTATAAAAAGTGTAAATCTCGTACCTTTAACTTTTACAAAATTTATACTTTTTCTTTGAATTCATGTGCATGGTTAGCTAAAAAGTCATTAACAAAATCTAATTTCATAATTTTAGACCGATAAAAATGAAAGACTGATTTTTCATTCGTTATATCATAACCATCAACATCGTTTTCTGATTTTTTATGTATCTATAGCGTATCGAGATAGTTGTTTTCAGCCAATATACTTTATTAGTAAAAATGTTTTGTTTGATCACTATCATTTATCAACTCAGATTCCTGGGATCTATGTTTATATAATATGTAACGAATTACAGGTCTTAATGCAATTGCCATAGTTAAAGAATGCTAAGAAAGATATATTTTGTTATTGATAGGAACTTAATCCTTTTAGACTTCCTCGTCAAATAAAGATAGACTTTTACGAGCTTAATCTTTCTAAATTTCTACTGTCTTTTTTTTCTGACAATTTTCATTTATATTAGATTTGCTATCAATTAATTTTGATTGATATTCTTTATCAATAAATTCCAATATCATGTATAGTGCAGGTAAAACAAATCCAAACTTAATAATTTTTTCTTTATCTTATTATACTGGAAAAATTTTATATCGTAATTACAATAAAAACATTCGTGTACCGGGGGAAGTATTTGAATTTTTTTTACAATGATATGCCATGGTTTGAGCAAATTTTAATTAATTATCTAAATTAAAAAATGTAGTAGATGTATTTAGTTGTAAACAATTGTCATCACTATTAATTCCATGTGAAAAAATGTGAGATAGAATTTAGACATGTAATGGTAGACCATGACAGGAGTATCGTATACCTTCGACATACATTTTTGTTAAGTAGTAGTTAGCAAGCTTGAGTAAATGTATACAATCAATAGAAGTATACTGAATCTTTTGTACAATACTTTTTGAATCAGATTTTTCAATAGTTGATTCTTCTGATGTTTTTGAATCTACTGATAATTAAATTGATTTCAGTTATTCATTAGCTTCAACAACTATATCTTTACATAACAATTCTCGGATTTTTTAAAATCCATGTATAATCCTATCTTTAGTTTTCTCAATTATATCTATATCTTTCACAACAATCTCATCAAAACTTTTAGGTAATGAGTTTAAATTTTCATCTAATTTCTTAATCTTTTCTTCATGAGAATCATCAGGTTTTACTTTTTATAAATCAAGTCGAACTTACTTTTCTTTTTCTAATTTATACCGTTTTGAATCGATCTTTTCCCATTTACCTGTCTAAATGCTATACTTTATTTTTTGTTTCTCCTCCTCTACACTATCATCTATCATTTTTGTAAAGTTTGAGAAATCAAAATTTTAACAATTTTCTTTTTCGACTGATAAAAAATATTCTTACATCTTTCTATCATTCATCAACGCCCAAGCCAAAGAGTCTGGTCTAATTATTGTCGAAATTGATTCGTAATTGTTCTTTGAATCACTATGCATCAATCCTTGATAAAAACCTCGTCTATCGCCAAGAAATGCAGAATAAAATGAAGTAATTGATAGATCTCTACCAATCCAATCGTAGCTTGGTTTAAAACATGATCTGTATTAGAATGAATTATAAACGCCCACATTATAGTTATTCATAACTTAGTCTAAAATTTTTTTATATTCATTTTTCTCATAACAAATTTCCGTCTTACCTTTAGAAAAAATAGTACCCATCTTACCAAAAAAATCTTCATTATAATTCTAATCACTATATTTCGTGTTTTAATAAATAATTTGTTAATTTTAAACCAAAGTTTTATTATTGAATACTATCTCACGACAAGTATCTACTTAAGAGGAGTGTTTTGTTGTATGACGTTCTATATCATGTACTTCTGCTGGAATTAAATATGGTTTGATTAATTCAAAAAAAATAAATCTACGCATCTCTACTAAAGATGAACTATTAGAAAGTCCATGATTGTTATTTATCAATCTATCATAATCTATAGGTTAGAGAGTGTCAATTTTTTCACTTGTCTAAATCATATTTACCTTACCACTCCAAGGCATAAAACCAAAACATAATTCATGATCTGTTTTTGTAAAATTTTCTAGTTCATCATATACTTATTTCATTTTATTGAGAAAATAATTGAAAGATTCAGAATCAGAATCTGATTATTCTAATTATTTATCTACAGTCACCATAGCACGTGCTAACTCTTCTTCGAAAAGAAACAAGTAATGATTATGGACTTTTTAATATTTTCTTCTTTGTGTTTGAAAGAGTTTAATCAAGTAAGGTAAAAAACATAAATTATCAATTTCTAATTAAGTTTTTTAGATAAGATTGAAATCGTGTTTAGAATCAGAAGAAATGATATCATTAGCAATAGATCTTAAAGTGGATTCAAAATCATAGTCTTAAGGAAAATCATGAGGTATTACACGAGAAGATTTTTCATTTTCTTAGCTAGTAGTCTATTTAAGAACTATAAGGTACTAAGATGCAAGTTAATTAAAAGATATTTTTTGAAACTGATTCTTATCGTTCAAGCTTCTTGGATCTCGTATTAATTCTAATTCAGATTCTAATTCAGATCGAAGGATTCCGCAGAATTCAGAATTTGACTAAACTGTTAAACACATATCAATCTCGTTAACCATCGATAACAGTAAAATTTTCTTCCATTGATTAGATGAATATATTTAATCATTTTTATGTTGGTAAAGGTATAGTGCGTTTCCATCTCGTGCTAATATACTTGTAGCTTGGAAAAAAAATCGACTTCTATCTTCAATTGAGTTCCGATAATGACATACTGAACAAGGAGGTTATTCTAAAGTTAATTAATTGGGAGGCTGAGCAGTATTTGATTTTTAACTTTTTGTTTTTTATAACGCATTAGATTCACTTATACTACAATCAACCTGATTTCCAAGTAAAGTTTTTACCACATATTTTGGTAAATCTCTTTCTTTATTATAACATTCTATCTGCTACCACATTTCTTGAAAACGGCTAAACATTCCACAGTCACTCTCAGCACTACTTCCTAACCAATCATGACATGGATTTCTAACAATACTAGACATTAAAGACATATAGTTTTGTATTAATCTAAGATAATCTTCAGTTATATTTATAGGAATTTGTTTACATTATGCATGAGTATTTTTCAACCAATCAACATAAGTATCAAATAATATATTTGTAATAGCAATATGGGCATGTAAACCAGGAACATTAGTAGGAGAAATTAAACCTAAACTCATACTCTCACTATCAGATGAACTTTTCCATAAATTTTTCATAAGCATTTCATATAGAAAACGAAAACTATGTAATTTATATGATATTTTAGGTCTGAGTAATCCAAATATTTCATCTTCAAAACTCATCTGCCAGTTTTCTTGACATTTGTTTGTGATGCATTGATTAAAAATATCATTCCAAATAAGTTAACCCCTCGGCCAGTCTTGTTCTTCTCCAAAATACTTAGCAGAATCTTTCACATCATAACTTAGAGTTTAATCGTTATTAAGATATTGAGTCGTATCATTGTCAACTGTATGAAGTTCTTTTCGAAATTCATTAGTAGCCGTTCCAAAATAACGTAGTAAAGTTTTTTCGGTTTTCTTGCCTAACTACTTAGTTTCATTAATATCCCAATCTTTTTAAAAATTACATCCAATATTTGCACCATTTGTTGAGTTACGGAGCGTTGGTATAAGATTACACCAGTCACATTCAAGATAGTTCGGGAAGGACCAAAACGCTTTACGAGATGGATTATATTTTGAAGTATCAGATCCTTCATTCATTACTTCTTAAGTCATGTATTTGAAATTTTTATCCGAATTAACTGATCCTTTTTTACTTTTGTCTACAGCAGCTAAACCAACTGAGTCTTACTTAATAGTAGCTGCAACACCTTTTTTTTTCTTTTTTGAACTTATAGTATCAGTAGCTTCTATAGCAGTAGAAACTTTTTTCATGTTTACACAACCATTCTCAAACTCTAACTATGCTGCACTTTTTTCAAATATTTTTCCGAATAATCTCTTCTCCCATTTCACTCTCTTCTAAATATCTTACGAGAAATCACCATCACCTTCTTCAAATTCACTTCCAAATCCCCAACTACGACCGTTTCTCAATAACCATTACAACCAGTCTAAGTCTTCAGGATATTCTTAAACTTGATGTTTGATAAAAATATTCAGACCTAGAAGATTTTATATAGTAATTCCCTTTAAATTAAAAATCCCAGCGAACCAGGAGAATTTGAAGCTATGAAATTATTTTTTTTATGTTGTAATTTCCTTTAAAATTTCAACAAACCGTAGATAGTATGAAATTTTTTACCTCTAAGAATCCACTTAGCAATCCGAACATGACCTTTTATAGCATCTTCAGTAATAGGACTTTAGTTAGTTCTATTCAGCATTTTTTTCGTTAACCATTTACTACGATAATTTAGTAAAAGATTAGAGGAAAGAGTTGTTGGACGAGTATATTTAGTTTTAGTTGGGTCGGCTGTTTCAAACGATTTTAACCATGTGAATTCTTTGTCACCATTTTTTCCACTGGAAGGAGTGTTCAAACACATATCATCACGATTTTGTTCTAATAGAATGTCACGATTAGATTCCAGATCAACTAGTTAAGATAACTATTTCAATATCTTTGTTATTACATACCGATTTTTTGTACAACAAAAAGAATAATTAATATCTCTCATTAATGCTGTTTTTAGAATACGACGATGTTTATTGGTAGATAGAGCTTGAAACTCTTCCATAGTCACAAGTTCAAAAGTACGTTTCGTAACATAATCTTTATCGCCAATGTTTTCTAAAATATCGGTATCCAGATTATCTTCAATAATTTTACCTTATAACCACCAATTTTTATAATTTCCTACCTTACACTTATTCATAAAATCGCTGTCTTCTTCTTTATCTTTATTTTTAACCATCTATCTTAACTCAAGCATTTCTTCTGCTAATTTAACTTTCTCACTATCCTGAGCAATTTTGCTAGTATATTCATCCCGTGCTTTACCTTTTAAATTATCAGGTACATGCATGATATCTTTTAACATATGTTTTCTCGAATCAAACTTCCCCATCATTGTATTTTTTACTCTCCATTCATTAAGTCTTTTTTCAACTTCATCTGTTTATATACTAGCCTTTTTTTTCAAATAATTTTTATCTTTTTTGTCAGCCATTTTATCAAGTAAACCAAGATCATGATCTTCTTAAACATCTTTCACTATACGCATCATTTCTTTTGTTTCTGCTTCCTTATCTTTTTCCATTTATTAATTCATCCATTCCAATTTTGTTAACTTCGAAAAAATTTGATCAACCACAAAAGTACGAGAAGATTATGAAGTAGAGGAAATTTATGTTTTGGAATTACTACCAGTTACATTTTCATTTTTAATTACATCTACTTTAACTTTTCTACCTAATACAAATTAACCTCTTAGATCATAACTATCATGCCAGTGAAATAAAGATTTTTCTTCATAAATCTGATAATCAAATTTATCTTCTTCTACTTTAATATATTCGTCATCAATGAGGTCGTCAATGTAATTTGGAGGTGCATGAACTTATAAAACCTACGGCTATTAATATGTCTTTTTTTTTTATTTGGACTAACTACTTGCACTTGTCATTGCTACTGTTTTTGTTTATTTTCTTTTCTAAACTTATTCCTTCTCCTCATCACTCAACTCAACAGCTTAACCAATATAAGCTAATGCATACATTGTATACCATGCCAATTACGGTTCTACCACTGTTCTCTAGTCATGCGAATTAGCACAAAGTAAATCAGACATTCTATCGAAGGCTTCATCTAAGGTAAGATAGCAAGTTGACTGATAAATAGAATGCAACATCACTCCAAGACAACTCATTGAATCACCAGTTTCTAGATATGGTATTTTATTATTTGATTTTTAAATTCTCTTACCCTTCTGAAAAAAAAAATCATACTCCCACCGGTTCGTTGAGTACGTAAATCCCTACGGTTTGACAAAAAAAAAATTTTATACCAATTTATCATTCGTAGATACACCTTATTTTTTATTTTTATCTTCTTTTTTATCTTCAGAATCACTATCCTCATTTATAACACAACAGCAAAATGGGAGAGTGTCATGAGTAAAATTATAATTTTCCACATCATTTGGATCGTTTGCATCACAAAATTAATTGAATCCAGGCAAATCATTACTTTTTAGACACTTTACCAACCTCGTCTTATCATGTGGTGTTTTCCAGTAAGCATTAGTACTATTATTCTCAGCTGTACATATATTCATTTTTAGGTTATCACTAGGTTCTCTACAAACAAAATCAGCAAATTTATCAAACAATTACTATTATTTAAACATTGAATTCTTTTCATTCAATTCCTTTCCTGTTTTTGGATCTTTAACAGGACTCTTAACTATCTTAGCAATATTTGAAATCATTTTCTAATCTATTGAACTATTTTCTTTTTTAGAATCATTACATAAAACTTATTCTAAATAACTAACACCTGCGTTTGTTAATTTTTCTAATTTTTTATTAATAGTTAAAGTTTCGGAAATCGAAGTAGTTGATTTATTCTCACTTTTTTTATCAACTTCATCTTCTTACTTTATTTCCTTAATTACTTTTTTCTCATCACCTGATTCAACTTTTACAACTTTTCCATTTGATACTGTTACTGTCAAACCTTTCTTATCATTCAATACCTTCGGATCTGGGAAAATATTGTTATAGTAAATCCTCTCAGATAACTGTTTAAGTTACTGTTACAGACTATAACAGTTATAAATAGTATATAAATTTATACCAATATCCTTTACAGCTTCCATAACCATCTTCATCTCATCATCATCGATTTTTTTCTTTTCTCTGCAAGCTAGTGTTAAAGTTTCTTCCTTAACAGTTTATTTTTTCTTCAAATCGAGTTCAGATTAAGTTGATTTATAAAATGTATTGCTATGTATAGTCTTCTTAAGTTCTCTGATAGATTCTTAACATCTTGGAATTTAATGGTTGAGTTGTACTAAAGCATCAGAATAAAACTCATTAGATTTAAGAGCAGATTAAGGAATTGTACCATTTGCATGAGGAAGGGAAAGATGTTCAGTAATTTACATACACATTTCAGAAGCAATTTTTGCTGGTATACGGTCGATAACTTCTATTACGTTTTTCCATTTTGCTTTTTCTAATTACTTAGACTAAGTGATATCTGGCAATGGACACTTTCTATATTCCATTTCTGTATTTGTAGTTAAAGATTTTTTATTAAAATTTTATGGAAAATGTATATAGTGTTAAAAATATTCTTTTTGTTTAGAATCTGCATTAGATGATATATTACAATCGGTTTCATTAAAATAACATAAGTGAGGTGAAATGATTTATTTTAGAGATTCATCTTTATATAATTCTCTTCTTTCTCGTTTTGCTTGATAACCTTGTTCAGCAAATTCAATCATTTAATTCAATTTTAGTTTGCAATTGTCATCGTACTCTTATATCAATAAAGGATGAAATTCGTTTCTTTCTTCTTCACTTAATTTTGGATGATCTTAATTATACAAATAAGCTAAAAATAAACTACTACTCGTAACCTTTATACAATGATAACAATATTCTTTGTAATAAACTGCGATAGATTTCTACATTAGTAACAACCTTCGACTCGTTACTATCCAATGACAATCTTTAGTGAATTATATCCTAAAATATAAATTTGTTTTGTCTTAATAGGATTGTCTTTCTAATTCCCAAATATACTAAAGCGCTTTTTCTGAATCGACAATCTTTTAATCTAATTCTCTTAAACAAATATTATACTTACATACTGCTAACCAAAGTGACTTTTTAATTTCAATCATATTTTATTATATAGTCTTATATTCACTAGACTCCTTATCTTTATCTGATTTAGGTTTGTCATAATCAGAGATTCTTTTATTTAGGTAGTGAATTTTTGACCTAGTTGCACAAATATTCTTAGCCCAACAAAGACATTTATAGTCGTGTTATTCATCACACATATAAATGTAATGTTCATTTTTTGGAATTACCTTGATATCAGGTTTTAGAAATTATTTATATGAATTAACGTCTACACTAGCTTCACAAGCAGTACATTCAATATTAAACTCTTATTTTTCTTTTTCATAATCATATAATTTCGTACCAAACTATTCAGTAAAATTAGATTCATTGATAGTTTGACCAAAAAATTAAGCCTTCGTACCTAATTTTAATATTTTTCCAATTACATCACAATTTTTTACTAATGAATTTTGACTATGATCCTGAAGACAGACTTTAGCGATATCAACTTCTAATTCCTTTGCAGTAGCTATACCAATACAATTAGTATAAGACCTCATCATACCTGAGGTAAAATTTAATTTAAATTAATTGAAAATTCTAGGGTATAGTAAAATTTAAAAACTAAGTTCAACTTATTATTATAAAAAATAGTATATATTAAAGGTTAATTTGCTTCTATACCTGGCTCATACTCATATTGAGAAAAGGTATCATTAAGAAAAAAATTGGATAGTAAATTTTGATTCAACAAAAAAGAATCAGGTTTATCAAGAGACTGAGTTGTTGAAGATGATGAATTAGAAGTATTAGTACTACTAGCTATTAATGAATTATTAGATTCAGTATAATAATTAAGACTTTTCTATTTTGATAAGTGAAAATCATTTTTAATTATCTTCTTTAATCCTAAAATGGTACCCCATGTATTTAAAGCAATTCTGAATTGAGTTAAAGATTATTAAACAAAATGATATCGTTAAAAATTCCATCTAATATTTTTTGTACCAATTGTTTTACATATACGAAGTGTATAATTCTATTAGATTTTTAACAATAAATCTTATAGTAATTATTTTGTGGATTATCTTTATTCTATTGTAATTTTATTTTCACTATCAATCTTTTTTTTTTCATGCCAATACATAATACCACCATCTTCTCTTGGTTCATCATAATCATATTCTGTTGAAACATCTTATTAATCCATATAGAATAAACAAGCAGAAGTATCTTCTAATACAACTTTTGTAATATTTAAATGAATCTAATTTAAGAATTTTGCTAGATATGACTCTGAATTTGATTTATTCTTCATATAATAATCGTACATAATCTAGAGATTTTTATGATTTAAAATATGTGAACCAAGAATTTCATCTTCTTCTGACAAAAGATGCTCAATTACATCATTTTGATTTATTGTTTCTTAAACTTCATCAGCACCTACTAATATAGCTTAACTTGTTTGTACAGCATTAGCTTAAGTAAGATTTTTAATAAGATTTTTATCTTTTTCTGATAAAAGATCATAATCTAAACAACTAAAAGCATTTATTTAAATACGCCATAATCGAAATATAAATAACTTTTTTGGCGATAAAATTTCTTCAATATGTTTATCACTAGTATCAAAAGTATTTGCGTATTCTTATAGAATCATCGTCATATTATTTGTATAGTCCAAAGTTGATTCTCCAAAATCTAAATCATGTGAATTGTAAAGAAGCCAATCACAACTAAATTATTAACAAAACTTAAATCCAGGATGAGCTTGTACTCGTTATTTATTTGGTGTGATATTAAAGTAGTTAATCATTTTTTACATTGCTTAAGCACATTTTGATTAATAAATTTCATTCAGTTTTGCAAAGCACTCATCAAGACTCTCTTAATCAGGTTTCTTAGATTCATTTAATTATTTATCACGTATTGCAACGCATTCTAATGAATTATCATTTTATGATTTATTTAGCGATATGTCTAACTTTTTTTTAGATTCAGATCTATACACCTCCAATAAATTTTTACTGAAATCAAGTTTCAAATTATATTTTTTTTCTCGTTCCTCTTTTGACATTTCTTTTAGTCTTTGTAACCTACTAGAAAAATTATCAAATTCAGGACCTTTATAATTTTTATAAAACTCTTCTATACTGTCTTTATGATGTTTACGTCGATGTGTTGCGTCTTCAATCGATAACTCTTCATATTTTTTATCTGAATCTTTTACAGGAGCTGTATCTTTAATACCATCTGATTTTTATTTTTCTTTCAATCTCTATTATTCTTCATACCAATCATTTTCTTCAACCCAATCATTTTTAAAGTTACTACTAACCATGTTTAATGCATTTTAAAAATCTTTATCTTCTTTCTAAAATTTAACTACCTAAAAATAATAGTTAATAATATGTCAAAATTAAAAAAGTTATAAGTTAAATAAACTCTAATCAAAATTTTAAAAAGTAACTCAGCTTAGTATTAGTATATTAAATCTAGATTCAATATACATTTTCCTCCGTTTTCTCTCCTTATTTTATCATATCCTCTGGTTTAAATTCCATTAACCTTTAACATAATTTCCAAGATTCTTTATCCATATCCTTTATACACGAATAAAATGATCTTTTAATCTCCGTCTTTGTTGCATCACCCCTCTTAAAAGTTATATCTTCTAATTCTTATTTTTCACCTTTCGTTGGACCGAGATAGAATGATACCATACCATCATTATCAAATGGAATTGCTAAAAAAATTTAATAAACTTATATTCAACCCGGCTAATAAAGACTTTCAATTGAAAATATAATTCTACTTATACCAATTTCTTCCGTTATAATCATATCGACCATTAGTCTTACCCTCATGCTTTCAGCTTGTAAAGTTTATAATTTCAAATGTAGGACAGAATAAAGAATAAAAATAGATGAAAGATCTTCTCTTGGAATTTTTAATAACTTATCACAAGTTCTCATGATTTCATCAAAATAACGAGGTGTACGAAAAATGATATGAGGACGGAGATCTAAAGGAAGAAATTCGTCATGTATACATAATAGATCTTTATTCTAAAGAACTTTACTATTAGGATTAGAAGAATCAGAAGAATCATCAAAATAATAGTAGTCTGCTTCATATTAGGCTTTTATAGTCTCAATATGTCTATATTAACAACTCTTACATGGATTACCTTTGTAATCAAGTCCCATGATGATTAAGACTTTAAAATAGGTATAGTATAAAAAGATAAATTTTTTTATATCAAAATTGCAAATAAAAAATTATATGTATATAAATTGAGGTAATCGACAAGCTTGAAGCTATTACTAATTACTTATAAAAATCTAACTTGAGGTCAAGCTAAAAATAAATTCTAATGATAATCAAATTTTATAAATTCTAATGATAATCAGATTTTATAAATTCTAAAACAAGTGTTAACAAAGTTAGTATAAGTTTAACACACACTGTTATTACTAAGAAAAAATAATAATACTTATTTATCAAAGTAAAAAGATATCTATATAATGCAATTGCACCGCTGCTTATGTATGAATAACAAAACCATTTATGCAGATAATCGGATCACACTTATTGGCGGACTGAAAAACGGACGCATGTAACAGTAACATTAGTCTTATTATTACTAGCAAAACAAAATTTAAAACTATAGTAACGGACATACCATCTAATCTTTACTTGGATTCCGATTCAAATAACAGTTAGTATTACAGTAAATTAAATTATTTCTTAAAAGCTCTAGAGTCAGACTCACCGGGATCCTTATAAATTAAAAAAGTCTTAGTCTAAATTATGTTATCTATCAAATTTAAAATTACTTTTTCGTCTTTAGTGTCAGTAGCTGACGATTGAAGTTTGAAAAGCTAAGAGAATAGCATCTAACATCTACTAAGATGTAAATCAAAACAATTTTACATACAAGTATTAACAGTGTCACAGTGAAAGTGATAATATCAAAAAACTCAGTAATTTAATATATTTTTATAAACAGTATATGATTATAGTAGTATATCTATTCTTCAATTAGTTCCAGATCCTTGTGTTACTTTTTTAATCACATTCATGTCTAAAAATTTCTTTTCTAATTCTTAAAAAAATGTTTTTTCTGATCCATCCATTTTATGTAATTCTTTATGTGTAAATACTTATTCAAACTCTTATTTAGATGGATCCTTTTACAAAACAACACAGCTATAACCAACTTTTTTTGTAAATTTATAACATTCGTCAGTCAACTCATTTATATGAAGTAATTATAAATTAATCATAGGTACTTCAACTTCTATCTCTTGACCAGACTTATTTGTTATACTTCTCCTCCTTCTTCCAGGTAGAGGTTAAGACTCTGAAGGTAATGAAGAATCTTTTTTATTTGAATCCCAAACAGTTGCATCAGAAGTCAATCCTCCAAATGATTGTTTTTGAAAATATTACCGAGCAATTTCTAAAAAAAAAAAGTATTTTTTACCTCCCCAGCCGGGGAGAGTATGATTTTTTATAGCGAAAAAAAAAGGGTATTTTTTACCATTAAAATTTTATTTACCCCATGCAAAGTTATGAGTGATTTTACATAATGCACACCCTTTACCACCACATAAAGCACGAAAAACGTATCGAATTTCACCCCACAGACCACCATCTGCATCATATACACCAATGAGATTCATGGAGTTTTCATTGGGCTCATTCGTAGAGACATAACTACAGGGTCGATGGACACCAAAAGCGTTCTTAGCCATTCTTTAATATTGTAAGTTTAACTTATAAACTTAAAGTGGTTACTGTAATAATCTTTACTTTGTAAAAAAATTTGCTTATGTAGTTTTCTAAAACAACAAAAATTATCTTTATGGTTAAATAAACTTTAAATAGTTCAACATAAAACAAGTATTGAGATAATTGTAACTTCTAAGGATTTTACTTAGTATTAGAAACTAGGTTATCAATAATCATGTAAAAAGTTTAAAATCTATGAAGTAAGAATTATTTAAAAATATTTTTAAGATTATAGTCAGAAAAAAAGTGTCAACGTTTGTGAAATAGTTTGAATTGTTACTCTTAGACTTTGTAATGATAACTCCGTAATTTATGAATATTTAAAAACCTCATTTAGTATTCGTCTCAAGTATATTGGATTCGTAATCGAATTCTAAAAAAATTTAATAATAGACTACTTACTTAAGCAGACATTATCATATCGGTCTAGTTACTATAAGATAGAATAACAGTTACTAATTCATAAATAAAGTTTAATCACGCTCTAATAGTAATACGATTAATTTTTTTTGTCGTTATGGTACATTGAACATTAAAACTTTAGCTAAAAAATGTTCATAATCATGACATTGAATCATGGTCTGACTCTGACCTAGTTTGTAAATCTATTCATAATCAGACTCATGATATATTTATAATTGTCAAGTACTATAAAATCAAATTTAAGTTCTTATTATCTGGTTACTATCTTCTGTTATATTCTAAGTTACAGTATGTGGATTCAAAAACCCTATCAAATATGTTTTTCATAAGTTTAAAATTTGATTTATTAACCTAGCAATGACAATATTGAATATCATAAGTTTTAATTTAAATTTAAGTACTAGTATGTTAAAATCTTATTCATTTTTTTGAAACTGTACAATGATCAGATATGACTAATAAAAGTCACTGTATCGTTGTAACAGTAATACATTCAATATATCATCTTAATGTTGATAAGGTAAAATCTGGTGATCAGATTCATATGTAATAGCATAGTTAAAGTTTCTATTAATATATTTATTATTTATCAAATGTATGTAAGTTACTAAAATAATAACATTACATCCATGTCAATGTATACCAGTTTCATATTGTAGTTACTATTACAGCTTACATCTACTTATTTTTCTCTGGGTTACTATGTGACTCTGTCATGATTCATTTTAATAGTCCAACAAATTTTATATGCCTCTTGGAGAAATCATTTCATTTATACTGTAGCAAGTACTAGTAAATAAATGATTATGAAATGTCAACTGTATATCATATGATTATAATTTATCCCGGTCCGATTCCTTCTCTATTATTGTATGATATATTGAATCAGTTTGATGATTATAGTAACTATATAGTAATACTTATTTTTGATATTCATTGAATTACACACAAACAATAATGTGTCAAATTATATAAGGAAGGCTTAAAGTACTTACCTTCAACAATTATTCATTTTGAGTAAATAAGATATAGTTACGAAACATTTAACATATTACTTATTTACAATTTGTTCTGCATGTGAAAATATATTTTAATGTCCTATAATGATCAGATAATGATTAAATGTCTATATTATTAATTTATTATCATGACAGTTGAACTTGAAATTATCAAATTCAAATTGATTTTATATATAAAAGTTACTGTGAATCTTACCAATATAATAATATTTAGTAAAGTTTCAAATAGCTTTTTATATAAATTTTCATAACAAATTTCAGATTAAATTTACAATATCAATACATATGAAATTATATCAATTTTCTATTTTTTTAAAACAATTATATTGAGTAAATACAATGAATTACTAATTTCATAAAAAATCAAAGTTATTCTCCTCATCGAGGTGGAGGACCTCGCATACCTGGATGCATTCCAGGATGCATACCAGGATGCATACCTGGATGACCCTATTGAGGTCGTGCTTGCTAATCCAGAACACTACCTGTACTTTGCATCCATTAACTTAAACCCCCTGGTGTTAGTAATGATCCAGCAGGTCGATCACCTGTACATGAAAGTTTACCATCTACGTTTTGAATCCAACCACCATTATTAACACATTTCTATGCACCTCGGAAGACTACTGATTGTTACCATTATCCATCCGATTTCATACAAGCATCACATTTGAGAGCTCTCTTTTTAGATTTTTCGTCTATGTAACAAGCAACACAAGATTCTTGATATCCTCCAGGTGGAACTCCTTCTACATGAGGTTTGTGTCGACACCAAAGTTAACCGTTTTTATTTTCAACAATAATTTTATTCATCACAATATCTTTACCCCAACCATGATGACAAGATTTATCACCACCACATTATTTAAATCCTTCATGAAAATCATAACAGTTCGATATCTCTAACTCAGAAACTCTTGGGTATCCACCTGTTTCACAATGTGTACATTTTAAACGAGTTTTCTTTATTCCGGTTGAGTCTAACCCATGATAGTAGCTTGGTGTATGTGGATCGTGGAGCTTACAGCCACCGCAAGACGAAACGTAATCACCTTTTGGAATATTTTTAGAGTTTGGTTTTGGACCCATGCCTAAATTTCTTTTAACTCGAGCAGAGAACAAATCTTTGTACTCTTTCAGTTCAGCTTAAAGTTTTTTTTGCTTCTCATTTAATGATTCTTGTGACTCTCCAGCTTCAGCTAGATCCACAGGTGCAGGAGTGGTGGTAGTAACGACAAATTCACGAGTATCTTCTTGGAGATTACCTTTTAAATCCCAACCAAATCCGTGAAATCCAGTTTCTCGAAGTGCGTGAAGAGCAGGTGGATAAGAACCAGGACAATACCATGAACCAGGAGCATCACACTGAGAAAAAGATTATATTTTTATCTAGTTACTAACTTCAGCTGTTAATAGCTTAAAATTTCAAAAAATTAAGTAGAAACTTAAAGCTTTAACATTGATAGAGATAGTAAAAATGCATCCGTTACTATCCCAAAAATTAAATTAAAAAAAAAATTATACCTTTTTTGTTGACCATTAACTTCCTAACCTTTTCGATTTTTAACTTACTTATAAAACTTTCATAATCCTAACTGCTCCCTATTTACTAACAAACACTTCTTTGTACCTTCCTTTCATTCTTTTATTGGTATCTAATTATGAAGCACCACTCGTAACAGCATACATAAACGACTCCTTCATCATATCACTAGGTCCTTCCCTAGTCCAACTGAATTATAAACATAATTTATCATAACAATGTCCTTTGTAAACACTGTTACTAATACGTGCCATGTGTGTTGCTTTTGAAAGATCAGACTCAGTCCATACAAGAACGTAATCGGCCCAGTGACGATGAATCATATGTGCTTCTTCAACTGGACCAGTTAGGGAAAGACCAAGGAAGGCAAGGTGCTCATGGTTCCATGTGTTACCGTCAGCAACTGTGATACGTTTGGATAGACCAGCTAGTTAATATCTAGAGAGATTTAATAAATGATCTAATTTGTAATTTTAATTTAAGATGTCGGTACAAAAAAAAGTTACTTAACACAAACATCGAAAATCCTAATACCCATAATCCCACCAACTCAAAATTCTCGCATCTTATGGAGTATTATCTCGGATCCACCAATAAGCTTCCCTATAATCATCCTTAAAACTTCCGTCTTAATTATGACTTATAATTTATGGATGACTCATACCATGTGTAATAACCTACCAACTTGTATTGACAAAGATGGTTAACTAAGTAAAGATATTGTATCGGAATGCAAGAGTCAAACATACAAATGCACGAATGCACAAAACAATAAAAGATCCACTGAACATAGCTGCTTTTCCTGTACAATTTGCAACATTATAAGGACATACTACTTTTGAAGCAGTATTTGTAGTAACAACTGACTCTTCATCATCACAGTCGGAAGGTGTAGGTTATTTTGAAACTGGTTCTGAATCAGCTAGAGCAAGTGTTTCTTGTTTGTCTGCTTTTACGAACTATGTTGGTTTATAAGTTATCAATCGGACTGTGAAATTTTATAGAGTAATTCTCTTTGAAACCAAGCCCAACCGGGGAGAATATGAAATTTATACCTGGAGCAAGTATCATTTACACCACCCTTCCAACTGCTACAGCACCAAGAATTGAGGAGGTTGGACCCATGAAAATAATCAATCGTGCCATTTTTAATGAAAACATATAGGTTGTGAAACCAAATATAACACAATAGAGACCAGCTGTTGCTACTGGAGTATTGAAATCCTCATTTAATTCACATCCACCAAGTAATAGATCTAAACAAGAACCCAATAAAAACCTAACGCCCATTCCAAGCTTTTTTAAAGGAGGTATTTTTGAATTATCATTGGTTGTGCTGAGTATACTGTCTTTACTACTTGTTCGAGATAATTATCCAGAGTTAGGTGCAGACTTTTTTAAACCTTTCAGATTATTACTGTTATCGTCAGTTACATTTTACATCTCAACATCATAGGCTCCAAATATCATGTTAGCTACTTTAGCACCAAAACATTTTGTTGTTAGTTCTTTCTATTTCTAAACATCATCTGCAAATTCACTATATCGAACAACAAGTAAACAAATCAAGTTACTCAAAGCAGTATAAAGAACTCCTAACTTTGCGATTATTTTTGATACTGCACTCAGACCACCGTCTTTCATTAAGTCGGATGAAAAGTTAGATCCTTTTTTTTTCATTACTGATTTTGCATCTGCAAGATTATTACTCTCATTAGTTGAATCTTTAGTATCTTATTCTTTCATAGGTTCTTAGCTTCCCGCCCTTCTTCGTCTTGTTGCTGCTTTTTTCTTTGACTTAGTATCGTCGATAAGATCTTCAATAAATACACCAGAGTTTTCTGATTCTTTATCTGGATCGATTGTTTTTTATGAAGTTAATTCACGGTGTGCTTCAACGTTTCCATCAGTCAATTCGTCACTTGGCGTATCTGCTAATCCACGTCCATCGAGTAATCGTCTTCTTGCTAACTCAGCTCGTATTTTCATGGATTCCTTCCATCCACCGAAAATTGCAGGAGCTACAGTGAAACGTAACCAACGCATACCCATACGGAAAAGATCGAAACATAAAAAGAACATACCAGCAACTCCAAAGTACATAACACGATCAAGGGTTCGAAAATAGATAGATTCATTTGAAGCTTAGTGTTCAGATACTGAGTCAATTAATGGATTACCAGTACGTGCAGCATGAAAACCAAAGAGAGATTTTACTCGCCCAGTTAGAGGAATAAAAAACTTTTCAAGGAGTTTGATACCTAAATTAATAGCAGATAATAAGAATACATTGACTATCGATTAATAATAATTATAATGTCGACGAATTTAAATTGAAATTGAATCATTTTGTATATTAAAAAAAAATTATGTTAATAAATCTCACAATTATATACCCCAAAAATTATCAACATCCATTGCAGTACAATAGCACATGAACGCTCCTACTAAAGCAACAGTTAGTGAAATAACTCTTGGATTCAAAATATATCTCAAGTATTTTCCTAGTTTTCCTTTTGTTGCTAATGTAAACTTTTTTAATAATGGCATGAACCAACTAGTAGCCAGTAATAGGTCAGTAAGTTTTACAAACTATAACAAAATAAAAACTGCCAAACCCAGAATTTATTCTAAACTTTTTAATGGCTGCATTCCTACAACTGGAATCTGAACTGCTAAACTGGTTCCAACAATATAAAATATAGTATATGGTAACCATAACTCGTTAAATCTTTGATTTACATGTGCATCTGGTTCTGAACGATATATTTTCAGTCTTTCCATAATGAACATTGCACCACTATGAGCACCTACTAGATTGATTGTGAATACATAACCTCCCCAACCTGCAGCCATAAAGGCATGTGATAAACCAGCCATAATAGCATAAAAAATTCGAAATAAAACTTCAGTGTATTTATCGCCCGATAAGTTATGTTAAACAGATTTTACATAAAAAAAACAAGTAAAAACCATAGGAGCAACAGCTATACACTCGTTATCGAATCTGGGATAAATTTCAAGGGGAAAATAAAAGTATCTGTAACATTAACTAAAATCCTTAAGGATTTAAAAATTTTTAATTTCTTAAAAATAGTTATAATAATCGAATTTAAATTAAAAAATTAGAATTAAAAGAACATAAGGGAACGCTGTGCGCCTGGGACGGTATACTGTATATTAAACCGCTATTCCCTTTTATAAACATGTATATACTCTATAGTCAGGCTGTGGGACCTAAGGGACCTAAGAAACCTATGGGACCTATGAGACCTATGGGACTTAAGGGACCTATGGGACTTATGGGACTTAAGGGACCTATGGGACCTAAAGGACCTAAAGGACCTAAAGGACCTAAAGGACCTAAGGGACTTAAGGGACTTAAGGGACCTAAGGGACCTAAGGGACTTAAGGGACTTAAGGGACTTAAGGGACTTATGGGACTTATGGGACTTGTAAAATTCTAAAGGGATTAAGAAGACTATGATATCAAGCTGTAAGTTAGACTGACTATAGTGCATATGTTAAAAACAGCACCAGTTTGGTGCTGTTTAACACATACGCGATATCAGCTATCTCTAAATAACCGTTGCTTATCCTAGTCTCCCCATCCTCTTAAGTCCCATATGTTTCAATAGTTCCAATAAATAGTACCTATATTTTCGGGGGATTAAACTTTTCGGTTAGGTAACAGTAAGTTGCAACAGGTAAGAGGTAAGATTTGGCCTGTAAGAAGTAAGATCTAACAGGTAAGAATAGTACTTATATGTTGGGCCCGTTTAACTTTTCGGTTGGGTAGCAGTAAGTTGTAACAGTTAAGAGGTAAGACTGGACCTGTAAGAACTAAGATGTAACAAGTAAGAGAAGCTTAGGAAGAGGTAAGCTGTAAGCAGTAAGATGGAAAAATTGAGAGGTGAGTAGCCGCCGATATACTGAAGCAAGCAAGGAGTACCTTATCGGCTGTAACATATGAACAAAGCCTAGATCGGAGCAGCCGGGCGCGAATCCTTAGCGGTCATAGTTACAAAAACACGGGGGCGCAGCACCTCATAAGTCCTCTAGTTCCATAGGTCCCACAAGTAAAAATAGGTCCCACAGTTCCCACAAGTCCCATAGGTCCCTTTAGTAT
>JACKZZ010022046.1_pt1 | contig 38379 bp, 11 predicted proteins | sample 8027871 | NCBI WGS metagenome assembly JACKZZ01 (sample SAMN15724774, study PRJNA655200) | protist metagenome | isolation source: fluorescence activated cell sorting (FACS) single amplified genomes of... | place: USA: West Boothbay Harbor, Gulf of Maine | collected 2000-07-19
TAAAAAATATGCGAACTAAAGGAACGACGAAATATTATTTAGGAAAACTGATCTCAGATATACTGATCAAAAAAGCAGTGAAAGAGGCTGATGAGCTCACCACCCCCTGTTTTTATATGCTTGCTGCATTAGCCGGGGATCTAACGCAAAGTGACAGCCCTTCTCAAGCGAACGCTAACCCTAAAGATAATAACCCTAAACGTGTATTTGATTTCTTGATAAACAACTATGGTGATAATCCAATGAGTTTCGAGAAATTAATGCAGCAAATACAAAAAAAAAATGAACACCCCTTAGCATATGAGGAAGAAGATAAATTAACATCATGTATCACTCTCTTAGCCGCTGTATCACAGTCAGAGGATGTATTAATTATGATGCTAAATCAAAGCGGGAGGGCGGATGATATTGTGCTAAATTTGTTTGATTTGTTAGCTTCTGAAGTATCTATCGACGTTAAAGGCGCATTATTAAAGACTTTATCCAATCTGGCTCGCAACGATGAATATTATCCCGTTATTTGGGATCTTTTAGAAAGATACCAAGTACTGATCACCGTACCATGGGCGATACATAAAACCCCAAGAAAAAGCTTGAATTCAGACTTAGAAACAGAACGATCATACGGACGCTACCCTGTAACGTGCGGTTTTCTCTCTTTACTCCAAACATTACTGACGTATCGGTGGGAAAGTAGTAATGTTATTCCTTGCTATCATTTAATGATACATCAAATTACTAAGCGCCTGCCGGGTGTTGTTCAATATATTGAATATGTAATGAAATGTGTTCTTCTAAAAATGGCACAGGTACAGGATGACGATTTCAATGACAATAGTAAAGATGTGGCGGGTTCAAAACCATATAAATGGGAGATCATAAGTAAGTGTGTTGATCTAATGACTATTATAATCCAGCGTTATCCTATTACCTCGATTAGCCCCGATCATTTAAATATTCAAGATCATCTTGAGGCTATGCTTCGCAGTTCAACAAGTGATGTTAAGTTAAAATTTGACGATATCCAAAATGAATCCACTGCTGCTATTTGTGCTTCTGATTTTGGTGAAAGCAAGTATAAGTATACTATTGAGGCTGATGGAAAAGATGTAGTGGAATTTATGCGTCCAAAAACGGCCGGTTTTACTGTGATGTGTTGGCTTCTGGGTCAAGATACCACACTTATTGAACTTTTATTGCAAATTCTGCATGAAGAAGGAAATGCAAAGTCTCTTATCTATTATCGTCGTCAACAGTTGGAACACATTTCAGATTTGTCGGTCAAGTTAATGCGAGATCTAAGCAATGGGCGAGATCTAAACAATAGAAGAATTAAAAGTTTTGGTCCTGAGCACGACGATTACATGTGTGATGGTGCTCACTGGCGTGAAAGGAGCACTACCTCCGCTCTTGGACTTTTGTATGAGGTTTCACTTAAAGAAGCACGTTTTACAGAAATCGCTTCTTTATTTCCACGCCTTTCGTATTTCGAGTACTATATGGATGAAGAGCCTAGCAAAATTGCCGACTGGAAACCGAGAGTTGTGCCTGTTTTCATTAGGAGTCTGGCACAGCAAATGTCAGCATCCATGACATTGAAAAACAGCGCGAAAACCTTTCAGCCCATTTCCCCGCTTGCTGTTATCGCCAATCTATTTAATTACAAGCCAAAGTCTGCTATCACTATTCCTTCAGGAAGTGTAATGGCAATTTTGCTTGTGAAGCATATCGCATCATTTCAACAAACATCAGCCTTCTTGGCATCATTAAAGGAAGATGCGGCACAGATTGGAGAAGTTGTGCGTGCTTGCTATGACGGTTTAATTTGCCTCTCAGAGAATACTATTCAAGAAGTTATGGATACACTTGAAAATGTGCGCGTTCGTGGCCCTGCGCTTTATCCATTTATTTATTCATCACCTCGTGGAAAAGTAATGTGTGACAGTCCTCCGCTGTTGGGTATCCACTTTAAAGAGCACCATGTTACATATTGGAAAAATCAGCTCAATCCATCTCCGTCCACAGCTGCTCAAGTTGAAGTATGGAGATCAGAATATGAGAACCAGGGTTCCCGTCGTGATTATATACTCGATTTGATTCTTGAAACGTTCCACCCTAGCGAAGCGAGTTTGGCACATTACTTACTCGGTGTAATTGTTGGTTTTTTTGGGACCAAGTTTTCTTCTTCAAGCAAAGCTTCAGCAAAGCCTATTGGTCACCAAAGAGATTGTATGGAAGCATTATTTAATTTGCTTGATAGAGGATTTTTGTGGGATGACTTTAGTGACGCAATGCAATGCCAACGAGTGTTGGAGATCCTTTACCGTCTTGTAGCATCACCAGGAACTAAAATGGAAACTCTTCAAACCTTATATAAACGGAGCGTAGCTAGGGACGGTCCGCCATATGCGGAAAGAGTCCAATATATGGAGCCCAAATGGAAGGGAAATGGCGGTGGTAGTCGAGAAGATGGCGGGTTTCTCGTGGACCTCCTGTCTTCTTGGTGTTATTATATACTCACGAAGCTCAGGAAAGCTCAGGCGGATTTCGTTCTGGCTCAGGATTGGGCCAGGAATGGATACATGGAGATGCAATATGTAAATTGTGGGTGGATGTTGAAGTTGATTGCACAGCAGCTGAAGCTTGAATGGGACAATACTTTCGCTCCTCGTGGCTTGGATGATAAGTCCAGTTATATACTGATGTGCGATCCTTGGCTATTGGCTCCATATGCTGGACATATGGCTAGTAATGGTTCAGCATCATCACTTATGATTCATGTGCTTCATTTATTGACTACTGACCCCTTTGTACACCCTAGTGTTAGTGATAACATGGTTTCAATTACGAGACAAGCAATTCTGGATTGGACTGATGATAACGGTAAAAATAAAATGAAGAGTGTTTCTGAACAGGAAAGAGACGAAGCACTTTCTAAAATTATTGATACTTTTGATCGTAAAAAAGAAAATGCAATGGAAATATTACCACTTGCGTTTGGGAAAGTAATGTCGCCTGCAAGTGAAACTCCACCATTTGAAATAATAAATAGGAAGACTTTGTTCGATTTATGTCGCGAAGAGATAAAGCTCTCAGATAAATTGATATTGGATGTGTGTTTGGAATTGGCTCTAAAGCACAATAATCACATTAGATCCGTCGCAAGTCGCACGCATATGTTCCAAGGATGGCGGTGGGTATGTGAGCTAGCTTTCAAAGTTGAGGCTCGAAATGCCATAATTACGAAAAATATGCGCACTTTATCAGAGCTATGTGATACTTTACTTGTTCCTCTTGCAAACTTCTTGGCACCGAACAATTTACCAATACCCATTGCCGAGCAGCTATCTAGAACTCTTATCGGGGTTGTTGGACAAGTTACTTCAGTGTTACCGTGCTATGCTATGGAAGGTTGGAACCCCGCTCTCTCGGACTCTTCATACGGAGATATAGTTTGGAAAATTTTGGAATGTATTTTATGTACAAGTCGTATTGATGATACTGGCGCACAGGTATATTCAGCAACGATGCGAGGATATATTTATGATTCGTTATCTTTATTACTTCGATATCCATCTTCAGTGGGAGCAGTGACAGGAATGACAGCCTCTGGTGCTCCAGGTTATGATGAAATTAAAAACTATGAATTTCTTCGAATTGAAAGAGTAGCCCACTATGGACCTTTAATTGTCGATTCTGTTTGTTCTGATATTAACCAAGGTTTAGCAGTTAGTAGGCACTCTGCTATTGCCTTTTTAACGCAAATGCTCCGATGCTTATTGGCAGAAAGTACATTTTCGTATGCTGTGGGTGGAGCAGCCGCGAATCTAGGTAAAATTGGTGCTCAAATTATCAACCCTTTGGGTGGTGGCCAGCTAGTGCAAGTAGGCCAACCAGGTGCGCAAAGTTTCAATGCTGCTCATGAAGCTCTTATGCAAATCATTATGGAGCTATCATCCCGCGGACAGCTTGCAAGAATGATGGGCGTATTTGGGAGTTTTGCTCCTGCTCGTTTGGGAATTGTTCAATCACAATCTATACAAGCAGCACCTATCGATTTGAATCTAGTTTCAGCGACTTTAGATCTCTTTTCTCTGATTGCAGCTACAAAGGAAGGCGCTGATTGTTTATTATCAGTAGATGCACTCAATAAAATCCTTTATGTACCACTACTAATGAATATCAACCCACCCGCACAAGGTGCCGTATCACAGTCAGATATAACCCCTATACTTGCTTGCGTCAGACTGTTACAGTCATTGAGCTATTCTTTACAACATCGTGGAGTAAGTGATCATGTTGCCACATTCTTGCGTGTCCACCAACGTATGCTACTACCGACTCTAAAAGCTCTTATGAACCCCCATTTGAATGTGGGTGCAAATAGCCTAAATGCATCAGATCTTTCGGCAATAACTGGGATATGTGAGCTTTTGGTTGCGGTTGCCACTGAAGGACGCACTAATGTCGACCCATCGGGCACTATCACTGCTATACATTATGTTTGTGGCTTAGCCCCTACTACTAGTCAACCAGGAGCTGTTAATTTCGATGGAGAAGTTGTATATCCTGAAGCTCTTGCCACTATGCTTGCTGTGCTCGTGCCGCTCTTAGATTCATGGACTTCTACAAATCGCATTCCAACCACGTTGAATCACAGCTTGCCTAGTTCACACATCCCAATTTCTGCCCCTGTTCAACCCCAACCTTTTAGTATATTTACCCATCCAACGACTGGTGTTGGAGCTAAAGAGCAATGGTGGTGGGATATTGAGCCTAGAACAGATGAAGAGAGACACATGGAGCAGCGGATATTACTAAGTAAGAAAGGCCCTGTTGTTCCTACTACTGGCGTTCGTCCTGACGATAATGTACCGAAAGGCATCATTGAGAGGTTGTTCAATATTAACTACGGCATACGCGAATGGAATACGTTCCATCAATACAAGCTTATCTCCGCCCTTACTACGACTTTACACGCAATCAAAGCAGTCCGGCATATGGCGGCATTTTATCGACATGAGGCTTATACCGAGGCTGTATTAGCGCAAGCACAACTCCAGTCGGCTCTAACTAATCCAGCAATACAAGCACAAGCAGTAGCAGCAGCTAATGGAGACGGTATGTATGGCTTACCACCGGCTCCTCCTCCCCCTCCTGCAGGTGTCCATACGCTACCTGGACCTGTATGCTTGACGTCACATTTTAGTACTCTTCTGCATTGCCTACGTGCATCAATTGCGTTAGTTTTGGATACACACGCTCAAAAATGCCTCACTATACGCTCTCCTACACCACTCAATTTGGATAGTCCCCCTAATACTACTATTGCTAATCAATCACTTGCTGAAATTGGTGTTGATGAAGATATCGTTTCTATTTTATGTGACATAAGTGGCAATAGCATAGGCGCAGTTTATGATCTGCTATTTGTTATGCCCCAATCTGCAGCAAATGAATGGCGGGAAGATTTACATCGTGTTACGCTAGCTTTGGTAGACGCAAAACAAGTCCATCAAGGTTGCTATGTTGCTTTAGTGGCGAAACAAATCAGAGAGACACTTCAAATTCAATAATTAATAATTTTCCAGACCAACCAATATCATATACTTCCTCCCGCTCATTCATCTGTCCGAAGACTAAATTTTTTTTTTCGTAATGTTAATCTTAATTTCATTTAGAAATAACTGCTGTTTCGCCGCTCAGTCAGGGGAATCGTTTTTTCCGGGTCCCGAAAGTCCCAAAATCGAAGTAATTTAAATCTGGAACTATATCCTTTTTACTTTTTACGAACCACAAGGACACTATTACACCCATAAAAAAAAATCTTTATCGTACCCGGCGACAATACATAACAAAAGAAAACCACCTACCCCAATATGGATCTGGAACGTCTGAATTCGAGCCTGCTATTTTTGAATTACCGTACTATATGATGAGGTATTATAACTTACTATAATGAGTGAAAAGTGAGTCACTGAATGGGATTAATTCTCCTTTCATTATCAATCATGACTTTTAAAATACTAATGAAAAAGAGAAGACAAGACAAATCTCAATAGTGAATTTGTTGAATAAATAATCGTGAGATATTGTTACGAATAAAAAATAAAAAATAAAAATACGAAGGTACCTTTTTTATTAAAAACAATGAATGTGTACATAAGGTCATCGCAACTAGGACTAAGAAGGAAAAAAAATTCTTCATATCCGTAATTTCGAAAATTAGAAGTTATCAATGACTCGTGGTCGCGGGTTTGATAGTGGGGAAAGTAGTCGTACCATATTATTTGAATTCGAGAGGACTTTTCATATTTCTGTAGATGATATTTGACTGCTGACGTGTCGTTACTCTTTCATTTTATAGTCTTTCGATTATTTGAATTCCCCCTTTTCCTCCCTTTGATTTCGACTTCTTCGAAGCAGCCTTTCCACCATCATCAGAGCTAATTGAACTGGATGTGACTCTTTCCGAATCGAATAAATTACGTCGATTGAAGTCACATTGCTTAGCATTCAAGCAAGCATGGCAAGATCCAGCTGTACCTGCTCGAGTGGACTCACTCCTATTTGCATGTTTAACAGTAGCAACTATAACTTCGCACGTGCATTGGAAAGTAGAACTTGAATCAGAGATTAAAGAACGAGGAGTAGGGGCATTAGAAGAGTCACAAGGAGGAGAAGAAGGGATGTAAACGAGACGCTTTTGCAGTGCCTTTCCTGTTCCATTAGTACTAGGGCATTGCAGTTTGGGTGCTGAAGATTGAAAGCGTGATATAGAAGAACGATTCGAATTTGACTTTGACTTTCCACTTACAATTGAAACATCAGAACCAACAGATCCATTCAAAACGGAAAAATGCGGAGAAAAATTACTATTACTTCTACTACTATTATCATTATGGTCATCACAAATTTCGTCAACTCCAAGCATCCATAAAGTTGCAGCACGTGGAGATTTCACATCAGCATTATGAATTGGCTGAGATGATCTCTGACTACCACTCTGTTGTTTGTTCGGCAAGGGAGTTCCTGCTCGTCGACCACCTCGCTCAGTAGTAGTAGTAGTAGTAGTAGTAGAAGAAGAAGAAGAAGAAGAAGAAGAAGAAGGAGAAGAAGTTGAGTAAAGTGAACATGTTTCAGATGCAGGCGAAGAGCAGGTTGACAAAGAGGAGGAAGAGTAATTGGAAGCGACTTGGACTTGGACTTGGCACTTAACTAGCGTTAGAAGTGCGGAGCGAGCCCCCGGCCTGGGTGTGGTTTGGATTGAACTACGAGGTCTATGCAATACCATATTATTATGATTATTATGTTTCATCCGTCCCCAAAAGCAGGTTTCATGCATTCAAGTTCGCAGATTTCCAGATTTCAAGGATATCTTGAATATGCAGGATATCCGGGTCATGCAAATATTCTAGCCATAAAGCAGACTACCCAAAAACCGGTCTGAAATTTTGGCAAAAGTTTGGCAAGGTTTTGGAAACACGAAACTCTCATTTTCCAAGTTTTATAAGCCTTGGATTTCACAGCAATGCCATTTTGGTCTCCAAAGAAAGATGGCTCTCAAGGGAGTACACCCTCTGGACCCGGGGGATTGAAACCCCAAATGTCCGTAGAGCAGAAGCAAATTGTAAAGGCGGAATCCTATGAGCAACTTAAAAGAGATAAAACTTGGCTAACTGCATTGTTTTTCGGTGACGATACCGGAACTCGTGTTGGAATTTCTACTCTCCTTCCATGGTATTTTTTAACCTTATTAGTTGGTTTGTTTGTGATTGTTTTATCATTTATCTCCTGGACTACAGTTAGTCCTTTTGAGCACGGGACGTGGTTGATTAAAGCAGTTAGTGGTGAAAGTGCCATTTTTAAATCATTAGCATGGATGGGCGCATTTTGTTGTTTCATTCTATACCTATGTGATTTCTATACGGCTCCTCATTTAGCAGCTAAAGGTTCACATTTTGAGAATCTAAATGTTAACAAATTATTGGATCGTAAAAAAGCGAGACGATCTCAAGTCAGAAAAGATGATGCAGAGCATAAATCAATTCCACACCATTTTGTATGGGGTGGTTCAGGCGGTTATTCTCCTTGTCTCACTACTTTAGCCCGTATCTTCTTTACTCTCTCAATCATTTTAGTTTTGATGTATGGTTTGGTCGATATTGACAAATATCCTACACGTCCTATTTTGATTACAATGATTTTATTCCCTGCTTTACAATACATGTTAAGAGCAGTCATCTCTGCTAGACATCACCGTGGAATCACAGACGAAGTTGATTGTATCACACAGATTGATGAAGCTCTTGAAGTTTTGGTTTCTCATGGGCATGAGTCCACTGAACACGTCGTTGCCGCTGCTCGTGTTGAAGTATTATTAGAGGAAAGGGCTCATAGAGAGGCTGATAAAGGCTATTATTACAAGGCAACATCTGCTTCAACTCTAACCCTTACAATTGGAATGATTATTTTCTTTTCTCTATGGACTTACGACTATCCTGGCTATCAATTTGATGGAAAAACAAAGGATATGTTTGCTGAAGATGGAGTTGATGATGAAGACGTGCAATGGGCTATTTGGGCTGGCCCAAGTCTTGTAATTTGCAGTTATTTCATATTTACCATTGCATATTTCCTACGCTCGTATATGAATGATATGTATAGTGAATCTGACACTGATATTAAACGAGTTTTGGATGTGATGAAATCGGAAGAACAATATGCCGACAACAGAAAAAAAGTGGCTGAAGAGGAAATGGAAAGTCTTATTAGCACTGTAAAGATCACCGTTAATTCTATATTGTTAATCTGTTTAGGCTTTTGGCTTTGTGCACAAATTTCTGGCGGTAGCTCAGAAGCTGGAGCAACAGTCAAACGATTTGTTGCTGGGTTTATTGTATTTTTTACCATTTTTATCTGTATGACAATGAATAGGCTTTTTATCCGAATTAAAGCCAAAATTGCACACAATAAATTCCTTAAAATGGTTGCAGGCTGGGCTAAAAGTGATTGGCTTAAATCTTCAATCCTACTATTTTTCCCATATGGCATCCCAATGTACTTTGGTTTGTCTTGGATGAATAAGAGAGTTCGTGATTGTCGCTGTATCAAAGATAGAAGACATTTGGATCCAGATGATCCTAAAGAACCACCTGTTGAAGGGAACTGGTTTACACTCGTAGGAACTCATCATTATCAACGAATAATGAAAATGAATATTACCTCAATTGTGAACAAGGCATACTTTTTAGGATTTATTCTTGCAACACTTAACGTCTTTGCAGAGAAGTGCCTTTATCTACTTCTTATCTATATTGGTGATGGTTTTGATGAGATTATTTTGCCAAAGGCTGGTAAAATTTGTATTGTTGCTATTCTCTGGTATTTAACTGGTCTTTTTATGTTTCTTCTACCTCCAGTTCCAGGACCTCCTGTGTATTTATTTGGTGGTGTGGTTGTGGTACGGGTCTTTGCAGTTGATAGTGCCGGAGTTATTGATGAAGCAATGTTTTGGTGGGGTATTTTATTCACTTCTATAGCAAGTTGGGTGCTCAAGTTGAATGCTTGCGCAATGCAACAGAAGTGCATCGGTGAATCCTTTGGTTCTTCACCGGCAGTACGTGCTGCTTGCGGAGTACACACTTCATCTATTAGAGCTGTTGAACTTATATTAATGGAACCAGGTTTGACTTTTGGTAAAGTTGCTATTCTCTGCGGAGGACCAGATTGGCCAACATCAGTATTAACTGGATTACTGAAATGTAAGCTTTCTCAGATGATGCTTGGTACCGCACCGATTATCGTTTTTGTTACCCCTGTCGTCATGACAGGAGCTTTTTTTCTTAGACCTGAACCTACTTATGCCACAATGGGTGGATTTTTGCTCTTAACTTCGATGATAATATGTACAGGATTTGGCGTTCTTGCTGGTTTTTCTGTGACCAATGCTCTTGATAAGCATCCTCATTTACTTACTATCCCATTGAAACAAAACCAGGAACTTGATTGGATCGCTTTTAAGGATGAGAAGAAAAGTGAAATTTATGCCAAGAGATGTGAATGGTCAACTCTATCATGTTCTATGAAATTTTCAATGATTTTTGGCGTTCTTTTATTAAATATATCTGGAGCAATGTTTACGTGGTACGGCGATTTTTGCTTTGGTGATTTCGATCTACAAACATCATCTGGAGATTTCAAAACGGGTAAAATCAAGATTATCAAACCTCTTGGAATTATCGCATGTTCTTTATTTGCCCTTTCTATTATTGTTTTCAAGCTTTATAGAATGGTGTTAAGAGGATTTGCACAAGCGGAACAAGATAAATTAGAAGCAAGTTTCGAAAATGATCGCATCCACAAAACGGGAGTCTGGAAAGAATGGTGCGCCTCAATGGATGCGAAAGTACTGGAATTGGAAGAAGAAATGAAGACAGGTTTCCCTGAAGATTATCGCAAGTATCAGAACGCAAAGAAGCACCAGGAACTTACTGATGCAGCAGAAAAACGTGCTGCTGCTGCTGCTGCTGCTTCTGAAAGTGTCAAAAATCCTGCCCAACAAATGGAAATGGGGCAAATGTCCAAAAATAAGAAATAAGAAAATAATTACCGGAAGTACTTCGTATCCTTTTTGACAATTTAATTTAAAACGATTTAACTTAGCTTTAGCGGGAAACCTGTGAAAATATTTGGGACCACCGGCCAAATGGGCTTTCCTGGTTGCGCAGAGTTAAATAGGATATTTAACCTTGTGAGGCAGTAGAGTTTTCCATGTAATTTCTTGTTGTCAGTTATTGTAATTTAAACCTGTGAAAATATAATACAAAAGGTAAAAGCAGGGTCCAGAAAGGGTGGTAATTTTTCGAGAAGTTCCAAACGTTTAAGTTCATTTAGCAATCTGCAGCCTGCTTGTTGTAGTTGCGTGTAATGTTGCTGGTTGATGCGATTGTTAATGATCATGTCTATTTGATAGAATGCTCAGATGAGATGCAGATTCACCAATTTGGAAGGTAAGTAACATTTTAAAGTCCCCATATTTTCATTGTTTTGTTTGACAAACACTATTTTGTTGTGACTGATGGGTTTCTAACAACTTGAACAACCTTTCACTATGCCGTCTCGCCCCTTTCATTGACCATATATAACAGCGTGGCTTTAAAGGAGATGAGTCGAACCTTTCCTATTGACGATGAAACTATGACAGCTCGTGTGAAATGTGTACAGGATAAACGAGGTAGAATATTAAGTGGTTATTTATTAGTAAAGAATGTAGAGTATAGTGAAGGTCTTGAGGTGATTGCAGTAGATGTTCCAATAAGAGGGTCTAAGGAGCATATGGCAACTCAACCGCCTTCGATACATGATGCACTATCATCTTTTTATAATGGTCAACTTGAGATGGCTTTTTCTATTAAGTCGCATTTAATTACAATATGTGATGATGCCACCAAGTCATCATCATCGTCACCATCAGTATCTACTCATGATAACAGCGGTAGCGGATATAATGTAGGTCGTACTTTTTCATCAAATCATAATCCTGATCCGACACCAGAAGCGATGGATTTACTAGCTCAAATTGTGCGAGTTGAATCTTCAGATGTAAGGACTGTTGCATTAGATTGTTTAGAAATACTTGCAAATTCTAATATTTCTGAACATAGAAGGTTTTTATTTCGAAATACAATAGTAGGATTTGCAGTTGGGTCACTTCATGATATATTTCGAACCACGAAGAATGAACAAGTAGCGATAAGATGTCTTTCTATACTTGAAAATCATTTAATTAGTCATATATCGTTACATACGATTCAACCTATTGATATGCTTACACAAGGTATTCATTCAAAAGCTTCAGTATTGCTTGCTGATGATACAAGTAGGGCCAAATTAAATAGAAATATCCTACGTCGAAATCAAGAGAGTAGTAATGGTGGTGGAGATAAGGGTATGTCATTGCAAATAGATATGGATGTTTTGGAGAATGATGTAGAAGAAGCATTGATTCGATTCACAACTCCTCACACTCAAGGTATATTAATTGAAGTAGGACAAAGAATAATTGCGATTGCTGCCGAGGCTGGATTAATAAAAGATTTACTTGATAAACAGTCGTCACCAATTGACGCACCGGATGTACCTGAAGCAGATTGGACTCAAGGGCTTGGTTTAGGTGGCAAGAAAAGAGTTGGTAACGATGCAAATACTGCATCAGCTCCTGTTTTAGTTACTAAATCGAAAGTTTCACATCATAGTAGCAAATTAAAACAACATGGAAAAAAGAAAAAGTCGAGTGAATATATTGAGAGATTGGATGACTACGACGAAGATAATGATGAGGAAAACATAGTAACAAGAGATAACCGTCGTAAATCTTCCAATCCTATTAGTAAAGTTATTAGTAAAAGTAAGAGTAAAAGTGACTACTCTGGAGACTCCAATAGCGATCAAGATACATTTGATGAGGGTCCGCTAAAATCTTCCATTTCAAATGATTCTTTGGCACCTTCGGATGTTAGCGATTTGAATGAAATAGGTTTAGAAGGCGAGAATAGCGATTCTGATAGGGACCAAAGTGCAAGATTATCTCATGTTTCTTCACGGTCAAGCTATAGTAAAGATATCGACGGTGAAGATGAGAGTGATTTAAGAGCTTTACGAAATCGCCGTAGAGATTCTAATCGAAAAGGTGGCAATGATGGTGGAAAGAAACCCGTAAAATCAAGGAATCATAGACAAAGTAAGGGCGACATACATCGTAAAAGCTCAATGGGACCTTCTGGTGACAGAGAACAAGGGGAAGAAGGAGAGAGGTATTATGATGATGATGCTTTTAGTGATGGTGATGATGATGATGGTGATGATTATTATGACGAGGAAGAGAATCTTGGAGCAATTCGAAGGAGACTTCAGCCTGCATTGTCTATGCCCATACTATCCCCTTCTAAACGCGTCAATCCTATAGATCGCCCACGCATGCGCCCCTTCGTCCCAGATATACTTCAACCTGCCCTCAAAAGTCTACAAGAAGCGGAAAATGATATGATTACTATTGAAGAAAAGATGGAACAGGAGGAGGAGCTTGAGTTACTGATGGGCTCACCTCGCACCGAGGCTCTACGAGACCAGGCCGCACGTATATTAAGTATACCAATGCCGACTACTGTAACACGCGTTAATCCACTTCCTTCATCATCACAATCCACAGCTTTATTATCATCTTTGCAAGATAAAAGAGACCGTGCAAGTAAAAGTAAAGGTATAGAACAAGAACGAATTTCAGCACCTATATTAAATAACGATTCCATCCCTTTCACCCGTATTAAAGCATTAATGCTATCTGGTGACTCTAGATCTATTGAATTCGGCCTAGATAAATTCACGAAACAACTGCTTTTCGGTGTTGGTATGGGTAAATCGATATGGGATGATAGTATAGGTTGTCGTTCACCAAGGGAAGTCTTTGAAATTAGTGTTATTCTTCTAGCGTGTCTACGGACGAGTTTGAGTACTCCTAAAGGCCCCGCACCATCATTTGATCCATCTATGCCAAGGGCAGAGGTAGTAGCTAGACGAGTTTTACAGCATCCTGATACTGATCTGAAGCGTGCTCATCAATGTATTGTATGTTTACGCTTATTACTATCATATAAACTGCAAATTAAAGGACAATCAGGGAATTTACTAGCTGCTAAAAGCAATGTATCTCTTGCTTCTCGTGCTTCAGGGGTTTGTACTATCTTTTCTAACGTATACCCTCGAATTCAAAGTGGTAGTGAAGGAATTGGTGAATCTGCCGTTGTGGCTGCAATGCATACACCGACACCAGTTGAAGTACTTAAAGCATTTCCAATTCTGACTGATTCTGCAACTAGTCGACGTCAACCATTACCAATTAAACTTATTCTAACATTGGCACATCCATCAGAGATGGGCTTTGAGTGGCATTCAGCATCTGTGGCTGATGCTGGTGCTAGTAACTCTACTGTTGCTGATGGATGCGCTGAACTCGCTGCAGTAGCGATTAGGAGAGCTGGTTGGGGTGGTGCTACTCTTGGTCTTATTCCTGGATTATCGCAAAATACACAAGTAAATCCTGCTGATAAGCTTTCTTTAGAAACAGCAGCTATATTTAAGTTCTTGAAGAGTGAAGATGGACGCGAATTCTCCCCTCGTTTGTACCTTTCACTGAAAATGTTGTCTGAAATTCTGCACACAAATGGTCCTAGATGTGAAGAATACTTGAAGTTAATGCTTGCGAATGATTTTTGCGTCCCTGGTTGGTTGATGCACTGGGCTTCAGAAGGCTGCGAACGACTTATTTGCTTATCAGATGATACATGGGAGAGTGCTGCAAGTCGTTGGGTGGAGACACATGGACATGCTCATGATCACCATAACGACCCTGAATTCCATCAACACCATCTTATTATTCCTGAAGGTGGTGGGGGCCCAGATAAGACTTCTCTTACTAGTCCTACTAGTCCTACTACTTCATCTCCTCCTGGAAAGAGTAGTGGAACACTCGGTCGTGCTACTATTGGTCCACTGTCTACTCTAGTCCCTACTTCAATTGCTGCTAGAGCTGGTGCTAATGCTGCCACTAAAGATAAATCTGCCCCGCTAGGAATGGAGAAAGCAATATCTGAACTATCTCTACATAGCAATACTGATAACAACCAATCGTTACTACCAATTCAAGACCCTTCTACTACTTTGGGAGGACACGGCCACGCGGCTTTGGGTCAAATACCTCCTTTTATTGAATATGGATTTCTTGATGAGACAAATATTGCATTAGATGCTATCAGTGCTGCTGTTTTACATCCACCTATTCGTGCTTATTTTAGAAGAGTTGGTCTACATAAACGCTTGATTCATCTCGTAGGCAAGTTAATTCGTTCATCGATTGTAATCTGGGATTCTCAACCACTTATTTTCCAGAAAGAAAAACCTCAGCGTGAATTGGAATTGAAAGAAAAACAAATCACTTCTGAATCAGGTAATAATACGAAAAGTAAAGTTGAGACGTCGAAATTACCTCCCGCAAGGGCCGAAAAAAGGGCAATGAGTGTTGTTCAAGCTATGCTATCGGCGCGTCGTGAGTCAAAGGCTGCGACGGCTGCTGCGGCTGGTGGTACTCCTCGAAGTGATTTAGAAAAGCAGAAAAAAGAGAAAGAAGCAAAGGAGAAAGCCGAAAAAGAAGAGAAAGAAAAAGAAGAGAAAGAAAAAGAAGAGAAAGAAAAGCAAGCAAAGTTAGATGCTGACCGAAAAGTTATTGAGGATCGTGTCAAATCATGGGTTGATCCTGTTTTGGTGAGACGTCATGCCACAGCTGTTGGTATTTGTTTGAAAATTCTAGCAAATATGTGTTATTCTAACGAAGAAGATTCCAAAGAAATTGGCGAGATGTTATTGGCAGAATTATCACATCGATACCATCTTCGTACATACATGCCCACTTGCACTGAAGAACATGTAAATTGGATCACTGAGAACCCTTCCTTAGTAGCAGTTGCTATCCATGTGGAAGGAGCATGGTTAGGTAAAGGTAAACCACATCTTATCTCCGCTCATTATGAACGTGCTACACAAGCAACTATAAAGCGAATGTCTTTAGCTGACAAAGCGATTCCTTTTTATTTAGGCTTTATTGATGCACATTTAGTTCCTGCGCCTTTACCATCATCCCCAAAACGAGTCTTAACAAAATCCGAAGCATTTTTAGAAGCAGAAGTTACTGAAGAAACGAAAGGAATGTCTACAGCTGTGAATGTTGCTATTGCTACTAACAAACTTATTGCTTTGCGTAAAGAACATCTCACGAAAAAAGCAAAGGAAGAGGAAGAAGATATTTCGACTCCACATCCTAATCTTAAAGGGAGATTACGAATGGCAAGCAATGCGGCATTAGCAGCAGCTCGATTAAATAGATATCCTCGTACTTCTACTACTGATGGTGATGGCAATGATATTATGGATACAATGGATGATGAGTTTAAAGATGGCTCATTACCTGTACCTTTAGACGATGAATATGATCCGAAACTACTACTAAAGGCTGCTGCACAATCTGCTATAGCTTCTAGTCGGTTCATGAAAGGGGGTGCAGCAGCCTCGAATACTTTCGCTACCACCACTACCAGTAATCCTGCTAGTCCTACAAGTAAATTCAACCGTTTTAGAGCGTTACAAGCTGCAATTAGAATGGATCCAACCTGGGCAAATCATCACACAGGAGAAAATACCCCTAACCCTGCTGCTGCTGTTGTAGTTGTAGCTGCAGAAGAAAGCAAGACGGGATTTGATCCACTCAGCAAATTTCGCACAGCGTCCAACCAAGTTTCCCAAATGAATTACGCTGTAAGAAAGTTCGAGGAAAAGAAAGTACAATCTCCACAAGAACTGAATATAGAAGCAAGGAATAGATTAAAATCTGCTGGACAAGCAGCTGTGCTTACTGCTCGCTTCTCATCTGCACGGTCTTCAGATGGTGGTTTGAGTCCACCCAAAAAAATAAACTCAGACAATTTTTTAGCAGGCCATAAGAAATTAGCTCAGCTCGCGTTAATTGGATCATCAGGTACTCTAAGTTCACTTGAAGCCTAAAATAGAATTATTACGAATTTTATATGTTTCAATTAGATAGTTTTAAAATCTTAAAAAGAAGTACAAGCATGTTTTTGACCAAGTTCACAGATCCAGATCCAGAGTTCGACCTTGAAAATCGGGGGCTATGTACTAGGGGGTCTGAAAATAAAGGAGCCTTACTCTTACCGCTCATTCTCTCTCTCTCTCTCTCTCTCTCTCTCCTCACTTATTGCGAATAAATTTAATTTTAGTTTTCGTCGACTTTCGGCCTTAAAAACACACAACAAGCAAAATAAATCGAGCCGGTGCAATAAAATTTTATCATAGTTGTTAAGTTATGTTTCCTTTGCGTGCTCTGCGCAAACAAATTAATTCAAAGGCGACTCAAGTTTTTTTTTCTACTAGTAAGCGGTCCAATGGAGAATTTGAGTTCAAAATTCATGAAAAGGCGCTCCATGCAGATTCTTTCGGGATTGACATTTTGCATGCTCCATTATTCAATAAAGGAACTGGATTTACTCAATACGAGAGAGATAGGTTAGGATTGGAAGGTTTATTACCTCCTGTAATAAAGACTTTAGATCAACAGTTAGCTAGAGTCAAAGAGCATCTGAGTAATATTAAGTCAGATGTCGAGAAAAACATGTATTTACAGTCACTTCATAATCGTAATGAAACATTGTATTATAGAGTACTTGTTGATGATATTGCCTCTATGGCCCCCCTCGTGTACACACCTACTGTAGGTATAGTTTGCCAACAATTCGGGAATCAATTCCGTCGCTCTCGCGGAATGTATTTTACTAAGAATAATATAGGACAAATGTCATCACTTGTGAATAATTGGCCTCATGACGATGTACACGTCATTGTAGTGACTGACGGTAGTCGAATATTAGGATTAGGTGATCTCGGTGTGAATGGTATGGGTATTCCTATTGGTAAACTGGCACTATACTGTGCTGCTGGAGGCATAGCCCCACATCGAGTCTTACCAGTCATGCTTGATGTTGGAACTAATAATTCTGCATTACTAGATGATCCTCATTATCTTGGTATGAAACATGCACGTCTTGAAGGGCAACAATATTTCGATGTAGTTGATGAATTTATTCAAGCCGCATTTTCAAAATGGCCTGATGTCATTGTACAATTTGAAGATTTTGAAACTTCAAAAGCTGTCCCTTTACTTGCACGATATCGTAATCAGTATAGAGTATTCAATGATGATATCCAAGGCACAGGAAGTGTGACATTAAGTTGTCTTTTATCTGCAGCAAGAAATTCAGGCTCAAGAATTACAGATCTTAAAGTGCTTTGTGCGGGTGCTGGATCGGCTGGGCGTGGTGTTTGTGATACATTAATGCAAGGTATGGTACAAGCTGGACTTACTGAAGAAGAAGCCCGTTCACGTTTTGTACTTGTTACAAAAGATGGTGTTATTGGTTCTCGAAACGGTCCAAATGGCGATCCGCATTTTGATAAAAAAACAGGTTCTAGTATTGATCCAGGTCACCATGAATGGGCAACTGATGAATTGCCTGATGGCACTTCCTTACTCGAGGCTGCTAAACAATTCCAACCGAATGTGCTTTTAGGACTTTCTACAGTTAGTGGACTTTTTGATGAAGAACTTATTCGTACTGTAGCATCATTTAATGCAAAACCAATCATAATGCCAATGTCTAATCCTACATCTAGAGCCGAATGTACACCCGAAAATGCATATTTATGGACCGATGGCAGGGCTGTTGTTGCAACAGGGTCTCCATTCGATCCTGTTACACTCCCAGATGGTCGCACTCTTACTCCATCACAGTGTAACAATATGTATATCTTCCCAGGACTTGGTCTTGCCGCATCTGTTAGTGGTGTGAGGAAAATTACAGACAGAATGCTTTTTATTGCTGCACAAGCTTGTACGAATAGTATGACATATAAAGAAATGCAAGATGGTAGAACTTTCCCAGATATTCATAGAATTAGAGAAGTTAGCAAAAATGTCGCTGTTGCTGTTATCAAGGAAGCTATTGATCAAGATATGGCGACCAAAATTGGAAAGAAAGAAATTAGAGAAGGCATAGAAGCCCTAGTAAGCAGGAAAATGTATTACCCCAAGTATGTTCCCATTGAACCAGGTAACAACTGTTAATGAGAATAAAGAGATTATTCTCTAATTATTATTGGGACTTTAATGAAGTTAAAATTTAAAAATCAACTTTGGTGGTAAACGCCCTACCCATCCAGGCGCCAGGCTGCCAGGGAAACCAGAAAAGCCATGGAAGGGTGGAGTCTGACATGGCTTCCTGGCAACCTACATTTTCTACCGACATATCGACGAATTTTGCATCATGTTCTCAAGGACGGTCCGTGTACTCGAAAGAGGGCTTAAATCTTCTACATCTTCTTTGAGATTGAGCAGAAAGATGAGCAATTTGCCTAAATCTGATGATGGAAAGATGATGTATACTCTTGGCTTATCTCTCGCTAGACAGACTGGCGCTGAACTCAAACAACTTCTATCAAAGGAGGAGATTAGTGGTCTAATTGCTGGATTTGGTGATGCTATGCTCGACCAGGTTGAGGATGAGTTAGCATTGTTACAAAATTATGGTCCAAAGCTAAATGAAGCTATGACCACACGCATGTCTAAGAAGGGCGAAGTTGAAATTAGTAAAGGAAAAGCTTGGGTTTCCAGCTATTTGCTGAAGAATCCTCGTGCTATTGAGCATCCTTCTGGATTAGTATATCAAGATATCTTGATTGGAACAGGTAAAAAAGCTTTTCCAGGAGCCACTGTGACTTGCCACTACAAGGGTACACTAGAAGACGGTACTGTGTTCGATAGTAGTATTGACAGAGGTGACCCTTTGGAAATCAATCTAGCACAAGTTATCAAAGCTTGGCAAGAAGGTATTGCTCTCATGGCAGAAGGTGGCAAGGCTGAGATCATTTGTCCTCCTGCAATTGCTTACGGAGAACGAGGTTCCCCTCCAGTTATTCCCGCAAATGCTACACTCAAATTTGAAGTGCAGTTAATCAAAGTCCACTAATAATAATAATAATAAATATATATAAAATATTAGTTTTAAAAAATAGCGAAAGGTGGGTAGGGTATGTATATTTCAATATTTATATACCGGCATCGTGGCCTTTGCCTTCTTGAACAGCGTGATGATTGAGGTTGAGTGAGACATAAGAGAAAATGAGCAAATAAGAGAGCGAGCGATAATAAAAATGATTTTAGTAATACTTTAATATATAAATACCCTTAAAACAATAAATACAAGGCGCAAGATTCTGATTTAGAACACCAACATCGAATATAAACAAACAAATAACGAACGAAAGTGAGATGGTGAAGAGAGGAGTAGCAAGTTTAGAGCGCGTACGACTCTCAACAAGGTGTTTTTTTATTCCTTAGTCCACACATTTGCTTCAAGGAAATTAGCTACACTCTCTTTTAACCATTCCACAGCTGCTGTCTTCACTAAAATGTGTGTAGGATCGATATTCTTTATAATAAATCCACCAACACCATCAATCGCATCCATATTTCTGATAATTTGTGCTACGGCGACATCCACAGTCAACAAAGAGCCACTTGTCCCGAAAGGAGAAGAGTAATCCATCAACAGTGCTTCCATGATTGCTTTTTTGCAAGGCTTTCCATCGCTTTCCATGGCTTTCCATCAATTTCGTTGTCTTTTCACGGACAAAAACCATTAAAACCTTTCCACGAACCCTAACCCTAACTTTATAAAATGAACTTTATTTTAAAATTTTCATCCGTTATTATACTTGTATTTTACTTGTGTCAAGTAAATTCATTATCATTTGGCAAAAAGACACCTCCATTTGGTAAAAACATACATCAAGACTCCTCGCCGGCTGGTGAAAAAGAAAAATATGAGATTGCAATAACTGATATGGAGAGTGTTCTAGACGAAGCATTAGATCTCTCAACTCGATCGCCTGCAGTATTTATGGAACAGGGCTGGAATCAAGTACACGGTACTGATATGTTCAAATTGTACAAGAGACGTGCACCTAGAAAAAAAGAGAAAGAAGAACTTAAAATAGATACTATAACAAACAATGACAGTGGCAATGACAAGAATAAAGAAGAGGAAAGAGAAGGGCCAATGGAATATATCATGGTAGGACATCTGCCCGATGTGTCACCAAGAGCATTCTTAGCTGCACAAGTAAATCCAGATTTACGTAAACTTTGGGACGATTCCATGATGACTAATATTGTATTGAGACATCAAGATGAATCGAAGCGAAAAGCTGCTGCGGCTGCTAATACTGCTGCGTATTCTATACAAGACCGAAAAGGTGGAAAAACAATAGTGATAACAGAATCCAATAGAATGGTTGATTTAGCACTAGATTCATCATCATCATCACCATCATCATCATCATCATCATCATCATCATCATCATCATCATCATCATCATCATCATCATCATCATCACCATCTTCGAATAAAGTTGCCTCTGCTGATCCTGGGATAGAAATGGGACACAAATCAGCTGAAGATGTACACTACTATCGTACAAAATGGCCATGGCCACTAAAAGATCGTGAGTATATACTCGTGCGCCGCTGTCAACAATTTAATGACAAAGGTGCACTGGTATATATGGCAAAATCAACCGAAACACAATCACGACCTGTTGAATCTGGTACTGTACGGGTGGATAATTATTGGTGTCATTCAACTTTCTTTTCAGCACCGGATGCTACAGCGAAGAGCAATAGAGGTATAAGTAGTAGCAATAGCAAGCGCTCCGGTGGTCTTTTTGCCAATTGGTCGTTCCACAAGAAGCGTGACAGTGACAGTGAAAGTAGTAGTAGTAGTAGTAGTAGTAGTAATAGTAGTAGTAGTAGTAGTAGTAGTAGTAGTGGTGGTGGTGGTATTAGTAATAGTAGCAATAGTGGTGTTGGAGTAGGCCCTGTCGACATAAGTTGCGATGGTAGCCATATCGACCAACTGGACCAACTAGGTACTACATTCGTGACCAAGTTTTGTGAAGATCAAAAAGTCCCTCTCCCAACGAAGATTATCGACATGTTATCGAAGCACGCAGAAGGCCTCGTTCCACAATCAATGTCAAAATTACACGATTTCGCGAAATCTATGGTCACACATACATTTCTCAAGTAATTTTCATAAATAAAGATATTATACCTTTCTAAATTTATATTACTTGGTAAATTAAATTAAATTAGAAAACAAACTTCTCAAAATAAACACAAGGTTAGAAGAATTAAACCCAATTATACAAGATAAAGAAAAGAGGAGGGGAAGCCCCCCCCCCGCGCCAAAAGGTTGTGTTTGTTGTTTTGTCCGGCCAGCAAAAATCTGAAATGAAGAATGATTATCTCCAAATCTCTTGGTATTTCCCAAGAAATCGAACCCTCAAGCCTGTTTGTAGTTTTTAAAAACTTTTGATTGCCTTGTAGCTTGTTTAGATGAAAGAGAAGTATACTTTATTTGTTAAATTTACTTCGAAGTACATTTTTTCCCCAACAACATACTATCAGAACGGTGTTTTTTTCCCCCACGATGTTTCAGTTTTTTAGTGAAACAAAAGACTGATTAATCGCTTCATTCGGATTACAAAATAGAGTTTGAACCATTAAATTAGATAAAAGGACAAATAATGTGTTTCATGAACAAGTTGAGGCCATCTGTTAGTTGAATTGATTGTTAGAACGTGTAAATAGAAATGAAAGGAGGAGGGCAAGCAGCGTTGAAGGCTAAGCTGCAAGCTAAGCAGAAACAGAATGAGAAGAAGCAGGACAATAAAGTCGAGGAATCAAAGCGTAGGAATAATAACAATTCTATGACAGAGGACGAAGTTCTGGAGGAAGCTCAACAAGTATTTCATTTTTGGAAGTCTGTAAGATCATCAACAGAGATACAACGAACTGAACTTCGCGAAAGTCTTGTAAATATCCGTAAGCATATCGAATTAGTCGCAGATGAGAATCTTGGAGAGATTTGGATGTTTCATCCATCTGGAAAATTGCATATTATTTGGGATTTTTGGATTGGTGGAATTATTTTCTATTCCATTATTTCAATTCCTCTTCGTACAGCATTTGAAGTACCAATAACTTGTACTTTATTTATTTTAGATTGGTTCGAAACGAGTTTTTTCGCTTTAGATTTTATTCAGAATTTCAATACAGCAATTGTTGATGAAATGAAAGGTAGAATAGTAACTGATCGAAGAGAAATTGCATTAGAATATTTCAAACTTTGGTTTTGGATTGATCTTGCAAGTACAGTACCTATTGCAGAAATAGTAGAAAATAAGAATCATTGTTATCCTGATGACTCAAATCCTCTTGTGTATGGAGATGATGCCAATGATGATGGTAGCTCTGCGAATCTTAAAACGGTGAAATTGGTTCGTTTTCTTCGCTTAATTCGTCTTGCAAAATTAGCGAGAGTTTTGAAACTTGGAAGAGTTACTGCTCATATAGAATCTCTTAATATTAGCCCTGCTTTATTAAATGTCGTCAAATTAGTTATGCAGATTTTCTTCTTTGCTCATATGTTTTCATGTTTATGGCATTATATTACTCTGCCAGATATTATTGGTTTTGATCCTTGTTACCCAACTTGGGTGAGAGTTTTTGAACAAAATTTTAATGAAGATATGGCTGGTTATAGACATCAAGCATACAATCATACAGAAAATGGATGTGGTTATTATTTTCTTCCACAATCATCTCTTGGTGAACGATATTGGGCAGCATTTTATTGGACAATAGCAACAATGCTTGCTGTTGGTTATGGTGATATAGCAGCAACAAATAAAGTTGAAAGGATATATGCCATATTTACAATGCTTTGTGGAGGTATTATGTTCGGTGCCGTGATTGCTCAAGTTACACGGCTTATTGAGAGTCGCAATCCTCAAGCTAGGGCTTTTAAGAATAGAATGGATGAATTAAAGGCTTATTTAACTGAGAAAAATTTACCGATCAAAATCAAAGTTGATGCAAAAGAAGCTTATACGTATTATTATACGCGTCAAAGTACACTAGCCGAAACAGGAATATTTTCAGATCTCCCATCACATTTATTGATCAAGTTAGTTCATAATATTTACTACAAGGAAATCCAACGGATCACTACTTTCCGTACACAAGATGATACTTTTGTACAACATATCTTGATGAATTCCAAACCTTTCCAAGCTCTTCCCAAAGAAAAGATTTTTAATCATGGTGATGTTGCTGAAGAAATTGTATTTATAATGATGGGATTAATACGTATTACCATTTTTGATGGTAGACGTAATGTGACGGTAGGTTATTCTAGAGATGGAGGTTATTTTGGTGATTTTGAGTTTTATAAAAGAACTGTTCGAATGGCAACATATCATGCTGTACAAAATTGTAGTCTTCTTAGTATATCTAATAGTGCACTTGATGATGCTATTGATAACAATATAGATGCAGGCGTTCTTATGAATCGAGAGTTTAAGAGCCGCTTTGAACAATTGTTAATTTCAAACAAATCGCGCACATTAGCAATAGATCTCCCATCACAAGACTCTGTTCCATTTGGCCTTGCGAAGCTTAAATTGAGAAACAAACCCAAAGAGAAACCAACAACGTCATTTAGGCAAACAGGTTTAACAGGCAAGGCGTTATTTAAAGCAATTGGCAGAACCACAATAGATCTAATAGTAAAACCTTCTGCGATATCGAACTTGGCTTCTAAGGCTAAAGCGGCGAAGAAAGTAGCAATTGGATCAGATTTGTATACTGATTTCCTTGAGACAGATTCATCTTCTGATGATGAAGAAAAAACTGAAATTGTTAGAGGTGTTAAGGTAATGGGTGATCCAACAAAACCCAAAATATATCTCAAGAAATATTTATGGATAGATGGTGTACTGCAAAAATCTGATGGAACTGCTATAGAAGGGCAAACAAAAGAGAATGAAGGTCGTATGCTTAGAATCCTGAGAACAAATGACAAGGGCGAAAGGTGTATCGTTGAAGAACATGATACAGATTTATCAGAACGTAATTTGATTTATCACAAAGGACCTAAAAAGCAAATATGGGATGGTCTTGTAGGAATCATGATTGTTTATAATGTTCTTATTATTCCTGTACAAATGGGTTTCAACTGGCCAACGATGACTTTTGAAGATCCTATATATATTCTTGATTTTATTTGCGATGTTTTGTTTACAATGGATATTTTCTTTGCATTTAGAACGACCTATTTCGATGAAGACGAAGATGCTATCGTCGCCGTTTCGTCAATGATGACCAAAAATTATTTGAGTGGTTGGTTCGTCATAGATTTCTTGGCGGTTTTACCATTCTTTATTGATATGCTTCCACTTAATGCAGAACAGAAAGACAATGTATCAAATCTTGAGATGATTCGAATTATTCGATTACTTCGATTACTCAAACTTGCTCGTCTCGCAAAACTTGGACATTATATTGCAAAGTTGGAAGACACTCTTGGTGTTAATCCTATTACTTTCGATTTATTGAAAATGATGCTTGAAGTAGCGTTTATTGGTCATATGCTTGGATGTGTTTGGTGGGCTTCAAATCGCATGACTACTCATTCTTGGGTAGATCATCCACATTGGCCACTAAATTATGTTGGTGATGATTATTCTGAACAATATGTAATATCACTTTATTGGTCTTTTACGACACTTGCCACTGTTGGATATGGTGATTTGGTAGCTACAAATATGACTCACCGCGTAGTTGTAATATTGATTATGGTTATGGGTGCTACTGTGTTCGGTTATATTGTTGCAAATGTATCGACATTAATGTCAGATCTTGATCAAACTGCTGCCAAAATTAAGGAGAGAATTTCAGAGATTACTGAATTTTTATCTGAAAAAAATTGTCCTCGTCTTCTTAGTGGTAGTATTGTACGTCATTTTAAACATGTTTTTACCCAAACTAGTGCTTTTGATGAGCCAGGCATTTTGCAACGTTTGCCAAATAGAATCATTAGAGATATTCTTTTGACTCAGCATCAGGACAAGATCAAGAAAATTTTGCTATTCAAATTTGTTGAAAATCAGTCCGTAGTTCTATTTTTATTTAGAGTGATGTCACCATTATACTTCGAACCTGATCAATCTATGCTGAAGGAAGGAGAAATCGGCCACGAAGTTTTATTTATTATTGCAGGACGGGCCCGTGTATATAAAGCGAAAAGTGCTAATGCTCTTGCGGAATTTAGAAAAAGAGCAGCTAAAGATAGAAAAGAAGAAGAGATTAAGATGGCACAAGAACGCGACAAACAGCAACGCATGCGACGAAGATCAAGCGTTTCAACGGTCCTGAGCACTGGAAGTCCTGGTAAACCTATCATTTCTGATATTTCTGTAGAAAGTGTAGAACAGCAAGAATCCAACTTGACCACTGAACTTGGCGAGCTGCATGAAGGTGATTTTATCGGACATGTTGCTCTTATGTACGCTGCACGTCATAGTGCTACTTGTAGAGCAATTACCAATTGCACTGCATATTGCATGACACGGTTTGATGTACAGCGTATTGTTAGGAATCACCCTGGTGTTGCTCTAGTTCTACAAATGTCCTTAGGAGAGGCAATTTTTTCTCTAAAGAAAGAAATTGGAAAGTCTTACTCACGTTCTATGCGCGGTAACTTTCTTAAATCGAACAAGTTAAAGTTTGAAGAAATCAAAAGTATTAAGGAGGAGTTAGCTAAGAAAAATCGTGAAATGGCATTACGCAAAAATAGTATACCATCAGGTGGAGGGTTTTTACCATCTTTTGGCTTACCTCTTTCCAAGCTCGGTCGAATGGGATCAGGTTTAGATTTATTTGGCAAAAAAGAGGAAAAAGGCTCAATTTACGTTCCCAGCACGGGCTCTGAAGTGGATGATGATGGTGTCAACGCACCAAAGAATTCTCCTGTGAGAGTTATAAAACGAACATCTACGAAAACTGTATCTGTTTCTTCGAGCCCTTTAAAATCTGTGGATCATGCACATTCTGAATCAGAAATCCTAACCCTAACCCCACAGAAACCGAAACATGAATGGAATGTTGCTCAGAAAGCCTCGGGTGCAACTGATATGATTAAACACAAAAGTAATGCAAAGTTTGAGTTTGTTGCATTTTCTCAAGATCCTACTTCTCCTGGTTACAACGAACCGTCACGTCGCCGTGCCCGTGCACGTTGGAATATTATCAAAAAGGCAATTGAAGATGCGAGGGTTACAGCAACTGTAGCTGGTATGACGGAAGCACGTGAGAATATTAAAGCTGAACTCAGAGGAGATCTCGTGAACAGGAAGAAAAAGAGTGCCCAAGAAGAGGAATTAGAACAACAGGAAAGAACTCAGCGTCGTATGAATAATTTTGCAAGGGCAATGCAAGCTCGTGTGGGTGAAAAAGTTGCGATGATGCTCGATGACAGACGCATTTTTTATGATTCTGATGATGATGAAAATAAAATAGAATTATTTTTTCTCAAGAAAAAGGCAAAGAAAGAACGTCATAGATCCTTTTGTGACTTAAACACTGCTTATCATGATGCAAAGAATAAAACGTCTGCAATTGACAAGCCTCTTCGACCAAGAAGACAGTCTTTCCCATCCTTCGATCATTCGAATTATAAAGATGTCAAAACAAACTTATTCATAATTTAGTTTTAGTAGGCTGTATAAATATTTTTATGGTTAGGTTACCACGGAAACTATTGTATATATTACATGTCACTCTACAATGTCTTGGGATGAACAACACATTGAATATATTGTATTACATTTTAAATTTCAGTTTAAAAAAGCTAAATTGTTTCGCAAAATAGAAGTATTTTTATCATGTTATATACTTATAATAAATTGCTATTCTATATACCGTCACCACAATCATCAAAACCTTCAGGAAAATAACTATTGAGATATTGTTGTGTCGTTTCACTAATCGCTTCAGGCTCAGCTGGAGTATCTTCAGATGACAGATCTCCATTTTGCACAGATACAGATTTCCTCCTTGTAAAATTAATACTGCTACGGCCATCATCAGCTTCTGTATTAATACGACCAAACAAAGCCGACATTCGATAAGGATTGACTTTACCACCAAACATAGTAAGCAAACCTTTTGTTGGAACACCAACCTTTGTAGAACCCTCAGACCCAGCAATAATGCCTGATTGCTCATCGTCACTTTCTTCATCAACACTTTCATCATGAACTTCAGATTCTACCTTGTCACTATCCCCTTCATCATCTTCATCACTATCACTATCAAAAACTATAGCTGAGATGATACCTTTCTCTTTCACAATATTCAAGTTCGTTTTACTATCGACTTTAGCTATTTCAGCTGAATCTTGATTTAAAACTGAAACTCCAACTTGTTTTGTAGTATTAGGTTCATCACCTTCAACAGCTCCATGCGAAGTCGACATATTCGGCACTAGTCTCTTGACTTTTTCCACTTCCACTATATGTTTCACTTCTTCCTCTTCTTCCTCCTCAAACTCAGATCCATCCTCATCAAACGAAACTTCACCAAATGCACCACTACGTAACATATGCTCTGCAACCATTTCAGTAAGATTTATCTTTGATTGTTCATTTAATCCGTAAAGTGCACAAAATGAAGATGCTAATACTGAAGGGTCGTCACCAACACAAACATTGATTTGAGCCGTAAGAGCAGCCCCGAGTTTAACATCAATAGTAAGAAGAGGCTTTATTTTTACAGAAGCTTTAGCCTCCTTTTCTTGTATGCGTTTATCGGTATGCCAATTGAAAGTTTTTACACCATGCTTTTGATATAATGCACGACTTTTTTGATACCTTTCTTCATTAAATAAAAATATATCTTCAGCTTCAGCTTCTTTTTCCTTGCGATTAGCACGTCTCTCTAAATATTCTTTAACACCTTTGATATCTTTAACATTACCAGCAGCACCAGGTTCAAGCAAAGCCTGTAATTTTGGATCACGAGTAGGAAGTGTTGGTGAAAATGTACATTCACTTAGTTCTTCTAGATCCTTTCGATCGACCTCTTGCAATGGTGCCCTTAGTGGAGCCTTTGACTTAGAATACAAACGCTCATGCACAGGAAGCGCATCTGCTTGACGACATATTAAAGTTCTTTTAATTCCACTAACTACAGAAGCTGATGATGCTACAGCTACTCCATTAACTAGTTTTTCAGCCTCAGTCATTTTCAAATTAATAGGAGTAACAGGCATGGAGCGTTGAGGTGATCCTGTTCTACTTTTATCTACGTTCTCATTCCCACTTGAAGGCGATAGAGGAGGAGGAGGAGGAAGAGTAATAGTGACAACAGGTATATTACTTCCAGTAGTACTACTATTGAGACGTGGAGATGGAGGTAAAGATGACGCATCTTTCAACATATTTACCTTCCTCATCATTGCACCGAGTTTCGTTGTAAAGGTTAGTCTATCTAAAATAACGCCTTTAGCATCTATATAAACCATACGTACACATACTTTCAATTTATTGAAGGTTTGTTCTTCATCTCCTGGGGCTACGCCTTTTAGTCCAAGTTGTGTAGAAGCACTATCAAATAATGCATCGACAATCCATTCGTAGTCAGAAGAGTCCAAAGCATCAGATTTAACAGCTGCCCTTGTAAATACTACATTATGACCAGAATTCTGTTTATTAACATCAAATGGCTTTTGTTCTACCCGATCTTCACCCGTGGATGCAGAAAGTACAGCAGTGCCACCAGTTATAGCTCTTTTAGCATCCTGAAGAACCAATAATGCGTCAAAAGTATCACTTACTAACTTACGTAATTGTATACTTGCCATACTCGGTCGTGCACCAACAATTGATGGTTTAAATGTGCACATTCGTAAATCTCGATCATCTTGCTCTTTCTTTAGCTTTGCCATTTTTTTTGATTTAATATCCTCAAAAAGAGCTAATCTTTTTATCATATAAGGAGATAAAGCTTGACCGCCAGTACTTTTAGAATGACATTTGAGTGCTTTTACAACAGCTTCAGCTTCTCTATCTTCAACACTTTTAGCAGGATCTAATTCTTGTTCTAGTACTTGAGCGATTCGGGTTTCTCTTTTTACTCTCTGAGCGGCTAAAGCGCGGGCATTTTTATTAATAGCAGGAGAAAATGCAGTTTTATCATCTAATTCTTGTTGCTTTCTTGACCATTCGCGTACATTTCCTTTTGTTCGCACTTCTCTACCTATTTTGAATGCTACAGTACACTCTTTCAAAAACTCTCTAACAATATAAATCGAAGATAATGAAGCAGCTGCAATAGTATCTTCAAGTTTATGTTTTCCTGTTCGTGCTAATAAAGCAACATTAGGTGGCATACTTCCAGGTTTAGCCCATTCACCAGCAGGTGAGTCTCGTTCCATTATTGAAGTACATACAAGCATAAACTTTTCACGTGAGATTTCACCAGTTCCATCACAATCTAATAAACTCCATAGTGTATCAGCTCTATCATATATATTCTTATATGCAGAGTTTGACGCTAAATCTTGTTGATTTGCAAGCATTTCTACAGCATTTCGTAAAGAATCATAGGTCACTTCACCCATATCATTAGGATCTAAATGCTCATATATTCCTTTTAATTCGCGATCGATTTTTGAACGTAAAAGCTCAATACTTTTCACATTAATTTTACGAGTAGATCCTAATTGTGCATCTTGTTCTATTTTAGATTTTACCATTTGTTGCCTACGAGTTTCTCGTAAAATTCCATCTTGATAAAGTGTATCAGAAGACTCAGATGGCGCAACAGATGAATTACCAGAAACCGATCGAGAAGAAGACATAGAATTAGAAAATGGATCTATTCTCACGTTAACTGCAGGTGTGAACATACGTTTTCCGGAAGATGGGTCATATAGTCTAGATCGTGCACTTAGTGATGCTACTTTATCACGAGTATGAACGGCATGTGCATATAATCTATCACCAACTTTACCTTGTGCAACAATTTTTTTGCTTTTATTATTAATAACTGGTGCAAATGTACAATGTTCTGCTTCTTCATGAACAAGTGTGGCTTTTAGCATATCAAGACGTTGTTTTCTTATGTTTTCTGCCCTTTTTACAGAATCACTGAATTGAGGTTCACGATCTTGAAGCTTATAACCTGATGCCTCTAATTTAGGATTGAAAGTCAAACCTTTTTCTCGATCCATTTCCGCCTCTATACCAAGCAAATTAAGCTTTTTCTGGAGATCAAAGAGTTGACCCTTAAGTGTGATCTTATCACCCATTTCTAGATCATGAGCCGAAAAGGGGCGATTAGATTCAACAACATCACCACTTCCTTCTTCCATATCTCAATGAAACTTGTCTATCAAAGAAATCTGGCGCGATAGAGGCAATTTTAGCAAAACTTGCAACAACTTTTGTGGATTATTTTTGTCTGGTGTTGCGTGTGGCATTTTTTTACCACGAAATAAAATTATTCCTATACTTACACTTACACATATATATATATTAGAAACTTTTGTAGAGAAACTTTTAAAGAGAAATTCTATGATAATATAAATGAATTAAGCATCTTCTCCTAGAATATCATACATATATACTTCCGAACTAATTCTTTTTTACGATAAATCTACATTGAAAAAACTGGCTGTTGTGCTTATGGTTAGTAAAGTTGCGAAGAGAGAAATAATACTGTATAGAGGAATTCTATCGAACAATTCTAGCCAGGGTCCACACATATGACGAGCTGAGGTGACTGCAATAATCACAGCAGTACACGCAATGAGAGCACCAATAGATAGATCCAAAGCAGAGTATGTTCCTCCGAGCAATAGCGAGGGGAAATAGCTAATTTCATCTAATACTCCTACAAACGATAAAATTGCACACTGATATAATGATTCCGGACTAATTCCAGCCTGTACCGGCTGTACTGGATGTAATAATGAATCATCATAGTTCAGATTGTGGTCATCATCATCATCATCATCATCATCATCATCATCATCTTCTCCTCTTCTAACTTCTTCAAGACACCGATCATCTAATGCACCATACCGTTGCTTATCATTACTATTACTACTTATATTATTTATAATATTTCTGCTTCTGCTTAAGTTACTTGCTTCTCTTTCTTTGTATGCTTGCTGCTTTTTCCAAGCGCGATAATAGAAATAAAAGGCTAGAACCCACGCTATTACAGTACCAACAAGTGAGCAGATGATTTTACTTGAAAGACCAAAGATGGGAGATATAGAATTCCCAATCAAACCTAGAGATAACGCAGCACAGGCTATAATCACGAGTTGAATTACCAAAATAAATGTCAAGGCGTGCATGGAAATTGCCAAGGTTGTAAATTTCTCACTGCTCAAGTAAGATGAAAGCCAGATAGCATCATCTGCTGTTGTTATGAATATCAACAATGCCGCGGAAAAACAATGACCTTGTGTTGTCATATTGGACTTGGAAAGTTTGGGGACTTGCAATGAGTATACCAATCTATCGGTAATTGCATATCTTTCAAAAGCTACGTGAAGGGATATAAAATTTATCTATATTCCTGGATTTTCATAATAGGGAGACTGATATCCAATATTCATGTAAGGCCTGGTATTACCGTGGGACGGTGGTTAGAGTTGAGAACGGGTCGGCTGCTAGGGTCATGCAATAAACGAAATTTTGGTGGGGCGCCAAAATTTGCCTGCTGCCCACTATTTTTGGGCTTTCTTACGGCATAGAAGGTACAATAGTCTTTTCGTGAGTGAGATACTTTGATAAAAGTATTCTGTTCATTTAATTGAGTTTTCCTTAACTTTTGAAGTGCTTCTAATAAGAGACAATGTTGTCTATTTTATGTTCACTGACTTTGTTGGTTTATTTCCCATTGTTAATTCATGGCTTTAGCCAAAGCTTTGATTTTGCACAGTATAACCAACTTGCAATTGCCCTACCTTCTACTAATGCAGTAGTAGGTGGCAAAGCAGTGGATTTGTGTGCTGGAGAGAAGGTAATCCCACCCGTTTGCCCTTTTGGATTAGAACCTTGTAATGAAAATTTCTACAAAGAAGAGCGTGCAAATTGCCGAAATACTACCCTCAAAAATAATGGTAATTGTACCTCTCCACCTCCAGATAATACAACCATTAGTACTGCATGGAATTGGAATTACGGTATGTATAGGTTTAATGATCGGGGGAATAGATCTGATGGTGTGTATTATTTGAATTGCAACTTAACTGCTATGCCGTTACCTACATACCAGCCAACACCAAGGGGGGGGATAAATTCAACTCCTAAACCGACCACAAAGCCTACTCGCCAACCTACTCTTCATCCGACCGAGGCTCCAACTAGTCAACCTACACTAGAACCGACATACAGTGCTCATGATATTCGTTCAATAGCGGTCGAAAGAGCTCATAATATATCGAAAGGTATGAGGAATAAGCATCAAAATATGGGTCGTGGTAATATTGCAAGTGATTCTCCATTCAACTTTGGTCAAGCTTATGGTGATGACTTATTCGATAACCCTTGTTCACGATGGAGTAATTATATTCAATCAGAACTTCGGTCGAAGTCGAATAAAGATATTCCTACCAGTATTTCATATTCTTTTGTATTAGGCGATATCATGACTGCATCACCTACCACTTTTACATGTTCAGAGAAACAAGTAGTCAAAAAGATCGTTAATGGTTTAAAAAATGTTCCAAATGATGGTTTGACTGACGTTTGCAAGGACGATGAAACAAAACATCTAACGCTTTGGACCGTGAAAATGTGTAATTCTTCCTCTTCACCCTTGCTTTGTGTTGGTGTTGAGGCATCTAGCTGCTCATGTAATATGGAAGGATTTCAGCCTCAAATATTGAACCCATGTGCCAAGAAAGGGGGTATCAATACCATATACCCTACCCGTTTGCCAACTCCAACTCCTACTTCTGGTCGACGTCTCGCCTCTGTTGTCAATGATTATGATTCCCTTAATTATGAGGAGGAGAAAGAAGATTATCCATTGGGTTTGGTTAGTAGTAGAAGACTCGTAAGATCAGATGAATCAGAAATTGGAATTAGTTCATTTCTTGTTTTATTCGAATATCAATTTGAACCTCCTCAAATCTCATCAATTACATTTAATCCGGTCGTCACTGCCATTGAGGACTCTTATGAATTTTATGTTGCTATTCGAACTAGTGATAAATCCACTTCTTTGACTACAACAGTGCACTGTGCAGCATATCGACCCACACTAAATGAACCCACAAATGCCAATACAATCTTGTTCCAGCTCAAATCGGGAATAATTAAGAAAAATAAATTAGAAACTGTTGTTATCTTGAACTTGCAGTCTGCAACTACTTATGTTGTTTACTGTCTTGCTGAGCAACGCCAAGGCGAGTACGCAGATTGGAATATCATAAAGCAAACTCGTCAAACAATAACGACCGGTGGTGTGAAGCCTATTACTGCAACGTTGAATAAAAAGGAATTCAAAGCACAGAATGATTTAACAGTTGCTGCATTATCTCTGAACATTCCACAAAGCAGTGGGGAGGATATTATTGCGAGTATCAGTGTGTGGAATGGTGATACTAAAATTGTTGGTGTATTCTATCCATCTACTGTTGCGATTCCAAAAGGTTTTTATTCTCGCGATGTCGAATTGACCTATGTTGGCTTCAGTAGTAATCCAACAAGTGTACTCCCTTTGCGCATTCAAGTGAATATTACAGGAAACTTAATTCCATACGGTGTTGAATGGACAGAAGGGGAAATTATCTCCATTCTTCCTGACAATGAACCCACACCCCCTCCTACTGACATGTCAGCGACCTTTATGCCTTTGGGAACGCGTATATTAATCACATTTGACACTTCTACTAACAGGGCAGGTATGCCACTCTACACGACTTGGCATTGTGGTGAGTTATTTGAATGTGTATCTTCTTATGGTGATTGTGCTACTGATGTATGCAAGTGGTCTAGTGACAGAACCATCACATTACAATTTGATGCAACTAAAGAGTATTTTGACATGTTATCCCCTCTCGACACTATCAAAACGAAGGATGATAAATCTATCAAAGCGAAGTGTCCTATCAATAAAGATTGTTCCACTTGGTTATCAGCAGGTTTGTTAGAGAGTGTAGTTGGAATATCACCAGATGCACAAATACCAACTATATCAATGGCATCTGCAGAATTACTTTCTGGCTGCAATTCTTTAAATGTCGATTTATCGGGTAGTTCAGGGAGTGCTGGTCGACCCTGGGTAAATGGAACATTCACATTGGTGCCTTCTAATGTAACAGCTTACAATGCCGACAAATTAGTATCTATTAAAAATTCAATTGCCGATCAATTATTGTTGCCTCAAATCGTCATAAATGGTAGTTTTATTGAAGATAATGAAATTTATTATTTATCGGCATCACGTTGCAATTTTCTTCAAAAATGTGGCTATCAAACGAAAACGGTAATTAAGTTATCTGGAAGTTCGCCTTTACCAACTGTCCAAATTTCAGGATCAGCAGTTCGTACTCAAAAGCGTAGCGAACAGTTGTCATTAAGCGGCATTGCGTATATTGAGGGTTGTGATGGAAGTAGATCATCACAAGATTTAGTATATCGTTGGGCTAATGTTGAAAACCCTTTACTTGTCTCGAAATCAAAAGATCCTTCTTTATACAGACTCGATGCGTACTCTTTAGCTGTTGGTTCGAGAAATACAATTACGCTAACTGTTTCTAATAAGAATAAGAATTCCCAAGTAACTGCAGTCTCAACAGAAGTTTGGATAATGCCTAGTGATATTAAAGCAGTGATTGCGGGCGGTGCTCGTGTTGGTGTGAATCCGAATGACCAAGCGACTCTTGATGGATCCTTATCATATGACCAGGATGCTCCAAATTTAGGTTCCAAAGGATTAACATTCTCTTGGTCATGCGTACAGACGAAACCTTTATTTTCTCCATCATGTGATTCGCTTATTCTACCCGCTAGCATGACTTCTAAGCAGATTGTTATTAAGCACGGTGGAGTTAATGTAACAGAAGATATTACATCCCTTGTTACACTTATTGTTTCTGGAAGCATAGGGCGAACTGCAGAATCATCTGTATATGTGAGCACTTATAAGTTTGGTCTGGAGGAGAAAGCTCACCCTAAAGTCTCTATAGATATCCCTAATTCTGCCATCGATATTAGTAAGCATCAGATATTTACAGCACAGGTTTATATTCCTTACACTAGTGGTATAGCTTCATGGTCTATTTCACCTAAACCAGTACTCGAAAAGATTGGCGGTGTGGTCCCTAATTTTCTTGATATGTTTGACACACCACTTAATAAGACCCTTCAGATGTCGCCGTACGTCCACAAAGTAAGTCTCGTTTGCAAGCCATACCTACTTCAAGGTGATGCAACATATACATTCTCTCTCTCTTTTCAATATAATACTGGAAATGGTGAACAATTCAAGACTATATTAGATGTTGAAACTACTACACCTCCAAGTATTGGCGAGTTTAAAGTTAGTCCTATTACAGGTATATCACTAGTTGATCAATTTGAATATGTTCTACAGAGATGCGAATCGATTGATTTGCCATTGTACTACTCATACGGGATAATTGATGGCAAGGGAGTTCAACAATTATTTATAAAGAGAAACTCTTTTAGTAGTACTAAACTCCTCCTACCAGCTGGAAATCCAAATAATCAAGATCGGTTACAAACGATTGCTATTGTCTATAATTCACTTGATGCAAGTGCTTCTATACAATTTACTGTCAAAGTCAAAGTGAGTGATACAATCGATGTTGTTTCGTCTGCAAATACTCTCTTAACGGAACAAGAATTTGGTACCAGTAGTAGTGGACTTGTTAATAGTATTAGCACCATTTTAAATGACGGCATTGACTGCGAATTACCTGATAGTATTTCAAATTGTACTAGTCTTCATAGATCAAATTGCAAAGAGACTCCCAAAACATGTGGCAAATGTATAAAAGGGTATATTGGACAAATTGGGTCTGCAAATTCACTTTGTTGGAAATCTGGAGATGCACCTAATCCTCGCCATCTACAGACATGTCCAGGTGACTGCTCTGGTATAAATAAGGGCGAATGTCTGTATTATGACAACATCGATAATTTGTTATCAGGAAATAAAAAGTGCTGGACTGATGATTCGTCATGTGTTGCAAAGTGCAATTGTAAAGATACTTACGGCGGAATTGCATGTGAAATGTCAGATGATGATCTTGAAAACCATGCTATGCTTCAAGATAAATTGGTTAATAAATATGATCTAGACTTAGAATTTGCGGAACCAACACAGGAAAGTATCGAGAACCGTATCATTACTATTTCAAGTCTAGCATATAGTCCAGGGCTAAGTGTTGAATCTAGGGAAACAATTTTTTATATTGCGCAAGATATCTTGTCAGATATTTTAGAAATTATACAGACGGATGCATTATTATCATATAAGGAATATGTAGAAACTCTTCTAGAAATCTTAGATGTTGTTTCTAATCCTAGAAATGATTATTTATTGACGAATAATACACACTCATTTCCTAATTCGACCCACGCAGTTGAATATTCGGAGTTGACTTCTCAATTGAGCTCAATTTACTTAATTCTTATGGTCGATGGACAGAATGTCAACACATTCCCTCATCCAAATACCGAAACAACTTTTACAACAGTGCCTTGGCAGACTTCGCTTAATGGCAGTTTTAACCCGTCACCTGATTTCCAGGTCAATGCTGATGTAAATATGCCTGGTGGAGTTGTCCATGTTGCAATCACATCAAGTAAAGATCGAAGTAACACAGATGATACAAGTGTTTTAAACATTGATCCGAAATTTTCAATCTCAACTATTTCTCCTGTTGTGACTGATTCTTTGGCTGGAACTAGTGGTACGAATGTTACTGATATTTTGACTGGAACCACGAATAGAAATAATACTCGTGGATATGGCATTCTTACTGGTGGTATATCGGTAAATGGTATTTCTGATTCATCATCACCGACAACAATTCTAGTAAATCTTCCCAATGCAATTGGTTTTCAGAGTCAGCAATCAACCAATAACACTGTCAGATGCACGATGGATGAGGTCGAAACGATCGAAGTACCTTGTTTAGATTCAACAAGAACTATATATTGCGATGGTTCAAAGGATAAAAATGTAATAGTCTATTGTGAAGCCACCCCGGTCTGTGCTAATCCATCTAGAGTTGCAAGTGCAATTGCAAACAATGTTTTTGATGAAAGTGATGAATCATCTAGGCGCCGTCTAAGTGAAGAATGTGTTACCATGAGTAATGAAAATGGAGTATTAACTTGTTCATGCACTGTGGAACCGAATGGAATTTTAGCATTTCAACAACCATCACAGGCAATTGCTGTTCTTGGAATAACAGATCCTACAGTTTTTGTGATTCAAATGGATCTTATGGGCATTTTAGAATATGTCGCTTTTGATTACTTTGAAAATATCGATGCTCCAGATGTGATATTTGATGCCGACTATTATAACAAATCAGTTATAGTTTGGGCCACTTTTGTTACACTTTGGCTCGTGATTCTTTTAATTACAGCTGTCGTTAATTTCCAAGGATTAGCCCATAAGATAGCGTCTGATGAAACTCTTGTAGATGATATGAAAAAAGGTGAAGTTGCAGTGGGTAAGGCTGTTGAGATTGAAAATGCTTGTTCAGAATATATTGAAGGTTTATTTCCTGGTGC
>JACKZZ010015772.1_pt1 | contig 38342 bp, 41 predicted proteins | sample 8027871 | NCBI WGS metagenome assembly JACKZZ01 (sample SAMN15724774, study PRJNA655200) | protist metagenome | isolation source: fluorescence activated cell sorting (FACS) single amplified genomes of... | place: USA: West Boothbay Harbor, Gulf of Maine | collected 2000-07-19
CTGGGGCTCGAAGGTTCGCATTCACACCAGACCGAAGCTGGTGAAACGGTTTATATGCCGGGTAAAAATCACAAGGAATTTATGGAATCCCAAGACAAGAAAAGCGACGGTCGCAAGGTCAAGTCAAAGTACCAAGCCGCTCGCGATGCGATGTACCAGAAGCGCCTAAAGGATATGGGCAGCTACAGAAAGTACAGCGAGAAGAAGCAAGCCGACATGCATGGTGGTAAAAAGAAAAAGCCATATGCGGCTGATATTGCATCTGATGCAGGAACCGTAGGGCGTGAGATCGACGGATTGCTATGAGCAAATTTCGTGACAAGGCCTTACATGCCAGGGCTGTTGCGGCTGCTAAGCGAAAGTTCAGAGTGTGGCCCAGCGCCTATGCCTCTGGTTATGTAGTTCAGCAATACAAGCGCCTGTACAAGGAAAAGCACGGCTCGATGAGCGGCGCATTTCGAGGTGATGACTTGGGTAAATGGTTCAACGAAAACTGGGTCAGGATCACATCGACGGGCAAAATCGCAGGTCCATGTGGTGGACGATCCAGCAATGAAGGTAAGCCAAAGTGTCTGCCAAAAGCCAAGGCTCAGGCCCTGTCGACTGCGGAACGCAAACAAATAGTCGCTCGAAAGCGCTCTCAGGATCCCAATCCAAATCGCAAAGGCAAGGCCATCATGACAAGTAGCAAAACCCAAAGTGATGCGTACAAGCTAGGAAATATGCTGAAAGACGGCTCTGAACACCGTAAAAAAGTGCGTGATCGCCTGGCCAAGATCATGGACGGGTATAAAAAGAAAAACAGCTGCTAATTTTCTGCGTTACACAGGGTCAACTGGACTCTGACATTGCCAGCGGCCACAGCCTCATTGACGGGTGCTCTAGGAGAGACTGCATTTATGCAGCATTTTCTAGCGCAAGGCTGTTTAGTATCGAAACCTATATATGACATTTGGAAAACGGACTTTGTAATTGAGTGGGAAGGGAAGTTAGTCAAGGTCAATGTCAAGACCATGTCCCAGGCCCCCAACGCTTTTCACACGCAACTTCAGACAGGAGGTGGTGGCGGTAACCGGCGTGTGTACCGACCAGGGGAGATCGATTATTTCGGGATCGTCAATCTTGACTACGGAATGATTTGGCTGGTTCCACTATCAGCTGTTGAGGGGCGGACATTGATTTCTTGGATACCAGATCATCTACGAATAAGGAAGATCGCAAAGCGAGCATTCAAGTGGGATCCGTACCGTATTAAGTGACCCTAAAAGCAAAGCTAAGTAATTAACACATATAATTCGTTAGTATCAAAGTATGGGGCAAGTTTCTAGGTTTGATTATGGTCAGGTGACCAAGTCCGAAATGACGGACGAAGGTTACTTGAAGGTCTGGTGTAAGGCTGCCCGTGTGGGCACACAGCGTTATACCCGAGGCGATGGCACACAAGTTGTGGAATATCGCCCTGAAGACGAAGTATCAAATCCCGAATCCCTAGCTTCCTTCGGAATGAAGGCAGTCACCCTTAATCATCCAAAGGTGCTGCTGGACTCGAAGACCACGAAGTTGCATCAGGTAGGGCATGCGGGATCGCATGTTCGCTTCTCCGATGGATTTGTAGAGGTTGCATTGATCGTCACTGATCAAGCTGCAATTGAAGCAATTCAGAGAGGGGATGCACAAGAAGTCAGCGCTGGTTACAGAGTTGATTACGACAACACCCCTGGTGTCACCCCTGAAGGTGAGTCTTACGACGGCATCCAACGCAACATCAAAGTGAATCACATCGCTTTGGTAAATCGCGGCAGAGCTGGACGTGAAGCCCGCCTACTACTCGATTCATGTGACCGCAACGATGCGGTGGCAGATGTCGAAAAACCGTCGAATTCGCCCGCTATTTCAATGGCAAGAATTAACCTCGATGGTTTGGAAATCGAACTCTCCGCAGATGCTGCAGGAGCGGTCCAATCCTTCGTGAAGGAGAACGGGCGTGCTCAGGCGGAACTCCAGCAAAAGCTGGATGCGCAGGATCAGATTATCCAAACTGCAAGTACAGAAACATCCGAACTCCAGGAGCGTGCTGACGCTGCTACTGGACGAATCACCGAGCTAGAGCAGCAATTGGCCGAGGCCGTTGCAGCAACAGAAAAGCGCGACGACGCTGCAGAAATTAACGCTGCCGTCAATGCTCGCATCTCAGCTCTGAATAAGTTTGCTCCAATTTTGCCCGAGGACTTCAAGTTCGACGGACAAGATGAGGCTGCAATTATGCAGCTTGCATATCAAAACGTCTTCGAGAAGGAAGCGCGTGAAGATGCGTCCGCAGATTATCTGCTGGGTGTATTGGACGGCGTGCTTGCTGCCATGGAGGACATCGATGAGGACGCAGAAGAAGTCAAAACTGACTCTGAATTTGTCCCCGAAGACGACGGCTCGAATGTCGCTGAAGTCCGCGCTGCTATTGCGCAGGTTCAAGCCACTGAGAAGTTCGACGCCCAAGATTCTTACCGCCAGCAATTGCTGAACGGTTGGAAGTCAGATCTGTCGGCCACCGCTTAGGAGAAAATTAAATGGCTGTTACCTATTCCGAAAGTCTTGTGAGCAACCCCACTGGGGCACAAGGCACATATCCAATCACTCAAACCAAGGGCCATGAGGGCATGCTTGGTGATTTACAGGCTTATGTATCACGTTCTTACCAGAACGAGACTGGCGCTGTAATTCCTTTCGGTCATGCTCTGCTCCGCAACGGATCAGGCACCACCGACGCATCCGGCAAGCTTCTTGCTGGTGCTTCTGCAACTGACATCGTCGGCGTTGCTCTTGACAGCAACACGTTCGCAATTGATGCAGACGCAAAGACTGCAGATGGCCGCGTTGGCTATAAAGCTGCAGCAACAATGAACGTGATCTCAAAAGGCGTTCTGTATGTGTTTTCAGCGCATGCAATCGCTGTTGGCGATGCAGTCCGCGTCTTCCACACAAACTCTGCTTCCGTTTCCTCTAATAAGGGATATGTGGGCCGCTTCGGCAAAACTGCAGAAGCAGGAAAAACTTTTGAAGTCACCGCTGGTGCTCGCTGGTTGAGTTCCTGTGCTGCTGGTGGAATCGCTCTTCTTGAGATCGATCTTCCTGGCTTGACTGTTTCCGCCGATACTTGATAGGAACTAACTAATGTCTGACATCCGTAATGACGAGGTGGGCCTATTTTTGGCTCGCGAGCTAGAAACAATTCTGGCCAAAAGTTTTGAAGTCTCTTATAGCGACATCAAATATTCGACTGTACTTCCGGTTAGTTCCGAAGTAGGCGAAGGGGCTGATTCTTACACCTACCGCGTGTTTGATGCCCAAGGCAAGATGGCAATGATTCAGGACAAAGGTTCTGATCTGCCCCGCGCTGATGTGCTGCGTAAGGAAGTAACTCTTCCTGTGCGTTCACTTGGTGCAAGTTTTGCTTACAGCATCCAAGAGACCCGTGCTGCTGCAACGATCCCTGGAATGAACCTGGAGCAGCGCCGCGCTAACGCAGTGCGTCGTGCTTACGAAGAGAAAGTGCAAGAGGTTGCATTCTTCGGTGATGCCGCTTCTGGTATCGATGGCTTCTTCAACTCTGCACAAGTAGACAAGATCGTTCCTAACAAGTGGTTCGCCTCTACTTCTACTCCTGATGAAATGCTTGAGGTGCTTAATGAAGCCCCTACTCGCATTGTTTCCGGCTCTAAGCAAAAAGAAGTTCCCAACACAATTCTGTTGGATTACAACTCCTACAGGATCATCTCTACCACCGCCCGCTCTTCAACCAGCGACACAACGGTGATGGAATTCTTCCTTCGGACGAACCCTTACATCCGTTCTATCGAGCCAATCAACGAGCTTGCTGCTGGTAACTCCAGCCTGAGCAAGGATCGCATGATCTGCTACGACCGCAGCCCTGAGAAGCTGCAACTGCACCTTCCTAAGACTCTGGAATTCCTTCCTCCTGTTCGTCAGAATTTGGAATTCAGCGTTGCCGCTCACGCCCGCATCGGCGGAACTGCGGTTTACTTCCCTAAGAGCGTTCTCTACGTCGAGAAGGCCTGATAAAACCTATTTCTTCAGAACATGATTGTTACTTACTCACCCCAACTCGAAAACCCTTCTCGCGACAAGGAAGTCACACTTGGCTTCACTTTTATCGGAGAGAAGACCGGCAGTTCTGAGTACGTGCAGTTCAAATCTGGGGTCAACCGCGATGTTGACCCTGCGGTTTGGGCACAGGTGAAAACCATGCCCTTAGCCAATGAACTGCTTCAGATTGGCGCTTTAAGCGTTTCAGAGGACGTGGAGGTTGTTACCGATGCGCCCAAAGCAACCGGTGGCTTGGCAACAATGCCAGTCAAGGAAGCACTTGATTCAATCAACCGTACTTTCGACCTTGATCTACTCAAGGAGTTGGACTACGCAGAGAATCGAGTTCGCATCAAGAATGCGATTCAAAAGCGAATCAAAGCAATCACTGAAGGCGAAGGTTAATGGCAGTCACCAGCACTAGTTTTTTAACTCGGTTCCCTGAGTTTTCAAATATCGAAAGTGCTGTCGTGACTGCAACGATTGGCGAGGCAGCACGCCAGAACAACGAGGATGTGTGGGGCGACCAGTACGACGATGCAGTTAATTACATGACTGCTCATCTACTGGCCAGCCGCACACAGTCCATCGGTCAGCAGATCGGTGTTTCCTCGTCTATCCGAACGATTAAATATCAGGGAGCAGCTGGGTATACCTTGGCTGATACGACTTACGGGGCCACATATCTATTTTTGCGTGAGGGCCTTGTCGAGCTGACAGGCTTCAGTTTCTGATGGGTGCTTATTCCCCCTTTGACAATGCCACCTTGGTATTCCAGGTGTATGGGTCATTCTCCAATGATCCGACCACTGGCAACCGGGTACAGAACAACACATCAGAGACTTATCTCTGCAATGTGCAGTTACGCACGGCATCGTCAGAGAACAAGGGAGGCATCAACGAGGTAGAGACCCTCTGTGTGGGCAAGCTGTTGTCGCCTGCAACATTCAGCTCCAAGGTCAAGGTTGGCATGGAGGCTGATGCAACCATCAATGGAGCAACAGGCAAAATCCGCATCTTGGACCTAGGCACGAATGTCTTGCCCTATGCCAGGGCGACTCAATTCCAAAGTTTCAGTGGTGAGTTCGAGCAAACCGGCGCAGCAGGTTAATCATGCGTATCAAGAAATTCGGTATACAACCCAATCAGGTTCCTGAACTTTTCAACAAAGCGTTGCAACAGGGTTTAGAGGAACTTATTCCTGAATTAGATACGCAGTTCACCAAAGAGATCCAGACTGTCAAATGGGGCTGGCCAAACATCACCAAAAGGAAAGATGGCAGTGAAGCCAATTATGTAAGGGATATTGTTGACACTGGAGATTTGATGCGCAGTCAAGTCAATAATCGCAATAATAAATATTCGGTTACATGGTCTTGGTTGACTAAGTACTCAGCCGTTGTACACAATGGCGCAAACCTTAAAAATGGTGGTGTGTTGCTGGACCGCCCTTGGACTCAAACTGCTGTAAAGATCGTCGATCCATATGAGATCATTTCAGATACACTTAGGAGAGAGTTAAATGGCTAGTGTATCTCAAGTGCGCTCGGTTGTAGACTCAGTTATAGGAACTTTCTTGGGTACTTACAACCTCCCAGATGGTTCTACATCCCCCGCCCTTTGGGTTCGGGGTTCGCAGCAAGTTCCCAAGGACTGGACAATTACAGGCACCGAATGTGTGCTTGATCAAGTACCAGAAGCCAGGAATGTACCAACGATGTCTCAGGCGGTGTTTCTAAATTTATTTTGGACCGTAACTTTAACTAGCTACGACACAACCGTTACTTTAGAGAATCTTAGGTTGCTTCTTTTTCAGGCTTTCCCTGATATGGATACAGCGGTGTACACACCACAAACAGACATATCGTTTGAAAGTTTGAAAGTAACTATCCCCGACTACTCAATCCACACAGAGATAAGCTAATGGCTCAACTCCCAGGATCCGCTTTTCTAAAAGGGCGCGATCGTCTTGTCCGCATTTCAGAAACAGGCGGAGCCCGTGCAGTGCCCGCAAGCCACGGTGCTGGCGACCCTAATGCTGCATATACAATTCCCAGTGCTAATTACACTGCCACCAAATTTCTCAAGGGCCTGACGGCTGCTGAGTACACCCCTTCACCAACATCCCAGGAATTCTTCCTGATGGGTGATGATGGTTTCCGTGACAGTGTCGGCACCACAATGGCTGGTGAGCTGGCATGTACGGCGTTTTTCATCCAAGCGCTTTCCAGTGGCGCTGCCGGTAACGCCATCGATGACGCTCTTGTCATGATCATGAAGTCTGAGAACGACCCTGATCGTGAGTTGTTTGTCGAAGTATTGACCTATTTAGGTCTCCAAGGTTCGGACCACGTTTATAACACTCGCGCATTTAACTCCTGTATTACAGGTGTGTCTGAGAGTGCAGCTTCTGATGGAATTATCGAATATTCCTGGAGTTTCCAATCACGCGGCCAGATCTATGTTGGCGAGTTCAGCGCTGGCGTGACAAAGCTGGACGTTTACGCCTGATGCAAGCTGATCTGCTTACCTCAGAGGATAAGCAGTCTTACTTCATCAACTGCAGAGCTAAGGGAGAATTACTTGAAGTGGGGGCGGTTTATATCGCCCCTTCGTCATCTTCTCCAATGAAACTTATATCTGAAGAAGGTGTTAGTTTGACTGTAGAAATCCCTAAAAATGCTTCTGACCAGCTCCTAGAGATGGTCGCGGCAGATACCTCTTTTTATATCATTTCATGAGCAAGTATTCAAAAATCTTTTTCGGCCAAAAAGAGTATTACGACATCAAACCATTTCGCTTCCCTATCTATAAGGACTTGGTTGCAGGCGAAATTGAAGGCATCGAAGATCTAGCGCGAAAGCAGGCTGCTAATACCTATGCACTGCTAAAAATCGCCAGGGACGTAGCGCAGAAGCAGGACATCCCAGTACAAGATGCCCTTGATGCACTCAGTGATGTAGACAGCAACCAAGATCTGTTGTTTGACTATGTCGACGAGTTGGCTTTGATCCAGACTCAAGGGCAATCGGTCAGTGAGATGAAAATTGAGACCGTAACTTTCTTTATGAGGTATCGTGCCGAGGTTAAAGAGCGCACTAAGTGGGTACAAGTTCCTGATTGGGAGATGGATGATACCCGTGAGATGCCACGTCGTCTACTTGATGACATCTATGAATTTGTTGGATGGGAGCGTAATGGCTGGCCTGAAGCAGAAGAAGACGGAGACGAGGAGGCCGACCAGGGAAACTAACTAACGAGGCGGTCAGTAATAGGCTTCTGTTTCTGCGGGAGTACTTGGCTACCTCGGAGTTAGATCTTTTAACTGTTTATACCGAGTTCAGAGATACTCCCGTTGGGCAGGATATTGGTAGGGAACATTTCCTTCGTTTGCCAATGAAATGTCTTTATGAATTAATTCGTATCGAAAGTGAGCGTAAAAAGAGGCAAGCAAATATAAATTCAATATCCACTGCCCGGTTATCTGGGATTGTACTGGCAATCGCTCAGAGCTTTAGCAAGGAAGGCAAGTCTCAGCTCACACCCATAGACCAGTTATTGCCATTCCCTCTTGATGAGGATGCATCAACGAATATGGCTGAGACCAAGGAGATTTATAAAAAGCTATTGGCACAAAGAAAACTGCCTGTTCATGTAATTGGTGGTATTAGCAAAGTAATTACTACATAACCGATAAAATTAAATCAAGACGAGGTGATTAAGTGGCTGTTCCGGCTAAGAATGTATATCAATTTACTGTTGATGTCGAAAATAGCAAGGCGCTTAAAAATCTTAGTGACTTTGCAAAGGCCCAGGTAAAGTCTACTCAGCGTGTAGAAAAAAGTATCCTTCGTCAAGTTAAATCTAATACTAAGCTTGACCAAGCAATCATAAAAAATCGTGCTGCCATGGCTAAAAGCCGTGCAGAGTATAAGAAGGCTACTACAGGGAAAAAACAAAATGCAGAAGCAGCCAAAATCGCTGCAGTAGAGCATGAAAAATTTAGCCGCGTTCTGAATAAGCAGCAAGCAATTCTTGGTAAAAGCAAAGAAAAATTAAGAGCTTATAACAGGGAGCTAAATAAATTAGCCAATGCCGAAAAAAGAGCAGCAAATAGAGTAGATCCAAGGGGCAGGACTATGTATCCTGCGCCTATAAGTCCACAACGCCCTGGTGCCCCGATGATGGGGCCTGGTTTTGCAGGCACTCGCGGCTTCTCTGGTTCATCAGGCAGAAGGGCCGGTATTACTCGAAATATTGCAAACATATCCCAAAAGACATCAGCAGGATTCTCTGCTTTGGGTGGTGCAGCGGGCGGTGGTGGACTGCTCGCCCCATTGGCGTCTGGTTTCGCGCTACAGCAATCCGTGTCAGGTGCTCTTGATCTTGATTCTCAGCGCCAGAAGCTAAAACTGCTTAGTGAGCAATACGGTGAATACAATCAGATTCTGAAGATTATTGATAGCAGTGCTGATACTTTTAACAAATCCCAAAGAGAAGCAACCACAGAATTCGCCAACGTCTTCGCTCGCCTTAGACCCCTAGGTGTTGAGCTGCATCAAATCAAGGGTGTCTACGAGGGCTTTAATACTGTTGCAATCGCTAGTGGAGCGACTTCGGAGTCTTCCAGAATTGCATTTATGCAGCTTGCTCAGGCCATTGGTTCTGGCCGCTTAGCTGGGGACGAATTTCGCTCTATCTCTGAGCAAATCCCAGGAGTCCTGCTTCCCATCTCAAAGGTGATGAAGGTCAATGTTGGAGACCTGAAAGCACTCGGAGCTGAGGGAAAGATCACCTCGGACGTGCTTATTCATGCTTTAAGTCACGGCATCAATATTTCTAAAGAAGAAATCAAGGAATTTCTTGCACAGCAACCAGCTCAAAAATTCAAGGCGTTCAGCAATTCCGTTTCGGATTTGGGTGTTGTTGTAGGTGAGGCTTTGTTGCCTGCACTTGTACCTCTTGTTGAGAAACTAACGGAACTTGTGAAAGGTTTTATAGCTTTACCTTCGCCGATCAGAAATGTCATAACAGTTGCTGGTGTTGCTTTCTTAGGAATAACAGCACTCGCAGCGGCTTTTAAAACATTAGGTCTTGGGGTTGGTGCTAAGTTTGTCGGAAATTTATTAGCGTCAGCAGGCGGGATTACTGCAGCGGGCAATGCTTCAACTGTTGCAGCAGGAAAAGTCGGTGTTCTTGCTGCACAGCTAAAGGGTCTTGCAATGCTCGGAATTATCACTGTCGGTGTTAATTTCATCATGATGGGCATGAAGCAGGGCGCAAGTCTTGAGGAAGAGGTTGCCAAGCTCGAAGCTGGCGGACCAGGAGCCACTTTTGAGGGGGCTTCGCGTGAAACAGTGGTCGCGGCGCAGAAGCGAGCTGTTAAAACTAAAGGTGAAATAGATCAAGAGCTTGAGGATATCGCACCAAATCCATTGGTTAATGCAATTCCAGGGATTGGCCCTGCTGCCGCTGGTATGGCTGGATCAAGAGCGCAGCAACTTAAGGTAAGGGCAGCAAATAATCAGACGATTCTTGACCTTGATCCAAATGACTTCAAAACAGAAGCTGATATAGCAGCAGCAAGAAACCTTAAGTTTCAGCAAGCCATAGATAAAGCAAATAAGAAAAAAGTCAAGGGGGCAGGCAAAGGCAGAGATATTGCAGGGCAGCTTGCCAAAATTGAGTCGAATAATCGACGCCGGTTGAGCGAATTAGAAGCTGATAATCAACTAAAACGGATTAAAAATAGATATGAAATTGAAAACCGCCTTCAGCAAGAATCACACAGAATCCGTGAAGCTAATTTGCTTGGATCTGCCCGAGCAGCTTTACAGATACAAAATGCTGAAAAAGAACAGAATGCTGCAATTGATGCTCAGCTTAGAACACTTAATAATGCCATTACTGCCGCTGAGAGGCGTCTAGAAGCGGCTAAGCAGCAGTTTAGTGAGGCTGCCCCTGGTCTAGACCGAGCACGGTCTCAGGGCACTGTAAACAGCGCACAGGCCAGGCTCAACAGTGCTGTAGGCATCAGGGATGATTTTGCTGCAAACACAGAGGAGATGCGTAATAACGCATTTAATATTTCAGTTGCTCAATCGACCGAAGGGTTCCGTCAACGAGCTAAAGATGCGCAGCTTGAGGCACAAGCATTAAGAGAGCGCAATCGTCTGATGATGGAGGGCTTCTCTCCTGCTCAAGTCGAATTACAAATGCAGCTCTCCGATATAGAGCGGGAACGAGTAGATCGAATCGGTGCATTAACAGTCGGCTCTGCCGGGTATGCGATTGCGTTGCAAGAAATCAATAGTAAAGCCGCCTTGGCAGCTGAGTCAGTACGAAATTTGACTACAGCACAGGAGGAGAACAGTAATGCAATCACTGATTACATAGCCAATGCACAGAATTATGTAGGCGATATCAAGGCTCGCATTGTTGATATTGCGTCAACAATTGAGGAGAGTATCTCGTCTGCAATCACAGGTTTGATCAGCGGCACTATGTCAGCCACTGAAGCCTTCCACAACTTCTTTAAGTCTGTTGGAGAAGCCTTTTTGAACATGGCCGCTCAAATGATCGCCAAGCTGATTGTAATTAAGCTGCTTAAAACGGCGATTGGAATGTTTGGCGGTGGTGGTGGGGATGAGTTACCTACGGATTCGTTCGCAGGTGTCGACAACAAGATCCTTGACTCAGTAATAGGTCCAACACCGTTTGCCCAGGGAGGCATCGTCACCGGACCAACGAACGCCCTGATTGGAGAGGGCGGTATGAATGAAGCTGTGGTTCCCCTTCCTAATGGTCGATCTATACCAGTCGATATGGGTAATGGTCTAGGAGCAGGAGCTGTTCAAACCAATATCACAGTAAATGTTGATCAAGGCGGTCAAACAGATACAGAAACTTCTGGTGATAATGCCAATAAACTAGGTAAAGCCATCGATTCCGCTGTTAAGCGTGTGATCATGGATGAGCGCAGAGTTGGAGGACTTCTTTACAATGGCCGACGTTAATTTAACTCTTGATCTTCGTCTAGATATACAGGAGGTTACTTCACACAGAGTCCGTAAATATGGTTTCGGAGATGGCTATGAAGTCATTGCATCTGATGGAATTAATTCACGTATGACTGAATATGCAGTCAAAACAGAACCAATCAGAGCTGGAGGTATTCAGACTCAATTCCAAAGACGCCTTGACAAGGTCTGCAAGGGAGATTACTTCTTGACAACACTGACGCCTTTTTCAACTGAGCAACGTCGGTATCGTTTAAAGGATTCAACTTACCAGCGTCGGATCATGCCAGCCAGCGGTGCCATGGAATTCAGCTTCACATTAATCGAGGCACACGCTTATGCCTAATAGCAATATTGTTCAAGAGAGTCGGCAGCTAGTTCAAGATTCTCCGATTATTCTTTTTCATATATCTGGGAACAGTTCCACATTTGCGTCTTCATGGACGAATGATTTATTTCTAGTGTCTCCAGAGCAGTCTGGTGGCAACTCTGTTCAATATGTAGACAGGGACGGCGTGATACGCACCTATGAACCTTTACCTATTGCAGCATCAGGTTTTGAATTAAGTGGCAGTAATTCACTGCCACAGCCAAAGCTAAGCATTTCAAACGTGTATGGACAGATGACACTATATAATTTAGATTTTGAAGATCTAATTGGTTTTAGCGTTACCCGCATAAGGACTTATGCCAAGTATTTGAAAGCAATCGATGGTGTGGCTCAAGCATCGTTTGACGCTAATGCACACTTCACGCCCGACACATGGTGGTTTTCACGTAAAACCGAGGAAACTAAATTAGGTGTTGTTTACGAACTCAATTCCGTATTTGACCTTGAGGGCTTAAATCTGCCCAAGCGCAGAATGTACAGCAATTATTGTCCGTTTGAGTATCGTGGGCCTGAGTGTAATTACACTGGATCTGCGGTCAGTTCGCCTGATGTGTGTCCCAAAACTCTAGGTGCATGTAAGGAACGATTCGGCACTGACTTACGTTTTGGGGGCTTCCCTGCCACTACTGATCGATAGCAGTTATGGCAAAACTTTTACATCGTCGTATTGCCCAGATCGCCCGCAAAGCATTGCCAGACGAGGCCTGTGGGTTTGTCGTTGACGGAAAACCTATACAGGTTGCAAACCAAGCCGATGAGCCTGAGGGAGGTTTTTTAATATCTGCTCAAGATTATTTAAAATACAGTACGGATGTTATTTTCCATTCGCATCCTGTGGGTGACCATAGTTTTAGTGAGCACGACATTGTGGTATCCGCCAATATGGAGCTGACCTCTTATTTATATATTGTCGAAGCAGACAGGCTTGAGATCCTTAGTCCTGCCGGTCAGATCGAAACTTTTGAAAAGGTTTTAAACAGATGATGAAGATACGGCTAGAGGGTGTAGCAGGCAAACGCTTTGGTTATGAGCACGAATTAAATGTGCGCACACCTAATGAAGCGATCAGAGCTTTGTGTCATCTCTTGCCAGGGTTTCGTGCATTCTTATCATCAGCGCATGAATTTGGTGTTTATTTTCAACTTTTAAATAGCAAGGAGTTGGTTGGTTATGACCAGCTCTCGTTTGGAACATCCCAGATGACTTTGGTCCCGGTCATCACGGGCTCATTTTTTGGCAGCAATTTCGGAAAAATTCTTATTGGTATTGCTTTAGTCGCGTTTGCCCTCACAGGTTTCGGCTTGATGACAGTGGGAGCTGCTATTGCGCCTGCCATTGCATCTTTAGGTTTTGGTCTAATTTTCACAGGTGTTGCGGGGTTATTTGCCCCAGGAGTACCAGACCCATCTTCGACTGAGGAAGGCCGTCCAGCGGATGATGCTATTACAAATGCGGCATCAGCCACAGCAGCCGATGGCACTCCAGTCCCGGTGGTTTATGGGGAGACACTTGTAACCAGGCTGCCAGTTGTCAGCTCATACATTCAAGATGGAGATGATATCGATGAGCCCAAGGGATTTTGGATGGCAGTTGTGTCTGAGGGGGAGATTGATGGATTTGCTGGTTCACAGGATGATAATTTGTTCTTCAACGGCTTGAAGGCGGCAGCAGCTGGAGTAGATAATATTCAGTTCACTAATGGCACACAAACTTCATCATCGTCTTTAAATCTGCTCCAGAATCAAGGTTTTCATCTTCGTATTGGATCGTCCTTTCCTAAAGCTGGTGGTAGTTATGAAGACCGTATTAGCGAGGCGCAATCACCTAGTCCAATACAAATAAGATCGATTAATAATTCATATGCCGATAAGCTACGAGTGCGTATTCAAGAAGGGCCGTGCTTTCAGACGAAAACCCGGAGCGTAGTCAGCAACGGCAAAACTAGTACAAATTATAGACACTATACAGAGACTGATGACAGTGGGGGTGCGAATAATCCGCTTCTATATAGGATCACAGCCTTTGCTAATGGTGCGCAATTTTACCAAGAAACAATTGAGCGTACTAAAAATTTATCAAACACGGTGGCTGTTCATGAGATTCCCATTACTGGAGTGCAGCACCCAGTCTCAGTAAAAGTTGAGAGAATTGATCGCGGTGATGTTAGAGGTCCAGTTACCAAGAAAGGCGGTAACAGCACCACACAGTTCACATGGACGAAGGGCGATATTACTTGGCTATCGATGGAAGTTTTATGGAATGAGAAACTTGTTTATCCCTTTACTTCTATGCTTGCGTGTAGTTTTCCTGCAGGTGCTACAACAACTCTCCCCGCCATAACGGCAAAGATCAGAGGCAGAAAGGTTCCAGTTCTTAGCAGCAGCCTTAGTGTCAGTTATCAGTATTCTCGTAATCCTGCATGTGTCGTACTTGATCTATTGACTAACCCCCGCTATGGGGCCGGTCAACGCACATTCACCACAAATGCCCCTCTAAGTCAAGTCGTGCATCAGCCTGGTATAAGGTTTTCGGATATTGATTTAGCGTCTTTCTACAAAGCACAGCAATACTGTGATGAGCATAAAATCACCTTTGATGCAACCATCGCTGGTGATGCGGATTCTATTGAACTCTTACGCAGCATTACTTCCACATTTCAAGGGCAACTAATTTATCTTGGTGGTGCTATCACTGTTGTTATCGATGACCGAGTTAAATCAAGTCAGATTCAAGATTATAGACTTTTCACTGAAGCCAACGTTATTCAAGAATCTAGTGGGGATAGCATCGAAACACCTGCGTTTGTTTATGAGGGGACTGCACGTAAGGCCAGGAGCACTGCGGTACAAGTAAGTTATATCGATAGTGCAAACTTCTACAAGGAAGCGAAGGTTCTAGTTGAAGACCGAGATGCGATGCAAAAATATGGCTACAACCTTAAAAAGATTCGAGCGCTCGGTTGCACTGATAGAAACCTAGCTAAACGTCTTGGTCGTTATACATTAGCAACTAATATAAGATCCACTGAAACAGTAATGTTCAGTGTTGGCCCTGAGGGTGCGATGTTGATTCCTGGGGATGTCTGCCTTATTGGGGATCCATTAAAAACCAGAATCGAATCAGGTGGTCGAATTGTCTCTGCAACTTCTAATCAGCTTGTTGTTGACAGGCAGCTTACCAGCGGAGTCAACTATGGCACTGGCGATTGGAAGTTATATACCTATACCAATGCTGGGATAGTTCAATGCAATACGGTTTCTTCTGTAACTGGATTCAGCATTAGCTTACAGGGTTCGTTCTCATCGCTACCTAGTTCAAATATGATGTGGATCCTTGTCAATGAAGGCTCTACTAATAATTCTTTAAATCAATTTAATCGTTATCGTATCCAAAAAATATCGGAAGATGCGGACGGGACTTTCAACGTTATAGGTATTACATATGATCACGCTAAGTATGACTATGTCAATAAGGAAGAAGTGGATTACGGGGGAACACACTTTTTAAGTGGCGGCCAAAATCCTGCATTACGCACTAATAGCATCAGTTTTAAAGTACGCAACCCGTCACCATAATGGCTGCTATTGAACCAACATCTCGTCTGACTGTTTTCTGGGAGCCACCTTTTAAGTTGGTTCCAGGAGCGCTTGATCATATATTCCCCGGCTCAGCCTTTAGTACAGAAGTTCCTGATACCAGAGTTGATCGCTATGAGGTTGAGCTTTACAGCGAAGTTCTTGGTCGGTATGAAGGTCAAGGGTATTTTTACACCACGCAAGCTGATCTAACTCTTGGTGATGCTGCTAGCGGTAAAGTAAGAATAAGAGCAATACTCCGTGACGGCACAAAAACCAATTGGGTAACGTCCGGTACGCTTATCTTGTCTATGTTCGCGACAACTTTTGCGGATTCAGACAATGCAATTTTCCTTAGTTTCGTCTGATGTCCTTATACGGAAGAGATGCGAATGGAGCGGACGCATACATCCGCGCCTCTGGTACAAATGCCACTACAGATGGGCTTGTCACTTTTCACGATAGCTTCAGTAACGATTTTAAATTTAAAGCCGTTGACACTGCTGTAAGTACCGACGTTATTGCCTTAGTTGCTAGTACCAAGCTTCGGGTTATGTCTTTGACCCTCAGTGCTGATGCTGCATGCAACATTCAATTTCAGACTGGCGGAACAGTTGATGTGACAGGCAAAATCTATATCCCTGTGAATGGCACCGTGCATTTATCAAATGCTTTGGGTCTATTCGAGTCAAGTTCAGGTGAAAAGATTAATGCTGTTTTGACGGGCACGGCCAACGTTGGTATTTCACTCAGTTATCGCGAGGTCTGATTGTGACCAGAGTACACGGCAAATTATTTTCAGATAATCGAACTGGTGTGTTGGTGGTCAAGCCTTCAGCACCTTTTTTCGGTGTCTCTAGGGACGAACGCATATATCCTGTGACCCAGGGGTCTATTGACATTTCACTGGATCCCACACCTACTGGCGTTCATTATTTAATCGGCTATAAGCAAGATGGCGATATCCGTCGTACCGATTTCACATTGCGTTGGCGTGTGCCCTCCATTCCCAGCTATGACGTGACTCCAGGAGCTAATAACTCCAAGAAAACTTCTCAAGAAACCCCTTCCCCAGCGTCTGTCTACGAGCGTGTGCAGTTAAAGCGGGTTTCCAGTGAGCTGACGGACTCACTGGATGGTAATTCACAACTAGTTTCCGAGCTGTCTCAGGCAAAACTGCAAATCAAGCAGCTGCAGGACGAACTAAAGGGTTATAAACGAACTTCTGATCATGTTTTAAGCCAACGTGATCAGACAATTGCGCAATTAAGTGAGCAATCTGCACCAATAATCAGAACTGTTTACTTAGATAAACCTGTGCCACCAGAGGCTCTGCAAGCCAGGGTATTGCACTTAGAAGCAGAAAACAAACGTTTACTTGATTTAAATGTTGAGTATTATAAATCAGTCGTACAGCTACATCAGTTACAGTTAGATAAAGCTCGTACTAGTCCTGAAGAACCGCAACTTGGAGTTACCAATACTCCGCAGTCTCGGTTGTTACGCAAGCTACTCGGTAAGTAACTAATGGCTCTTGACAATATTGCAGTAACTGTACGAGAGGGTGACAGCTTTGATGAGCTGTATCTGAACATCGAGAAACCATGGGGGACACCGCATGATTTTTCAAGTTCTGTCTTGGTGGCCGACATCCGCCGTTTCTTTAATGACAGCACCACCCCGTCTGCTTCAGTCGACAGCTTTGGGGTTGTTGAGCTGGATGCAGCTAAAGGCAAGATCGCATTAAAGCTAACTAGCCGTCAGACCGAAGCTTTAGGACGCAATGTACCTCTTGGGTACACAGAACGTGGTGAAACACAGTCTGGTTTAGCTATTGCTGCCGACCCTACTGACGAGTTACAAGGCAAGTTTTTGTGGGACTTGCGTGAGTACTTTTCCTCACCACAGGCCACCATTAGCTCTATTTCTTCAGGCACATCATTTACGACTGCAGGCGGTGTTACTGCAAACAAGGTTCGTATTACTACAGCTGCAGCCCATAGACTTACCGTTGAAGACCAGATTATTTTGTCTGGAACCGGCCAAAGTGTCTATGATGGGGTTGATTTCAACGCTAATAAACTTTCAATTATTAGTACCACTGTCTTTGAAATTGATCCCACAACTGCAGGTGCTCCCGCATTTTCGGTTAGTTCAACCCAAGGAACAGTAAGTGTCTATAAAGAAGACACACTTGCAATCGGGACTCTAGAAGTCCTTCCACGTATTTCCAGAGATTCCGTTAGCTGAGGTAAACCTCTATGGCCAGTGTAGAAGAAGGCGTTTCAGTTGTAACGGTAGGCAGGACCACGCCTGTTCCGGCTGGTCAAAATACTTCCGCTAATTCACTCCCCGTTGTTGTTGCATCGGATCAAACACCGATCCCGATTCTAGATAATCTTTCCGCGCCTTCTCAGGTACGGGATGATCTTCTTGGTATCCCCAGAGTACAAACACCGCTTGCCATATTCGATGATACTAACCTCATCGACGTGGATCCAAATATCTGGGCAGTCAGTGAGCAAACTACTGCTGGATCAAAGGTAACCCAGGTCAACCATCTGTTGAACCAATCGGCAGCTGAATGTCGCCTTAAGGTTGCAGCAGCCAACGGAAATGTAGCCAGCCTGGTTACCAAGCAAGCATGGCCTTATCAGACTGGTCGAATCACCAGCGCTTCGTTTGGTGCTGCCTTATCGACCGACACCTCCGCCATCATTGAATATGGCATGTTCGATGCCAGCGATGGTTATTTCATCCGTGTTGTCGGAACATCATTGTTTTATGTTCGTCGCACCTCTTCAGGCGAGCGTCCATCTGATCACCTAAAGGGCTATACAGCGCAGGGCACTGATCCAACGACTTTTACTGTCGATGCAGCTGTATTAACAGCGCAGCCAACCCGGACAGACCTGGGAACCATTTATAAGATTATTAGTTCTTCTCCCAATGTTATGGAGGAGATCGTTCCAAGACAATATTGGAACGGAGACAAGATGGTTGGAGAGAACGGAGCGAGTTTAGTTGGAACAGCACAAGCCAGCTCTATTCATGAACTAAGCCTGACCAATCTTTGTATGGCCCGCATTGAATATGGGTGGTACGGGGGTACTGGTTCACGCCTGTTGTTCTATGTTCCCGAGGATGCAAATCTTGGTGGCGCAATTGCAAAAAATGCACGTTGGGTTATCGCTCACAACCTGAACTGCTCAGATCGTATCCCTTTCCCATCATTAGGCAATCCAACTTTGCCGATGCAATTCCGCATCGAGAAGTCTGGCACCCTTAGTGCTGATGCATATATCCGCAAGTACGGCGCTCAGATTTCCATCGATGGTGGGGACGCTGAGAAGCTGAGTATCTTTTCCCAGGATGGTTCCAAAGTCACTGGTATCGGAACCAGCACGTTCAAGCCTTTATTGGCGATCCGAATCAAGGAACTGATTACCAACAATCAAGGTGAATCAAAGCGCTGCTTATTGCGAGCATTCCCGTTGTTGTTATCAATGGTCAGCTCAAACCGAGCGCAGTTCCTGTTGGTGAAAAATCCTGACACTCTTACTGATAGCAGTTCTGCTGCAGTAACCACTTTCACCTCATCTGGCACTTTGAGTGCAGTTGAGTTTAACTCTCCCGACAGCGCTTCTAATGCTATTGCTGGCTTTACAGGAGGGGAGCAGCTTGCGTCCTTCTTTACAGGCGATGCAGATGCCTCTACGCAGTCATTAACGGATATCTTTAGTTACGCCCGCAGCTATCTAACCCGTGAGGCGACAGCTGCAACAGGAACAGCTGGTGATGTGCTTGTTATTGCTGCCAGATCTATTGATGCAGCATCTAACACCTGCAAAGCCAGTCTTACTTGGGGGCAACGATAATGACAACGGCCTACAACCTCCCCGAAGACGTTGGGCAAAATGCCGTCGTCAGGAACGGGGAAACGGTGCAGGCCGAGGGAACTTTTCCCAGTGGACAAAAGACCGCTGACAAGAGTATCCCGATTGTCCTGCCAAAGCAGAACTACAGCCTTCCAATAATCGATAATTATCGATTTAAAACGCAAGTTGATCGTGACTTACTGGGTTTTCCCAGAGTTACCACCCCATACAACTTTTTAACTAGGGACGACCAGTTCGAGATCTCATCGGATGACTGGATCACAGAAGTTTCTGGATTAAACGAACGGCCTGACGATGACAGCACTCAATCCGCTCGTTGGACGCAACTCAGTAACACCAGTTCTGAATATTCTCCTGCACCCTTAGGGGAGGTCAAATACAACGGTTCGTCGAATTCTGCCCAGCTCATTCTGAGCAATAACGATGGTGGTTTTCAGCGTGCCCGAGTGGCATCTAAGCGTCGTTACCGCTATCAGCCGGGTCGCATTGTCAGGGTCAGCTTGGCAACTCGGCTTTCTGTAGAGGGAAGCCCGATCAGTTTGACCAGACTTTGGGGTGTCGGGGACTCTTCGGACGGCTTCTTTGTTCAATGCAAGGGGGATGGCGAAGGTGATCGGCTCAGCATTTTATATAGAAATAGTGCTGGAAATGGTCTTACTTATGAAACTTCTGTTCCACGGTCTCAGTGGACTGGTGACAAGCTAGATGGCAGTGGTAAGTCAAAGCAAACGCTTGACTTAAGCAATACTTTTATGACCCTGATTGAGTGGGGCTGGTACGGGGCAAGTGACGTAAGAATTTATTTTTATGTTGTTGATAAGGATGACCAGTTACCTACTTCAATTACTCAAATCCCAAGAGCCAGGTGGGTTTTAGCTCATGAACTGATCCTGGCCGATACCCAGGTCCGCAACGATCTGACTGAATCAGATGGAGCTGGTGGAATTCGAGCGTATGACGTTCCATCTTTGCGCACCCCGTCTCTGCCTATTTTGGTTGAGATCAATAACGGAGGAAATCTAAGCCGGTCGCATTTCATCGAGCGTTATGGCGCTTCTGTGTTGGTTGATGGTGGAACTGATGACAGGGGAAAGATCCGTGTCATTGATGCTGGTTTTGATAGTGCCATTCAGCCTGTAGTTGGTGGCACATATTCGGGTGCTGGACAATCGCTAGCCACGATCAGATCCAAAAATTCATTAGTCAATTCTGATGGTGAGGAGGTCGATAACTTCCTGATGACTGTCCCGACTCTGATGAATGTCGGTGCGTCTGATCTGGTCGAAATTGAGTTATGGCTTGATCCTGTGATGGTCAAACCTGATGAGGTTGGTCACATAAATGGATCTCTGCCTTTCCGTCAGGGCGATTATGTAAACCCCTTCAACCTTGTCCCGCAACTCATCACATCGTTTGACAGCACTCAAACCGAGTTTGCGCTTACTCAAGAGCCACCTACAACAGAGCGATTAACAGTCAATACCCAGTATGCCAGTGGTGACCCACTGTCTTTAGATGTCAGCTTTAACGACTTCAGAATTGTCAAAAGTGGCAAGCTGATTGGCTCCTTCTTGGTTGATTCCAAGGGCGCAACAGTCAACTTAGAAGAGATCTTCAGCAACCAGCGCGAGGTACTGACCACTGAATACGATGCCCCTACAGAATTTCCACCTGCATCTGCTTCGCTGACTGTTGAGTCCTTTGACTCCTCAACTGGTTTGATTTCTGTATCGAATGCTTTCCCTCTTCGTATTTATACAGGTCAACGATTACAACTAGGCACTACTAACTATTATGTGTTGTCAGTTGATTCATCAACCACTTTTAAGCTTAAAGCGGCTAAAGTGAATGTAAGTGCCGTTACTACAGGCATTTCAGTTGGAGATACATTGGTTGCTCATTATGAGCTTGATCTTACAAGTTCTGTTGCTGCCAAGTTGCTTCCGATTTACAGATCAGAATTAGTTGTTTTAGCCAAGCCATTTAACGCTACATACTCAGCTCTTGATAAAAGTGTTGAATATAATGCTGAATGGATGCGTCTTGTTAATACGACAAGTTCTGATGCATATAGTGCTCAAACCGCACCCACTGTAAACCTGTATTTGACTAATAGGGTGAGCTAATGGCCACAGGATCTAATTTAATTAATACCAGCGCTCAGGGGCAACCTACAGATGCTGAGGATCGTCCATTCAGTTTTGCCATCGGGACTCAAATCTTTTTGAATCCAAGCGACGATCCAACAGACGGAGTTATCAGTTTTAAGGCGGATGCAAACCTGTTGGCAGGAGCTTTAGCCAGTGGCGCATCAAATTTATCTATCGGGCTAAGTACCGATTCTGAGCTTAATACTCTATCTGCTTGGGGTGAGACTAATATCAGCACCGGCAGTGCAAATCGTTTTCCCGTTGGGTTTGGCAGACTCACCAACGCGCCTGACAAAATTGGCGTCAATGTCGAAGGCACTCAGGTTGCCACTATTGGCAAACCAAAAACCGTCAGCGTCGTAGATACATCTAGCAATGAGATGTCGATTTCAGGTCACCCCTTTAACACTGGTGATCGAGTTGTCTTAACTTCAGACGGTGCTGTTCCAGGTGGATTAGTTTCTGGGACTGGTTATTTCGTCATTAGCGCATCTGCTAATTCGATAAAGCTATCCACTACTAGAGCGAGTGCTGTTGGAAATTCTGATATTGATATTCAATCAGTGGGCTCCGGTACAATTACTGTAGCTTCAGATGAGATATTTACTCTCACCAGGGCCGGTAGTAGCGGAACTGTTTCGCTTAAAAAAGCTGATGTAACGATTGGAACTTTTACTAATACGAATGTAAATAGTCCCTTGCGTTTGTTTTATTGGAATCGGGAGCAATCAGCGTCTTCAACGGATCCAGTACTAAAGGAAATCAAAGTCACCGGAGCCATCTGACATGGTCGCTACAAGAAACATCACTGATCTGAACGCGCTCGTCACGCCAGCAGCGGACGACATCATGTTGATCGTCGATCGGCTGAGCGCGACTAGTACGGAAGCCAAGCAGATCACCTGGGGCAATGTACAGGAAGCTATTCAAGATATAGTTGGCTCTCTAGCTACAGATACAACCACTCTTAATTTTACTTACGACGACGCAAACGGCATACTAACTGCGGCAGTCAATAACAATACTTCTACTCAAAAATCCATCTTCCATGATGGAACAACGTCTTCAACCCGCCAGGAAGCACGTTTCGTTGATGGTATTGGTGTAAATGTCGAAGTTGCAGATGACAATACCAATGACCGCGCAAACGTCACGGTCAAGAACACTGGTGTTGTCAACGCTAATAATAATGTTGTTGCTGGTACGAGCTATAACTTCATTTCCAGTGTCACTACGGAGTCAGACGGCTCGAAGACCCTTGAGATGCGCCCGCTCAAGCTGGGTTCTGACAAGCTATCTGCAACGCTGTCCGACTCTAATCAGTCGCTGACGCTTGATATCAATGCAGCAAATATCAACCTTAATGACCTTAATTCAGCTACTCCACTTGGCGTAAGTACTGGCGGAACTGGGGCTTCGACGGCAGCAAATGCCCGAACCAATTTGGGCGCTGCGAAATCGGGTGATAACAGTGACATCAGTGCGATTACGGGGCTGACCACCGCTCTGTCTGTTGCACAGGGTGGAACTGGCGATACGACGGCCAGTGGAGCACTTGAGAATTTACAGGGTCTGAACAGCGTTGTTGATGTTGGCGCGTCTGGCCAAAGCATCGTTCACAGCACACAGAATCTGGTCTCAGGCGCTTATCGGGCTGAGCTAAAGGGCATCAAGCCTGCAGCCGGTAACACCGTCACGGTGACAACGGATGGATCTGATTTAGCGATTGGAGCCAATGCAAACAATATTCTTGATGCGGTAACTGGAGCGAGGAACATTAATGGCGCTCGCATCACTGGTTCCGCCGAGCCAATCAACGATAGCGATCTTGCGACTCGCGGGTATGTCAACAGTGTTGCCCAGGGCCTGGATGTAAAAGAAGCCGTAAAAGTTGCCACCACTGGTGGACTTGCTGGCACCTATGCCACTGGTGGCCAGACGCTGACTGCAAACTCAAATGGAGCGATCCAGGTTGATGGCTTAACTCTGAGTTCAGCGGATCGAGTGCTGCTGCGAGCGCAATCAGATGGCACCCAAAATGGCATCTATACCGTCACCACAGTTGGTGATGGCTCAAATCCATTCGTCTTGACCAGGGCACTGGATTTCAATACGTCTTCTGAGGTGGGCGCTGGTGCGTTCATGTTCGTGGAAAGCGGCACCGCGAACACAGGTAAGAGTTTCATCCAATCCGTGTCTGGCCCCACGCTGGATACAACTGCGCTCACGTTCTCTGTCTTTGGTGATTCAACCATTGCAGGGGATTCGGTCGACAACACCAAGCTGTCGAACATGACGCAGGCGACTGTCAAAGGTCGTGCCTCGACAACAGGAACTGGTGATCCGGTGGATCTGACCCCAGATCAGTTGGTTGCAATTATCAACGCTGCAACCTCTGCTTTAAACGCCGCCCGTCTGCCATCAACCGCTGACACAAATGCCCGAGTAGCTGTTAAAAATAATGGCTCCAGTGTTGCCTCTAGACGTGGGATCAACTTTATCCCAGGCAGCAATATCACTCTGACCATTGCTGATGACAGCGGTAACGAAGAAGTTGATGTAACCATTAATTCCACAGCATCTGGTGGTGGTGGCGCATCTCTAGGTTTAGCAATCGCACTTGGTTAAACTAGATAGAATTAACCAAGAGGATCCTCTTTTAAGAAAGTAAGTTTGTTCCATGGCTGAAACTTTTCAACGCACGTCTTTGGCCGTCACCTCGACCGAGACCGACGTTTATACATGCCCCAGTGCTACTCAGTCGATTGTACTGAGTTGCTTGATTGCAAATGTCGATGGTATTAACTCTGACGACATCACTGCGAAGATCACTAATAACTCCAACACTGAGCAATCACGAATCGCCAGCACGATCACAGTGCCTGCAGACGCATCGCTTGAATTGATTGCCAACAAGCTTGTTTTGGAAGCAGGTGAGAAACTACGACTGACCGGAGCTGCAGCTAGCGGTCGTCTTTCTGCGACCGTAAGCATTCTCGAAATTACCTGATAAGAAGCGCTAAAACTTATCTATTACTGAGGATCTAAATAAATGGGAAAGCTGCACCGCGATAATGCTGGTTACATCGGGTGTAGCCATGAGGAAACTCAGGATCCGTATTATTCATATAACAAGCTGTCTCTGCCGTTAAGTGGTGCGACGGAAACAGTCCAGCGCCCTGCAGAAGTTACCCATACGGTGACTGTTGCTGGCGGAAAGTTCGTTATTGGTGGTGTATCTCAGGCCACACTGAGCTTGATTGAAGGCGGTACTTATAAGTTCGATCAAAGCGATAGCAGCAACGGAACTCACCCGTTCAAATTCAGCCAGACATCAAACGGGACTTGGAACCGTGGCACTGAATATACCAAGGGTGTCACTTATGTCGGCACACCAGGAAGCAGTGGTGCATATACGCAATTGGTTGTCCCTTTTGGGGGTCTGGATCTTTATTACTATTGCGGTAACCATACTGGTATGGGAGGCAGTGCTTCTACGCCTGCCAATGCCGGGATGTTTACGGCAGGATTACCAATCCTGAAAACGACGGATCAGTTCGGTGCAACACTCGGGTCACCATCTATTCTGTTTGGATATGACAATTCAGATAATTCTTTTGACAGCTCTGCAACATCTTTAACCAAGGATGTCACGGGATATACATTCAATGCCTGGTCTGGGTCCGTCTTAGAAAGTAGTCTTGGAGGTAGTGGAGCGAATAGCGCTCAAGTAGTTAAAGCTTCAGACGGAAGCTCAGTGACTTGGGTGGTTTCTACTGATTCAACTGATCGTAAACTTTGGACTTCCAGTAACGGTACTGATTGGACAAGCTCTGGTTCAAATTATGATACTGATGGCTCTTACGTTGCCATAACGTCAGTTTGGCTTGCGTGGGCAGGAGGGGCAAACGTAAGTACGACATATGTAGCAACTTCAGGTGAACTTGCTACAGACCCCTATGCGGCGAATCTAGTGCTGGCCGTGCCAATGAACGGCAGCAATGGCGGTACAACATTTGCCGACAAAAGTGCAGCGATTAAGGGCAGCGGAAGTGCTAAAGCAATCACAGTTAACGGCAACACAAATACATCAACAGCTCAAAGTATTTTCTACGGAAGCAGTGCTGAGTTTGATGGCACAGACGACAATCTGAAGCTGCCTACCAGTGCAGATTTTCAGTTTGGTTCTGGTGATTTTACTATTGAAACGTGGTTTAGGCCGAACAACACAAGTCGCATGGCGATTTACCACGGCAGTAGCGGCACTGATCATTCTTTAGGCATTGATTATTCTTACATTACGCAGACTATTGGGATTTGGGCCAGCTCAAACGGTACGTCCTGGGACTTGGCTGATGGGGACTCTGCTGGCAATCGTGGAAGCATTGTCGTTCCAGTTGGTGCTTGGACTCATGTTGCCTTTGTGCGAAACGGAGGCTCCTTGCAGTTGTATATCAATGGAGTTTTAGATAAGCAGTTTTCAACTTCAGCTTCTATTGTCGACGAATCGTCTTATCAGCCTGTTATTGGTGAGTGGTTCAATAGCATTTATGACCTTAATGGTTATTTAGCCGACTTCCGTATCTATAAGGGCGTAGCAAAGTATCAACCCGAGGGCTCAGGTTCGCTTGGGATGGACGTTGTTCCCTATACGGGTAATGGTGGAACGCAGACGATTAGCGGGCTGAAGTTTCAGCCTGATCTTCTATGGATTAAATCTAGAAGTGCTGCATACTCCCATCGTTTGTATGACAGCATACGGGGCGTTTCTGATGCACTTTACCCCGACTTGACTGATGCTGAAGGAGCAAGTCAAAGTATAAATGAAAACTTGACTGGTTTTACATCTGATGGCTTTAGCCTCGGCGCCGCTACAGGTATTGACGCCATCAATGCTAATAACGCTACCTTCGTCGCCTGGGCCTGGAAAGCCGGTGGTGCTGCAGTGTCAAACACTGACGGCACAATTACAAGTTCTGTCTCGGCAAATCAGACACATGGGTTCTCGATTATTAGTTATACAGGCAATGGAACAGCCGGTGCAACTGTTGGTCATGGGTTAAATGCCACTCCTTCGCTTGTAATGTATAAAAATAGAGACTCGTCTACTAACTTTGAGGTGCAAGCGTTTGGAACTATTAGATTTGATCTAAACCAAACAGTAGCAAATCAAGGCAATAATTTGACAACGTTTACAAACTCAACTTTTAGCTTGGCAAGTAGTTCCATTGCCAGAAATGCGTCTGGTTCAGATTATATCGCCTACTGCTGGTCTGAAGTTGCCGGATATTCTAAGTTTGGATCGGTCTCTGCTGGTTCTGATCCCATAGTCACAACAGGCTTTAAGCCTCGTTTCGTTATGGTAAAGCGTTCTGATTCTGCTGGTAACTGGAACATCTTTGATACTGCTAGAGGAAGCGGCACCACTCAGATTTGGCTTGAAGCTAACAACAGTGGTGCAGAGAATAACCACGTTAACGGTCAATTCAAATTCTTAGATAATGGTTTTCAGCTGATTGGACCTGACATTGACGTTGGTACGATTATCTACATGGCATTTGCTGAAAGTGCCCCAGGTGATCCAGGCCAAGACGCCTTCAAGATCGTAGATACGCTTAACACCAAGGATCAATCCAGCAGCGCTCATACTGTTACCAACAATGGCGCGTCATTCCAGACCAGCGTCAAGAAGTTCTATGGCGGGGCTGCTGAGTTTGATGGTTCTTCTAGTTTTGTAAGACCCGAGGATTCTGATGATTTTAAATTCGGAACAGGTGACTTCACAGTTGAGTGCTGGATTTATACAAAGGCGCACAAGAATTACATCGCTTATTTAGACACCCGTGAAAGCGGTCAAGTTAATAGTGCTGGTTGGGTGCTCGCAAGTAATGCTGCTGGGGCAATCTATATCTATTCAGGGACTACACTTTGCAGTGGATTACTCACCCTTAATCAATGGACGCACGCTGCCTATGTCCGTGAAAATGGCGTTCATACGTTGTATATAAACGGCTCTCCCGTACAGTCAAACTCGACTGCAAAAAATTATACAGACGACAAACTAACTATCGGTGCAAACTCATACGCCAGCGATGAATGGCACGATGGCTATATGCAAGATGTCCGCGTCTATAAAGGCATCGCTAAATACACGTCTTCGTTCTCACCGCCTGAGCGAAGTGTTCAGGGCACTGCCCGTCGTTATCCATCTGGCGTCTACGTGTCGAGCTGATCATGACTGCTTTTAATAGTATCAAGACGAACAACTGGCCTGCAGCCTCTAATGATCTAGAGGACTTTCTGGTATTAAAGCTGCCACTTAATGATCAGGCTTCATTAACGGAAAGTTTGCCTGTTAATGCAGGCAGCACAGTGCTGCACCCCAAGCGAACGCTGACTAATACGGGCGTATCAAGCTCAGAGGCTGGAGGTGCCAAGAAGCACTACGACAATAATGCTGTTTTCGGTGGCACCCACCAGTTGACAATCCCCGCCAGTCCTGCGTTTAATTTGGCTGGTGATTTTACATATGAGGCTTGGACATATCAAGATGCCGCTGTTACGAACGGTACTTATATATCTTCTGCTGGTTATTACAGCGGCTCGAACGGCGGGAACTGGGTTTTAAGACGCAGCAGCGCCACTCAAATTGGATTCGCAACTTACGACGGCACTTCTAATGCAGAATACACTGAACTGTCGGCTACTACAAGCCTAAATACATGGCACCACATTGCTCTAACCAGGAGTGGCACTACTGTGCAGTTATTTGTAGATGGTGTGGCTGGTGGTTCTATGACTGTTAGCAAAGGTCTTGAAGATGGTGCAAACAACGGCTTGGTAATTGGTAATGCAAGTTCCAACGTTCCTTGGAACGGTAAGTTTCAAGATGTCCGCCTCTACAACGGCGTAGCCAAATACACCGCCAACTTCACACCACCAGGAGCGATCCTGGGTTAATTAAGCCCGTTAAAATTCACATAGGCTAAGAGTTACCATGTCTAACGGCGGATATAAAGGGTCTACCCCTGCTCGCGAAACAAGTCCTGAGCAGTATCCCGGTGTATGGGAACTGACGGAGCAGTTCCAGGCGCAGGCTGATGGCAACTGGCCGTTCCAAGAGACTGATTGTGCGCCGAGGAGTTTGAGGTTTGACGGGTCATCAGCTTATTTATCTAGAACCCCAAGTGTTGCGGGTAATAGAAAGACGTGGACTTGGAGCGGTTGGGTAAAGAAAACAAACATAAATACATATACTTCACTTTTTAGCGCCGGAAATAACCCTTGGGTAGGAATTGATTTTATATCAGATCAGCTTAGCGTTGTTTTGAACGCAGGGTCTGGGGATGTAGGCGGAAGGAGTGACGCACTTTTTCGTGATCTTTCCGCTTGGTATCACATTGTTGTTGCAGTAGACACCACGCAAGCAACTGCTGCTGACAGAATTAAAATTTATTCCAATGGGGTACAGCTTTCGTTTACTGCTAATGCAGGCGGGCTCCCGTCTCAAAATTATGACACGTTGGTTAATACTGCAACAACTCATCGCTTGGGCGCTGATGGTAGGGTGAGCGGTGGTGGTATACGTTATGGTGATATTTACCTAGCCGACGTACATTTCATCGATGGTCAAGCATTGACCCCCGATGCGTTTACATTTATCGACGGTCAAGGCGTTCTTCAGCCCAAGCGTTTTACGGGCGACTATTCCAGCGGACCTGTTTATAGCGCTTACTTGACTTCGTCTGGAACCTTCGCAACCACATCAGAAGGGCCGGATAAAGCTTTTGATGGGATTGCTACCGACGCAAGCCGCGCTAAAGGTAGTCAAGCTAATATCCTGACTTTCGATATTTCTTCTTTTGGTTTTACTGGTTTATTTGAACTTTGGTCTCAAAATACTGGGGCTGAATTCTCTATTGATGGAGGTTCTAACTGGAGCGCTATAGGCGATGACGTGTGGACAACTGTCTCTTCGGATATTAGTGGTGTTTCCACTATCCAAATGAGACCTGCCAGTGGAGCCGCGATGAAAGTCAGTGCGTTCAAATCACAAGGGCAACTTCTTATAGACGCCTCAGTTGGCCGGAATTCTTTTCACCTAGATTTCTCTGACACCAGCTCTGATGCAGCATTAGGGACTGATGCAAGTTCTATTGGTAATACGTGGACGGTTAATAATTTAACTGCTAACGCTATTGATTACGCCTCAAATTATTCATTAACAGGGTCGCTATATGGTGCTAGCTATTCTCCAGATAAGCTATTTGATGGTAGCATTACAAGCCCTGTTTTACTTCAAGACTCAAACAGTACTCTTACTTATACATTTGATACACCAATTGCTTTTAACAGTACGTTTGAAGTTTATTACACAAACGGACAGTCTGCAACGACGATGGATATTAATGGCGTGTCACAGACAATTGATGATAATTATGCTACCAGAGAGTGGTTAAGTGCTTCTGGCATTACTTCTCCTGTTACGTCATTGTCTTGGAGTGGGTCTAATGGTGCTTACGGTCCTTATGTATATGCAGTACGTGTTGATGGTAACATTTTAATTGGGTCTCCTGCATCTGAAACTGACGCCCTCCGTGATTCACCAGTCAACGGTAACACTGCAAATGACACGGGCGCAGGCGGAGAATTAACAGGCAACTATGCGACGTTGAACCCATTGGCAGAGCAGGCAAGCGGCTCAATTACCTTGTCAAACGGCAACTTGACTGCCACTGTTGGTGGGACAAGAAGTTCGTTCTTTGGGACGATGGCTTTGGAAGGCAAGACCTACTGGGAAATTGTCTTCACTGGCGGTGCTTATGTGTTTGGTATGGCAGATGCCAGCATGTTTAACACTACGGCAAATACATCTCCAAACATATTTATTGGCGAAACTTCTACGTCTTGGAGTATTGGCAATGACGGCACCGTTTACAACAATGGAGCAACTCAAGGCACTGAAACATCATGGACAAATGGTGATGTAATGGGTTGGTCATACGATTCAAGCAACGGTGCGATTAAGATTTATAAGAACGGCACTTTGAATGGATCTTATACGGCATCAACTGCAAATACTTATTTTCCTGCCGCAACACTCATTAGTTCTGGGGCGTCAGTTAATGTGAACTTCGGCCAACGCGTCTTTTCCCATCCAGTCAGCGGCTACAAAGCGTTATGCACCGCGAACCTACCTGATCCAACGATTGCAGGCTCGACGGCGTTTGATGCTGTTACTTATGCAGGCAACGGAGGCACGCAGTCAATCACTAATTACAATTTTTCGCCATCCTTCGTGTGGATTAAGGATAGAACTTCAACTGGTTCTCATGTTCTCCAGGACACTGTTCGAGGCACAGATTCTTATTTAATGTCTAATGAAACGGCAGCAGAAAACAATTCTACGAACTATGTAACCTCATTTAATGCCGATGGTTTTAGTATAGGTAATGGCAATCGTGTGAACAATGGCAGTCGTAATTATGTAGCCTGGGCCTGGGACGCCGGAGAAGCAACCACAACGATTGCTGCTGGTAGTTTAACTAGCTCGCTGTATAACCAGGATCAACGTTGGCGGGATAACATTTCATCGTCCAACGGATGGAACATTTCGTATCCAGTTAATAATATATTTAACGGTGTTTTTGATGGTGGTGGAGGTGCCGCTAACAACGGTAATGGTGGGTCAATTACTTTTACACCACCGGCCAGTATTGCTGTTACTAAATTAGAACTAACTTGCTACAGCGAGGTAACGCTAGAGCTTCCCGATGGGTCTACTCAAACAATAGCTGGAGTTGGTAATTCCAGTGAAACTGTAGTCGCCAACATTGGCTCAGGGTTTACATTTACTGGTAGCAACTCAATAATTATCAGCAGACCAGGAGGTTTTATTTATCTTGAAAAGATTAAGATAAATGGCAAGGAATTAGTTGATGACAATATATCACTCACCGTCCCAAGCATCGCATCAACAGTCAGAGCCAACCCAAGTGCTGGGTTCTCGATTGTTACTTATAGCAATACATCAGATGGCAGCACTATCGGCCATTCGTTAAGCAGTAATCCTTATTTTATGCTCATAAAAAACAGAAGCAGCACAAGCGATTGGATGGCTTGGTTTAACGGGTTTGCCAATAACGAGCTTTTAAACCTTAACAATACTGACGGCACGTCTACTAGCGGTTCAAATACATTTATCAAAGGCGTTTCTAGTACAACATTTACTGTTGGCAGTAGTAGTATTGTCAATGGGTCTAATAACTACATTGCCTACTGCTTCGCACCTGTCGAAGGGTATAGCGCATTTGGTTCGTTTGAAGGCAATTCATCTGCTGATGGTCCGTTTGTTTATACCGGGTTTAGGCCGAGGTTTGTGATGATCAAAGCAAGTGTTGCTCCAAGCACTACCGTTACAGGCTGGGTTATGCAGGATAGTTCTAGAGGAAATTACAACGTTATTAATGCCAAGCAATTATATGCCAACAGAAATTACCAAGAAGGTCTTCGCGGTGCTGGCAGTGCTACTAATCCCCAGCGTTTAGATATTGATTTTCTTAGCAATGGTTTCAAACTGCGTGATATTGGCAATGAAACAAACGCTACTGGATACACCTACATCTACGCCGCCTTCGCAGAAAACCCCTTCAAAACTTCACGCGCACGCTAATTAGTTTCAATTTTAATCTCGCTAAACTAGGTTGTAAAGAATTAGATTATGGCTCTTCTATATTCCTTTCAGAATAGGGAACCTGCGCCGTTACCCGAGCGGATCCGTCTGGAAGATGGTATGACCGTGCGCCCTCCCCTCTCTGCAGAGGTTCTGGGAGAGCTGGGTTATGCGGGACCAATTGCTGTTCCCAGTTTTGATGCCGAAACCCAAGTCCGGGTTTGGGACACGAATGACATGGTGTATCGAGTGCAGCAACTCGCACCGCAGGAACTCGAAGCACGGGCGCTTAAAAAGCAAGCTGCAGCAGCAAACCCCCGCCAGTTTTATAACGGTCTGATCTCAGGCGCTGCGTATCAAGAAATTCGCAGCCAAGCAACCGAAAGTCTGGCGTTAACAGTCGCTTGCACCGAGTTCATCGCCGCAATGTCGGATGCCAAGGCCGGGGAACCAAATTTCCCTGCTATCCAGGCTTGTATCAACAACATTCTGGATGCTTCATCGCTCGAAGACGAGCATCTACAAGAGATTTATCTGCACGCAAACGCTGCTGGTTTGTGGGGTTTGATCTCTTTGGGCGAGTTTGAGCCCGAGATTCCTGAGCCTGCACCAGAGCCCGAACCAGCTCCTGCACCTGAACCAACTCCAGAGCCAGTGGTGATCACCCCTGAGTCTGAGGAAGAAGAAGGCGAAGATACGATCATCTTCAGCGGTGGCACAACATCCGCTGGAATTACATCAGGAACCGCCCTTTCAGGCACCCAGATCTTTGGATCTGCAGGCGAAGATGTGGTGACGTTTGATGATTTGCTGGATTAACCCAGCGCCAACGCCAAACCCAGGGATGCTCCACCACCGCCACTTGCTGCGGCCCAACTGAGTGTCCCCGAACCATCAGAAGTCAAAGTACCTGCAGCATCAGTAGCAGGCAGAGTCCAGGTGACATTTGAGCCAACAGTTGCTGGTGCCCTGAAGGCGACATAATTAGAGCTGTCGGCGTCCATGAATTTCAACGGCGCTTGAGCAGATAACTCAATATCAGTTGTAAATGTCGGGCTAGCGGTTGTCGCATACCCAGCAATATTCGCACCACTGGGAATTGTGACTGTCCCTGTGAATGTGGGGGATGCCAGTGAAGCCTTAGCGTTGAGTGCCGATGCGCTCGGTATGCCTGAGACCGACAGGCTTACATCTGATCCAGAGTTGTCATAGATCAGGGTGTCAATTTTGACTGATCCGTATGCCATTTAAAATTTCCCCACTGTCCAGGTAGATGTTGCTGGGACTTCAACGGTCACCCCGCTGTCAACTGCAACGCTATAAAGAGACAGACCGTTATGGCCTGCTTGCAATGTAACGTCGGAGCTAATTGTTTGTGCAGCCTGCATGATGGGACCGCCTGCACCACCACTGGCTCCGATTTCTATTATCGATTCAGTTCCACTTACAGACTTCTTGACAAATAGTTTGCCATCGTAAGTATTTACTGCAATCTCGCCAAGGCTAAGGTCTCCTACTGCAGGTGATGCAGATGCTGTAGAGCTTCTTTTATGGAGAACAGTATTAGCCATCGCTTAAAAAGTCCCACAATCGAGTGTGACATTGTCAATGGTATTACCAGCGCCTGTAATGGCGACATTTGACATTACGCGGGAAGCATTTAATACCTGAGTTCCTGCGATCTGTAATGTACCGCTGTTGACGATGTCGATTGTCTGGTTAAATGTCCAGCTTCCCGTCGCCTGCAGCCACTGAATAGTTTTACTTGTGGCCCCAGCAAGCGTGATTCCACCTGCATCTGCCGTCGTATCAGTCGGCGTCGAAGTATCACCCAGCAGGATGTTTTTATCCTCGACACGTACTTCCGACGTGCTGATACTGGTCAAAGTCCCGTTGACTGTCAGGTCACCGCTGACGGTCAGGTCATTGGCGATCGTTACATCGTTTGGCAGGCCCACTGTGACGGTAGTGCCAGCCGTCGCGACATCCACTTCATTGGTGGTGCCTTGAACCGTGATAGCCCCACCCAGATTGACGGTCCCACCATTAATAGTGAAGGAGCTATTTGTCAGTGATGTGTTTGGAACCGACGCCAGACTGAACACGCCTGATGTGGAGTTGTATGCCACACCCGTTGCACTGGTTGCGCTGACCGCTGCCCTTGCTCTGGCGTCTGTGTAATAAAGGTTGCTGACTTCACCGATCACTGCAGTGGTGATGCCCTGAAGCGTTGAGGCTCCAAAATTGACGGTTCCCGTGAACGTCTTGTCCCCGCTGATTGTCTGGTTGCTTGTCAGCGTCGAATAGGCACCACTACCGGCAACCGAAATAATGCTGGTGGCATTTCCTGAACCATCATCGCCATACCCGTAATAAAGCTGATTATCAACTTCTGAATAGGCGGGTTCACCTGACTTCAGCGCGGAAGGCGCTCCTGTTGAGCCTGAAGCGGCCCTACGCTTTAGCTGAACTGTTACTCCCATTAGAATGCACCACCGTTAATGTGTAAGTTGTTTTCGAGTAGTTGAGTAGGCTGAAATAGTGCGCCATCCCATTCCAGAACTGCGCCTGCATTTCCCGTAGTTAGGCTGCCAATTGCACTGTTGTTGAAGTAAGTCGCACCTGCGAACGACGGCCCTTGAGGCCCTGCAGCAGTCAGTGTCACCATTGATGTAGTGACTGGAGCTTGTGCAGTTACTAGCGCTCTAACGTCATTAACTGAAACTACTGTTGAAGTTCCAGCAGTCACCGTTAAGTTGTTTGCATTTGACTGTGAAACAGAAACTGTGCTGCCTGAAGTCCGTGTGACTTCTACTTTATTTTGATAGGTCTCGGTGACATTAATGACTTGTGAAACAGGCCGAGAAACTTGTATTTGAAAACTCATGGCATCCCCGAAATTCCAGTGTCAAGCTTGGTTCTACCCTGCAGCAAATAGAATTTATCTCCACCAGGCTCTGTAATTAGTACATCATATAAGCCTTCACTTGTAATGCTCTGAGTAGTGGCTGCAGTTAATTTCATATTAAATTTACCCACCCCTTGATCAGTAAATGTAGTGGTGAATGTAGCTATATCAGAGCCACCAGTTCGGGCGATAATTTTGGATGTAACAGTGTAACCGCTCATGTTGACGCCATTACCTGCAGAGTCCTTATATTGCAAATCCAGCGAGAATGTCGCACCCTGATGAATTGTTATATCGAATGTGGCTGGATCGACCATAAACTTAAACGTCTTATCCCTGCTTTATTGTATCCAAAGCTATGATTAATATAGTGAGATTAAGGACTTGGAACCTGTACTTCCGCTAAGCATTGTTATTTCAGTAATTGGAGGGGCTGCGGCTGGGTTCCTTACGCTGGGAAAAAAGTTTAGCGAGGTTGATGTCCGCTATAGCACCCATATTGAAAAGATCGATACTCGCATTGATCAAATAGAACTCAGACTGGCGAAAGAGTATGTGGACCGTCAAGACTTGCAGGTAATACTTGAAAGGCTAGATGATCGAATTGATCGTATGGATTCCAAGTTAGACAGAATCTTATTCACTTCGACAGCTGCGCAAATGAATTATGATAAAAACGCACCTAACATTTAGTCATCATGGGTATCATTGAGAGCCCTATCTTTTGGATCGTTTTAGCCGCAGTAAGTGAAGTGCTGGCAGCTATTCCGAATGAAAAGGTTAAGTCAAACTCCATTGTGCAGTTGGCAGTTTCAGCTTTAAACGCCCTGCTTTCTTCACGTAAGGGAAAGTAGATCGACCTCCTGACGGGCGCATGATTTGGAGTTTTAATTCCAGACCACCGCTCGAATCCATTCGTCGGCTAATTCAAGCAAAGAAATTTTTAGCCTTGTTGCCGTCAAAATTGGCGCAAGCTGAGACTCAGTGGAAAGCAGCTCAACCGGAGCATCCACCTGACTTTGAATTCATTGAGCATGAGCCAGATGGGTCCGAAGCCCAGCGCCTGCTAGGGGGTCCAATACAAAAACGATTTCGCTTTTATAAGAATGACTCAAAGATTTGAACCCGGCAAACTGCTGGATTTTTTCACATATTTCGACCCATCAAATAAATTTCATCTAGACGCGGTGAACCTGCTCCAAGAGGAGTGTCAGGCCCTGGATCCTGATGTGATGTCAGATTTTGCGTCTTGGGTTCGCATGTATCGCAGCACCACAACGCCTGGTGTGTCCTTAAAATTCACGCCACAATTATTCGAGAATCTGACGGGGTATCCAGCCAACAGGTTCAGCGCGGATTTTTGCCACGACTGCGCCTTTTTGTTCGATGTCACTGGATTTAGTGATCATCGTGATGCATCACGCATGTTGATGAGCAATTTGCTGCATGAAACTGGCCGTTTTCGATGGCTCAAGGAAATAGCCAGCGGAGATGCCTACGAAAATCGCGTGGATCTACAAAATACTGAACCGGGCGATGGCAGGCGTTTTAAAGGTGCTGGCGTACTAATGCTTACTGGACGGTACAACTTTACAAAACTATATAAGTTTCTCAAAGAGACTGAAGGAGTCGATGATCCAAAGATCCTGACTGTTGGATGTAATCATGTCGCGGAGAGGTATCCATTCACAAGCGCTATATCCTGGATCAAAGATAATAATCTCCTAGATGTATGTCTCAGTGAAGGATTCGATTCTTGTTGTTATCGTGTGAACGGTGGTTGGAATGGCTATCAGGATCGACTTGAAATGCTCGACCGCTGCATTAAATTTATGGTTTAAAAATGCTCGTTAAAGATCAATTTGTCAGTGGCCGACCGAAGCGCACCAGTATTGGCAATGGACGCCGCAAACGTACATCAACAGGGCGCACAAAGCGCTCGCCTACCAGGAAAATGTACCGAGGTCAGGGCAAGCGATGAATGACATTCTTTGGGATGTGTCTTTCATGGTTTTCGCTTTAGTAGCGGCCACCACTTACATTATTGTCGTCATTCTGAAGCTTGAGGATGACTCTCAATCTCATTGAATCTTTTCCAACCTGTTGCCCATGCATAGATGTTGGGGTTGGATTCCAGGGGTGCCATTTCTGAGAATCCACGTTTCCACCCCTGGTCACGCATAAGTTCTTCTATGCGATCTTTTAATTGTGTCAAATCTTCAAGAGTTCCTGTGTATCGGAACCTAAGATATCTGACTTTTGAATCACCCATGTCTAATGTATTTTTCCCCGTGAATCTCATTATGCAGCTCGATTGCAGTCTCCAGGCTTCTTTTCGCCTTGATTAAATCGTCGAGTTGCTTGTCAGGAGATCCTTTGTATTTATGGGGATAGCGTTGAATATACTTTATCGAATTAATGGTTACAAATGTAAGTAATCCCTCAGCGCCATACATAGTCTTCGCCACGTCATAAGGCGAGATTCCCTTGTTGTAGTGAGCTGGGTCTTCTGCAGCTGGTTCTGTTTCCAGAAATTCCTCTGCACCAAAAAGCGGGTGAGGAGTAAAGACATTGTCTTTATCTTCCCGGCCCGCGATCGTGTTGAACATTTGAAGAGATTTTTTACTCCTCATATGTAACCGTCTTTTGACGCCCTGTGCGTCAGTTATGCGGCCTTCTGGTAGCTCTGCCCTCTATAGGTCAGAATGATGGGCTGGGCCTTTGTAGCCAGCATCTGAGCGTCCTGTAAGGCTCGCTTCTTTTGGGTCTGCTGACGGACGAGTTGAAGCACGTTCATGGGATCTCTCCATGACCCAACCCCCGTTGCTTGGTTGGCTTGTGTGCAGCCCTGGTGGGCTCAACGTGCCCCAATTCTAGCGGCTGTTTTCAGTAGCTCTTGACGATTGCACGGCCTTCGATATTAAAGTCTTGAAGCCTAACTTCCCCCCTAAACACGGCGGATTTCCAAAAAGCTGGTATAGATCGCTGGTATAAACAGCAATCTCATTGTTTAAAACTCACTGCGCTGCAGGCTGTCTCATTCAATGACTAGCCTCATGGCATGCAGGGGGTCAGCGGTTCGAATCCGCTTGGCTCCACTTTTAAACTAACTGCGCTGGAAGGGATTTCGCTTGTCGGAGTCCCTTTTTTATTGCCAGTGCATTGAGACTCACTTGAGACTCACTCAGGCTTATGACCTGTTTCCACTGGCTTGTATGACTGGGATCGCTTGCATTTAGGGGGTTTCTATCCTAAAAAAGACACAAACCCGCCCGGTATAGCAATGAGTAGAGTTCAAAGCACTCCTGACACGCTTCCACTGAATGAAAGCCTGAAAAAGATGGGCTTCAAAGCCAAGGTGAAATGTACGTCTCAGACGCCTTACGGCATGATCACGTTGCGCGAGGGGTTTGAGGATGGCTCTAAAACCCGATCTACCGGCATTAGGTGGGACGCGCCCCATGCTCTAGAGAGCCTGTTCAAACTCGCCATAGAGCTGTGTAAGGCCGACGCACCATTGGCGGCTCTCAGGACGACTGAGGAAAAGACCCTGGCTCAAGACTTCAGCGGATGGACTGCCTTGACCCTGACCCTGCAGGTCTATCTGGACAAACAGGAAATCAAATG
>JACKZZ010010705.1_pt1 | contig 38341 bp, 27 predicted proteins | sample 8027871 | NCBI WGS metagenome assembly JACKZZ01 (sample SAMN15724774, study PRJNA655200) | protist metagenome | isolation source: fluorescence activated cell sorting (FACS) single amplified genomes of... | place: USA: West Boothbay Harbor, Gulf of Maine | collected 2000-07-19
TTCATCAAAATCATCAGTAGATCTACCCGCAGTTGCAAGCGCTAATGAATTCTGCATAAACTTTGCATCAAGAGGACCTTCAAAAATAGTAAGATCTCTTTGAAAATTAACTTGCATTATACCAAAAAGAGTAGATACTTTTGTTAATGCCGAAAGCTCTTCATTAGTCATATCTAATGGTTTTCCCATTTCTTCGTGTAATTTTGGTAAATCATATGTTAGATATCTTTGTCCATATCCTTTCATTCTACGTGTCTGTGCTCCTATAATTTTATTTTCAGCTCCAAAATTAAGAATCCATAACCTATGTTCTTTTTCAGAATATAAAAATTCATCTAATCTATTGTGTAGTAATCTATCTTTAAGTTGAAACCATATCCAATCTCCAGGTTCAATTACCTTTGCTTTGAATTTTGATTTAAATGTTTCCAGATCAATTGCTAATTCCTGTACCTTGCTCAATGCTTCATGTTTGAGTACAGATTCTGGATTTACTTGAATTTTATTTTGTTTAATGTAATCTATAACAGTGAAAGTATCATCAGTGTTATTCATTTTTACATCATGATCTTTTAGGAACGTGTGTAGATTTGTATGGTGTGAACAATTATAGCAGTGATATTGTAATGTGTCCCAGAATATATTACCTCTTTTCTTGGTATCGTCTCTAGTGGAATCACCACAATAAGGACATGCTAGGGTTATTCGCCCATGCATGTCCTTTAGTGATTGCTTATTAGGAGTAGAATGATGTTGTAAACATACTTGTTTTAACGAGTATCTAATCTTGTCCTTTAGCTCTTCTGTTAAGTTTATATTAGATGTCGAGGTCATTCAAAAAAGAATCAAGATCATCTTCAGACTTAACTGCTGTTGATTCGCTATTTGAAGTAGTAGTTTCGTTAACTGCTGATTCCGTTGCCGGCACAGTTTGTGCTACTTTAGGTGCTGCCTTTGGGACAGATGTCATATGAGAAATAGATTCGCCTGGGTTTAAATACATTCTTAGGACATCATTAACAAATGTTCTAGTATCTTCATCCCATGCTTGATAGTCATATCCTTTTAATGAAGGTGCTGCTTCAAGTTCAGCTTTTATTGTTTCCATAGTCTCTTTATCTCTTTCTGCTAACGTTCCTGCCATATCAATTGGCGAAGTACTAGCTGAGAATTTAGATTTGTCGTAGTTGTTATATTCACCTTGACGAGTAATGATCAATTCGAAGTTCTTACCTTCAAACAAGTCAAATACTTGTGTTGGTTCACCAAAGTCTGGTTTCAATTCAGCATCGATCTTTTCTTTGATCTTGTAACCAAATTTAAATATTTTATATGTTCCTTCTAAATCTGGATTTTGTGGATCCTTTACGATTTTGATAAGTGCATAATATTGTTGGCGTCTTTTCAGTTTTTCAGATGACTTACGGTCAACTGCTGAGTCAGACTTTCTTAATTTCCAAAATACATCTGCAATAGGACATTTCTCTCCGATTGTTGATGGGCTGTCTACTAATTTACCATCTCCTGAAGAGTTAGTTAACCAGTGTACGTATTTTTGGATTAGTGAATTACGAGGGTTTTCTGGATTAGGTACAAAACGTATTAGTGCTTTGTAAGTTCCGTCTTTACCATCGTCTGCTGTTGGTTTGTAAATCTCGTTTACTGTTGTTTGTTTGGCCGCATGCGTTTCTACGTCTTCTACGCCCAAGTTAAAAATGTCAAATGATTCGCTCATGATTTCCTTTAAATTGTTTAGTTTGTTAAAATTGTTTACCTTGAAATTACTTTAATGTTCTTTCGTTTCCTTATATTGTATAATAATTAATAGTTTCAATTAATAGTTAAGATTGCTCCAGACGGTTCCTTCCATCTATTATCCTTTAACTTAGTCAGTCCTGATTTGTGAAGTAACTCTGATGCTTCCTTTTCAGTAAGCTGGTTCGCTATCACCATTTTTTTTAGGATGTCTACTAGACGAAGGTAATCTACAGTAATCAACATGTAATTAATACTTTTGTTATTATACCTATTATATATCTTAGTCTCATTTTGTTTCATGGAGAGACTTATTAAAAATAAATTATTAAATTATGAAACAGTTTCTCACAACTAGCATATAATAAATGTTAGTTAAGTCAGAGGAAAGATTAGGTTGTGGGGTTGGCAACGAATGCAACTAAGAAATATGCATCTACCAAGTCGTCTAAAGGCTTCGGGATCTTTTTCCCAATTTCAAGATTTTTAATTAATTTATGCAAAGGGCTTTGAGCTAAGATTGGGTCATCGTTCACGTTTTGTTGATAAGCATCAAACAATTGAAGTTTATTCATATTACCTTTACCAGCAAATTTCTTAATAGTAGTAGGTGCTACAGTTAACATGTCTTCAACGTGAAGTTGAGATATCATCTGTTCTTTAAGGATTGCGGCACCTGCAGCCATATCAATTATATTGTTTGTACCCATTTTAGAACCATAAGAAGTTCCTTCGAATGCAATAATATAATCTTGTTTAGAATGTGTTATGTTTACAATTAAATTAATAATATCATCTGCTGTTTGAATATATCTTTTGATTTTAGCAAACTCATTTTTTGAATAATCTCCGAATTTAGTTTTCCAATCTTCTTGATAAATCAAAGTAACATCTTCTAATAAGCTAATATCTTCTTGAAGCTTTTGTTCTTTTTTAGTGCCTAAGCCTGGTTTAATATAACTTATATAATGGTGTGTGTTGGATTCTGTATTTAAAATACAAATACCCGGTGAGTTTAATGAAAAATCTACTGATACGTAATTCAAATTAGAATCTTTTACCAAGAGCAGCACCTAATGCGGCGCCTACTAATCTTGAGGTTAATAAATCATAAAATATACCCTTTTGAATACCTAAAACCTTGGCAATTAGTTTACCAACTGATTTTCCTAGAGCAAAACCGGTAAGACCACCAATAATAGATCCTAAAAGACCTTCATTTGTCATCTCTTCATTAAGTCTGTCCAAATCATAAGTACCATCTTCATTCTTATATTCTGCAACGAATTCTTCTAACGCAGATTCTACCTTAGATTCTAATGCCGGAGTCCATTCTTCTTGTAGACCCTCTGTAATAATCTGAATATCGTGATCAGTTATTTCGTTTTCTACTAAATATGTTTTAAATGTTTTCATATTATATATATCTTTCTTTATTATGATTTGATAAATCCTTAATCCTTACTAATAAATTGTTCAAATAACAGTAAGTGTTTTAATGATTTTTTAGACTCTTGGATTTCATTATCTGCATTTGAGTAAAACTCATATCCTTTGCCTTCAACAAATCCGTCTTTATCGAATTTAACATAGCTTCCACCCTTTATAGGTTTTTTAAAATAAGCTGAACATCTAGTGTTTAAATTCTGTAATTCCTTCTTAGCTTTGTTTTCAGACATATTCTCGCAAAATATTCTACCACTGTGAAAGCCGCTAGCTACACGTATACCTGATTTGATGTCGTAATTACTTATACCTGTAAATTCATAACCTTTACCTTTAGAATCTGCAAAGGCATTTGCTTCTTCTTCAGTTTCGAACACAGCTGCTATCCAGTCCTCTGCTTTATCGAAACGATCTCCTTTTTCTGGATTAGATCCCCAAAATGTGTATGTTTTTTGTTCTGCCATGATATTGTTTATATTTTTATTAGTCCAATGATCCGTGTTTTCCTGAAGACATTGCTTTTCCAAATTTGTCGCTACGTTCAGTTCTATATGAAATATATGCAGGATCAGAGTTGTGATTTTTACCACCGGATCCGTAATAAGACGATAACAAGTATGTGTGTATATTTTCGTCTTGTTTGCCGAATGCTTTATCTGTATCTTTAACCAATTTAATTATTTTATTTATCTTAGAAGAATTAAATGGTCCATCTATATCTGTTGATTCTGGATTAAAAGTACTAGTTCCTGTTTGAACTCTAATAGATTTTAAAGTTTCAGGTATTTCTTTTATTAGTTTAATAAAATCTTTAAGAGAATTTGCACTTCCTGACCATGAAGATTCTATCTTTTTGCCGTTAACAGTAGAAGATGAGTATTCTATTTTCTCATTAACATATTGTTTAAATAGTTTTATGTGTTTCATATTCTATATATTATTCTATTTCTAACTTTAGATTTAATTTGTTGTAAAAAAAGGTAACATCAAATGTACTAAAATCTGCAACATTTTCTGCAAAATTTAAACTTAATTCATTAATAGAATTCATGATTGGTTTATCAAATTCCATAAATGCAACCGAAGCACCTTCAGCATCTAATATTCTTAAAGTTAATGGATCAGTATATGCTCTTTTTGTACTTCTAGCATAATAATATAAAAGAGTGTCCATCATAATCCAATAGTTTATGAAACCATCTAACAATTGCATGGTTACTGTAAACTCTCTTTGAATTGTATTTTGAATAGGTATTGCACCTCTGTGATATCGTGTGGTACCATCATTATCTTCTTGTGATATTGGATCAAACGATATTCCAGGAATATTAATACCCTGAATAGACATGTTTACAAAATCAATAGGTTCGGCTAAAAGACCACCTGGTACTTTATTTAAATACTTTTTATATTTATTAGCTACTTCCTCAGGGATAAATTTTCTAGGAAATCTGAAATCAAAAGAATTATTTCTACTATTTAATATCATCTTATATTATTTTAAATTTACCAGATATCACCATGGTTTCTTCCTGTCCATTATATAAGTTTATATAAAACTTGTTGGTATTCATTCCACTTATTTTAATAGCATTTGATTCTGTTATTTTAAATAAAATTTCACCTGATCCCATATCTATATCTTTATTATAGATATTGTTAAACTTTAAATTAGTCTTTCCATCATTAAATACCATTACCATTCTTTCAGCATTATCAAATGATAGATATTCAAAATCATCAGATTTCTTTTTTGCTACAACGAATTTGTAATAAGATGTTGTTCTAGGAACTAAAATTTCAGTTTCATTCTCTCCTTTAAATTCACCAGTTTCAGTTTCTTCCACATCCTTTATTCCTTCGTTTTCACCAGTTCCTATTAAAGATACCGTTGATTTTGAAGCTATTATATTATGTCTTTCTATAAATGCAGGTACATATTTTACAGATCTAGGTAAACTATCAGTTATGAAACCAGATATTAATTTATTAGCTGCTAATTGTGGCAATACATTGTAAACTTCTGTTAATTGATTTGGAGAATCTATTTTAAGTTTATTTAATTTTTTACCATACCTACCGGCTTGCTCTAGTGTCAAACTTGCTCTTTTTACTATTTGTGTATTGTCGGTTTGATTATAGATTCTCATAGTAACTTCTATAGAAAAATTAGAGGCAATACTACTATTCATAATAACAGGTCTAAACACAATAGGATCATTAAAACTCTCATATTGAGTATATGTTGTAGAAAATGTTTTAATTTCACTAGTTCTGATAAATTCATATATGTCTACGTCATATAATACAACAATGTCGTCCGATGTTGTAGATATTCTATTTAATACATATGCTTCAAACGCTCCTATGGAATTATCTTTTTCTCCATATATTTTAAAATAATCGCCATCATCTGCATCTTCTATTGCTACTGTAAAATCTTGAAATTCATCTTCTCTAGAAACAGTAAAAGAATTTTCTTCGCCAGTATAAAAATAATCATATCCTCCAGAAGCTTCTAGTTTATCTATTAATTTAAAATTAATACCATAATTAGAGCTTGGATTTAAATCGCTAGAACCCGAAGTACCGTCTCCATAAAATCTATCTAAAAATTCAGTATTCTGATCTATTAAAGTAGGTACTTTTATATCTATAAATTTAGTATATAGTTTTTCACCTAACATAAACGGCTTTGGATTTGAATATTCATAATTACTAGTATTCAAATAAACCAATTGAGTTAAATAATTTTTAACACCAGATGTTCTTTCAGTTGTTACTTCAAACAAAAATCCTTCATAGTTTCTAGCAGCAAAGCTAAAACCACTTCTTAAGTGTAATCTAACAGTATCATATTTTATATAATTTATATTGGCAGTTGCATCAGACTGAGACTGTATTAAATCAGCTTCATTTCCACCTTTCCATTCTATGTTGTTATTAATGTAATTAAACATTTCATAATAACCAGTTGAATCATATCCTAATAGTGCATGTTTTGTAGAGTCCTCACTGTCTATGGATATACCATGATATCTTCCTATTATTTGATTAATATCATTTCCAGTGTTTTCGTCAGGATCAGCAAACAAAGGGTTAGCTCTATTGTCTATTATTATTTTACCGCCTATTAAACCGTCATATGTATATTCTATATTACCATTTTGATTAGGTGTAAATGATGCTATGTGTGTAGTTGAAGAATAATTAAATATCCCATTAGCGCCACTAATAATAAATAAACTAGGATTTTCTAAAGCACTTAAATCAAATTTATATGTTTTACCATTTTGCAATAACAGTGTTCTAGCCGCAAAGTTTTCAACAGCTAAATATCCACTAACAGATGTAACCTCGAAATTTACGACCGCACTACCTAATTCATTTATTAAATGTCTAGTCTTAAATTCGTCTCCGTCTACAGTGTCTAAGAATTTTACCTCACTACCATTGTCGTCGACCTCTATTTTGTATTTGTCAGCTTCACTTTGGTCGTGATAGATGAATTCTAACATTACGTCAGAATCTATGTAATAATATCTTGATGATTGTGCCATGTTGTTTTAAAATCTCAAAAATTTAGGTGACCAATAAACTCCTAAACCAATAGAAGGGCCAGTACTAATTACTTGATTATTATTTAAGTTTATACCATAACCAACTCCAATACCTATTGACCATCCAGCCTTTTTCTTTGCTTTTCTGTTTAATCTAGTATTAACGAGGTTAATGTTTTCTATATTATTTATCTCAATTCCTGGGTAACTTGTTCCAAGCTTAAGTCTATCTGCTCCGTCTTCTCCTTTTTCTATTGCTGCAAATAAACTTAACGTTTGTTTTAATTCAAATTTACTGTCCAATACCCTGAATTGACCAAAGTCATATTTTAAAGTAGATGTTCCGAATAAACTTCTACTATTACCATTACCATAATCTTTAAAAGAATCATACGTTACTTCAGCTGACGTAGAATCAATTTGTGTAACACTCGCGTCTGCTAATAAACTATCTTTTATTTCTAAATCTGCAGATATTAAAGAATTTACATCTTGTAAATCTTTATTTAAGTCTAATACATCTTTATATTTTTTTGTTAATTTATTTTCGCTATCTTTCAATTGACTTAAATCCAATTCATAAGATCTTATTTGAACTAATTTTTCTCCATTATCATTTCTTAAAACCTCTATAGAATCTTTAGAAGCTAAATAATTGTTCAAATTCCTATTTGCATCGTTATGCGCAAACTCGATATCTTGTTTTAGCGTTTCTATTTGATTACATTGTTTAAGAAAAAACAAAACAAACACAGCGCATGCCACGAATGTTAATGTATTTTTATTAGATAATATTTTTTTTATTGTTTCCATATCTTTAATTAACTTGAAACGACTCCTGTTGTTGTCGGTAACGGTGTAGCAACTGGAGATCCTGTGCCGCTTTGTGATACATCAAATGATTGAGTAATATTGCTATCATCAGGATGTGTTACCGTTACTGTTGTTTGTCTACTTATAGGGCTATTATTAGCAGATAATACAAAATCCCATAAAGTATTATCATTAGGATCTTGTGTTACATTTAACCAACTATTCAAAGCATTATTAGTAGATGACCAATTGCTAAGACTTATGTTATTTTGTGCAGATGTAGGACTAACCACTAGTGTTCTAGTAAATTGATTATTAATTGTAGGTACTGACATAACTTTTATTTATTTTTATGTTGCTTGTTGATTTACACTAATCGTATCTATTACGCTGGAATCGGTAGGGTGTGTTGCTGTTAATATGGCATCACGAGCTTGTCCAGATTCATTAGGTAATACTCTAATACTCCAAATATTAGGATTACTTGGACTAGGTGATACAGTAATCCAATTACCTATTGCGTTTGCGTTATCTGACCAATTATTAACACCAAAAGAAGCTATCGCAGCGTTTGGCGTTATATTTACTGTTCTTTCATATGCATATCCTGATTCAGTAGGTGGTGTTGACATAATTTCTTTTTATTTTTTCATTATTTATATTTGACACAAATTACCGCTAGCTGTATACGATCCTCCCGTTCCGGAAACGTTGCTTACAGCCAGTGCACAAACCATAGTGTTACTGCTTCCAAAGCCCATTAGCTGTGATTGGCTATTTCCTGCACAGTCAGTATAAGTTATCCAGTTGGAGCTCCAGCTACTACCGGTAATAATCCACTCTTGACACGGAATCGGAAGAGACATTACTCCAACTGTCATGTTGGCAGTTGCTGCATACTCTGTAGGGTGAGCTATTACAAATATTTCGCTAGATCCAGCAGAAGGTGTTCCAGTAATAACTACATCACAGTAACCAATACCACTAGAATTAGAAGCCACCATACCCTGAACATTTAACCAACTTGCATTTTCATTTTGAATAACAGGTGTAATTCCCCCAACATTACCAGATCCTGTAATTTTCCAATAAACTGTTCTAGTTTGATTTTCACCTTGCGTCCAGTTCCATGTGTTTCCATTTGTTACTTCTAAAGTTGTCGATACTGCCGCTTGTGTACCTACATTAATTTGTGTAGATTCTGTTCCAGCAGAAGTTGGCGTACTATCATCTCTTAGTGTAAATGTAAGTTCATTTCCGGAAATTGTTTCAGAACTAGCAACCAATGATAATCTAGATGCACTGTTAATTAAAACAGATGCTGGATTATCAAACACATAGGATGCGTCTGTTTCTAACACAATTACAAAATCTTGTATACTTCCAGGTTGTTTATCAATATTTAATGAAACAATACCTGAAGTTACTGTCAAATTACTGATATTTATTCCATTTATAGATTTAATAGACCATGGATCAGTTGGTAATGGAGATCCAACGAAATTAGTTGTAGGTAGATTAAGTGAAGCATTTGGAGTTGCTTGAACCGTCCCAGTTGGCGTTAGTGTTACATAACCAGTAGGTGTTACAGTTGGCGTTGAGAAACCTCCACCTCCAGCTCCTACACCACCGCCTCCAACGACAACCGCTCCAAACTGTGATACAAATGTGCCACCAGTTGTGTAATCGGCATCGAATTGATATGTTGTTGTAACTGAATCTTCAACTTCTGATCCATCTGCATTAGCATTGTAATCTCCACCAGTAAGTGACAATGACGTAAATACTGGAGTACCATCTGCATTAGCCTCGATATCATCTCCAGATATTCCTATTGTTGCTGGTTGAATTTCTCCACATGTAGTACATAATTCTCTCCATTCACCTATACCACTGTTAGCATAATATACTTCAGTAATGTCTAATTCAGTATTAAAATAAATCATCCCAGTCGAAGGATTACTTGGTCTGTTTGAAGTTGTACCTTTTGGTAAATTTAAATAACCTTTAAATTCAGTATCAATATCAACGTCAAAAATGCCAGAACCCAATGCATCGAATGTTATATTGGAATTATTAAGAGCAGTAAGATTAATAGCAGTACCCCTTATATCTAAGCTGGAAGTAGATGCTTCCAAAAATATTTTATCTACATTTAATTTAAATGCAACATCCGGACTACCAAAATCATTTTGAATTGCAAACTCAGAATATACTCCGTCATCACTAGAAGTTACTACAAGCTTAGATGTATTGATTCCAGTATGAACAAGTTTTAAATAATTATCAAATACTCCTCCTTTTGCTATAGTTAATTTTGCATTAGTAGAAATATCTCCATTTTGTGAATCTTCTATAAATGAATCATCACCTAACCATATGATTGGATTATATCCAAATCCAGTTACTTTTGGTTTTAGAATTTTATATGTATCTGTTGTTGTTGCACTGTCGTTATCTAAATCAATATCTATTGCATACCATGGGCTATCAGATGTTCCTTCATCTCCCTTAAAACCCTGTGGTCCTAAATCGCCTTTTTGTCCTTTTTGACCTGTTTCACCAGGTAAACCTTGTGCACCCTTAAATCCTCTGGGGCCTTGAGGTCCACCGCCATGAGCCAATATTTGATCAAAATTATAGTTTATTTTTTCAAACTTAATAGAGTCAGAATCGCTCGGATGTAGTATTTCTTGAATATTGATTGCCATATTATGACTTTATTTTTAACATTGTTTTGATATCGTAAGAATATCCTCTTCTTTTACTATATATCAACCTAAAATTCATAGGCTTTTGCTTGTGCTGTTTATATCTAAAATTATTATCATTGGAATATCCTCCAGTTGATAATTCATCTACTTCATTTATACTTATCAAATTTGATTTTTCACCTTTCTTCTTTTTAGAATATAAGAATATAGAATCTATAATATACTGTTTAAGCAAGTTATTTTCAACATATAGTAACGCATCGTCATCTAATGTTGTTTTGTCACCCGCTGAATTGGAAGGTAATACATATTTAGAAATTGAAGATAATACACCGTCTTCACTTATGACTCTTTTTAAAACATCATAAATATAAAAATCAATAATAACATATTTGTCATTTTCATATATAACTGTTTCTGTTTTGCTATTATCATTTTTTAATATTTCATCCATATGCTGTTGCGTTTCTACTCTGTATGTAGAATACGACAAAAGTGTATATTCATTTTTTGGTTTCATAATAGTAGACGCCATATATGATCTTTCTTCTGAAGTATCTATCGTTCCAGGTAATCTTTCAAAACTACCACCTTTTAAAGATCTAATAAAATAATTAGAATCCCAAGATGATCTAAACACATTAACGTCTTTTTTGTCTATTGCAATTTCACCAATAAGTGGATATAGAGGTAACTTTTCAGTAGAAACAGAAAGTTTAGTTACACCTAACGGATTTAATTCATTCACCTTGTGATAAAAATGATTTTTAATAATACCCCAATTACTATCGTGTATCTTATCATCTTGTATAAAGTTTAAATTAAAAGAAGTTCCACATCTATTATATCTACTATAATAAGACTTAGCTAAATTTAATTCCTCAACATCAGTTAAACTGTGCTTATATAAAAACTCTTCTATTTCTAATTCTCTAGAATCTATAGTAGTATGTAATCTATTAGATTTAAAATGTGTATACGTGTCAGTAAATGTAACTACTGGTTTTAAATTTATAGTGTATTTACCACTGTGTCTTACTAAGAATGGATAATAATCAGCATCTTTGGATTCTATTAAATTAAACCCAATATTACCTTTAGATAATTTAAAAGATTTAGGTTTATCATCATCTTCTTCAATAGTAAGTGTTGCTTTTTTAGCAAACTCTTTACCACCAAAGAATCTTAATACAAATTTATTTTCTAAAACTTGACCATCTTCTTCAACTGTAACATATTTAATTTCTTCACTATCGGTATTTAACAATTCTGTAAAATTACCTATCGATAGTTTTTCTAATAACACACTGTGCATGTTAGTACCACCATCGACATATTGATATGTTGCTTTAAGCTGTATGCTATTTGGTAAATATTCAACATCTAAAACATCGGTTGGATCATCTACGTTTACTGGTTTTCCAGCAACCTTAATTTGTGATTCGCTATCTATTTCAACTATAGACATTTTATATTTTGCACTCGAAGGATCAAGAGGATCTAGATCTATTAAAATATCTCCATATAAACCCTCGTCATTTACTGCTATTTGCGTTTCATAATTAGGTAGACTGCCGTTAGAATGTTGAATTCCATTAATAACATATGGTCCTTGTTGTGAACTCCAGTCTGCAGAATTAAAATCAAAACTACCACCAAATGTAGTGTTAGCATATACATAATCTGATTTATCAGAATCATACACTATCTTGTGCTTAATTTCATATAGCATTTTTCTGTTAAAATTATCATCTATCCAGAAATCACTAATGTTTAGATTAATATAAACTAAAACAAATTTGTATTTTTTATTTTGAATTATCTCATATTCTATTTGATTTTGCTGAACATCTGTATTGTGTTTAAGTAAAATACTAAATTTATATCCGTTGAATTCTGTGTCTTTTACAAAATCCAATGTATTCTCCAATGATTTTCTTTTTCTAAACTCTACATTAACACCCTTGAATATTGTGTTAGCAAAAGATATATCACTACCATCGTTGATCAAAGAATATTTCTTTTTTAACTCTGTTTTAAAAAATGTATTAATTTCACCAGTTAATCTAGTTAAATCGTTTGTGCTTATGTTAGGACTTAAATCAATAAAGTCAGCTGAATTTAATGTTTTCTCAAATCCATCAGATATCATAAATCTATCAAAATAATCAAAGTTGGTTGATTTAAATAAATCTGGTGTTAATTCAAAACCTTCTATAAAATTAATATAACTAAACGTATCATTAAGTTCATTATACTTGATATACTTTGGCATTTTATCCATATAGAACCACTCGTGTGTCATATTGTCCCTATTTCTTTCTTCTGCTTGTAAATCTGGGGCAAAATTAGTTACTCCGAAAACTTCATTAGCATTTAAAAAATAAGGTTGCTCTCTGACAGTGACAGTATCTTTAAGCACCCACTTATTAATATTAGGCACTATTCTAGAATTAATTGCATATTCTTTAATGTAATTTTCTTGTAGTCTGTCGAACTCTGAAGAAATTCTAGTAGGTTCTTCTTCTTCAGAAGATTCTTCTTTTAAAACAGGAGATAAATTAACAAAATAATCGATAGGTTGTAATCCAAAGTCATCGTCTACTATAGTACTTGCGTCCAGTTCTGTTGTTGCTTGACCCGTAATTGGATCGATTGAGTTTATTGCATTTTCATACGGTTCATATAACATTCTCTCTCGGGTTTCTAAATTAAGTTCTTTTAATTCAGAATTAGAAGTGTCATAAAAATCAAAATCCATATCATGTATATCATATGCCGAGAATAAACCTATACTTACAGTTTGTTCATTAAACACACTAGCATCGCCATTAGATATTGTATTTTTATCTTTCAGTATTATTTTAGAATATTCAGAAGACTGTGTTTCGATATCTTCTACAATATCCAATACCTGATTAAATATACCCTTATATCCAGTTTCTATGTAATCCCCTATTTTAATTTGACTAACAGTCTCGTTGCTAACAAATATAGATTTTTTAGCTGAATTACCACCACTTAAGTAATGTGCTTTCCAAGCGTCTAATATTACTAAGTTATCTGGTTCTGTCCATACTTCTCTTTTTCTTAACTCTAGTTTTAAACCATCAACATCAATATTTTCAGTATATATGAAATCAGAAACGTTTGATCTCTTTATTAAAAGGGATTGTTGTAGCAACATGTACCCTGGAATATCATTCTTTATATAAACAGAAGTGCCTACGCTCCATGCACTAAATTTGTTTTCTTCATAGTTGTTAACCACATTTGCGATTGCCGCCGCTACTTGACTTAACGTTCCCTGATTTGAGAATTCTTTTCCTTCTATTTTACCAGCCGGTATATCATATGATGCTCTAAATGTATTGTTTGCTAGTTGTACAGTAGACTGAATTTGATCAACCCTAACTATGTTAGAAATTGCTCCAGTAACTGTTATGCCTAATTCACCTAAATTGGCCCTTTTCTCTGTTAAATAGAACACATTTTTATTATCTTCTACTTCTAATGTTAAAAAGTTTTTAATATAACTTGAATCAAATGCCGTTTCTAGCGCAGTTTTAGTCAGTGCCCATGTAGACCCAACTATAAAAGCTAGCGTATATTCTTTAGCGCCGTCTATTAATTGTATTGTTAATTCCTCACCTTGTGATCTTTTAATAAAATTAAAAGAATACGCTTCTTCTCTTGAATCAACAATCGCAAATGAATCATTAGTTTCTGGGGATTCGACAATCTGTAATTTAATAAAATCGTAGCCTGGATTATCATTACCAGTAATGTCTATTGTTTTATCAGTATTTTTAATTCCTATTTTATCATAAATATCTGTTTTATCAGTAGATATCAATACCTCTTTATTAACTGCATCATAATAACCCTGATTAGATATTTTATAGAATGACTCACCGATATTAATATAACCTAATGTTGGTGTTGATGTCATTAATTTATTTGGTGGAATTGCAGAATGTGCAATGTTAACATCAATGTTTGATTGTAAATTTGTAAATTTAACAATATTTTGATTTGCTGTAATTATTTCTCCAGTTCCAGAATCAATATCATCTACATACAATCCAAAATATCTGTTTATAGAATAGTCAACAGCATCATCGTCAAATAAAAATTCTAAATTAATTAAATTTGCGCATACTATATTGTTTCTTTTAAAACCATCTGTTATTAAATCGTTAGACTCTATTAGTGGCTTATCTTGTAATATAAAATCTTTATATAAATACTCACCCTTGCTAGTGAATCCACCTTTCTTTAAATCTATTCCATTAAAAAAAGATTGTTCTTCTTTTTCAAAAGAAAAAGTTAACGGTGCCTTTGGAAATGTTTCTTGTTGAACATGATTTCTTAAATATTTACCTATGTTAGAGTTTTCTGATAAATCAAATGTTTTTACTATTTGTGAATTCTTAACAATCTCGTTAATCATTTTAATTTTATCATCACCGCCATTTTTAAAGCTTGTAGACCCGTTAGGATTTTTTGTTCTAAATATAACAAACTTTTTAGGCATGTTTTCATCTAACCAAATTGGTGCAAATATTCTTAAATTTTCAGAATGTATTTTAGAATAATTATATGTTGTTCCATAGTGATAATCCTCCTCTATTTGTTTATCATATGAATCTAGAACAGATATATCAGAGTTTTTTCTTTTAGTGGCATATGCAACTTCGTTAGTGGTTGTATTCTTTTTAAAGAATTTAGAAATATCATATGCATATTCTCCATCTGGTGAGATTGGGAATTTCTTATATCTAACATCACTTAGTGTTCTATCAGCATCTATGCTTTCTAAGTATAACGCATCTTCTGAATTAACTACTAGTTTTATATTAGTTGTTAATTTGGGATTCGTTCTTAATAGTGGTTTAGAAATATTATCTAATTTATAGTTAGTTTCTATATCAAAATTAGGCCCGTTGCTATTAGATAAAAATTCAGGTAAAATAGGAAATTGATATGTAGATATGCTTGGATTATTTGGATCCGAAACACTGTTAGTACATAGCTCACACTTAGACTGGGGTGTACCACCTAAAGACTGCTCGTCGGCATTATATATTTCAATAGTACTTTCACTAGTTATGCCCAGTTCTCTTGAATCTATCTCAACGACTCTATATTTACCAGTCGTGTCATACGGTAAATTACTATTTGATTTTAATTTGTTTACTGCATCTGTTGAATTTTCTGCAACAATAGTGTGTTTATATTGTAAACAATTAATAGTAGAACTGCTAAAACACCATCTTGTATCAGATTCAGTTGGCTCACCAGTGCCTATTATTGATTCTATAAAATCTTTTATGTGAGAAGTAGTATCGTTATTCCATTCATGAAGACCATCTATCACATATACTGGCCAATACCATTCAGTATCGTCTAATAAAGGTTCACATGCTAAAAACGCGTAGTATACATTTTTATCTAATAGGTTTCCAGCTTCCGGTGATATAAACACTTCGCTATTTGTAATAATAGTTGTATCATCAAATGCACATTGACCATATGTTGCAGTCGTGCCTTCGGCCAACATGTAACTGCCAGATATTGGATTAAAACCAAACCACCTGTAATTAGAACCATCTCCATCATTTTCCCAAACTAGGTATGATGTTTCGTTTCCAATAGTATTGCTCTCAAACATGCTATTTACATCTTCATACGTCGCTCCGTTTTCAGAAGTATAAATTGCCCTGCCGTTTTGTGCTATTTCATCTAAACTCCATTCGGGTTGTTGTCCTCCTCCTGGTAAATTTATCTCATCCTCACTTGCCCTGTACCATATATCTACCGCTGTTTTTGATCCTGTACAGTATTCCCATTCGCTTGCGTTTCCATTAGCCGAGACAAATGTATTACCAGCAACCTTTCTTGTAATATAAACAATAGGAATTGGACACTCAAATAACCAAGAGGCATTAGATGTGTTATATTGCCAATTGTTAGTTGCTCCTGTTTTTGCATAAGTGCTTTCTACATCATTTGCATAAATACCTGCGGGAATCAAGCCTGTTAATTCATCATTTAAACCTGCGGCATAATCATTTAGTGCAGATTGAGATGAAAATATTTTAAAAGTAGGATCCAGTGAGGCCGCTGTTGTCAACTGTTCTATTGTTGCATCAGCATTTAAACCCAGAGAAGGGTTTGGTTCTGATAAACCATTACCGTTTTCATCTACGTTTATATCTTGACCAATACCGTTCCATATATAATATACAGTGATATTCTCAGTTAAGTTATTACAATATTGAGTATCTCCACTACCATATGTTAAATCGCTGCTTGTTGCCACCAAAGGTGCACTACATGGAAAAACACTATTAATTACTCCAGCTGGAGAAATACCTAATATTTTAGGTGCATCGTTTGCATCAATTTCTATAGAAATAAGAGGAGCACCTGTATTTGTACTTACTGGAGATGTTAAATCTATGTCTGAATATACTGTTTGTCCTGGTGCAATGTCATCTATAGTTGCAACCACTAAAGAACTCATATAATATGTTTCAGTCTTCTCTATTTCACATACTGTACTTGTTGAGCCATCAAACGGGGTACCAGTTATTTCTATGTAAGCTAACTCTAAGACTTCTATCGTAACAACTTGTTCTGCAGTATCTTCTCCATCTGAAACAATAACAGTAAAAGTATCTTGACCATTGTATGTTGAATCCGGAGTATATGTATATTCGTTATTAGAAATGGATATAGTTCCACCATTCGTGGTTGTACTAACGTCCGAACTGTAAACCAATGTACTAGGACTCGAACTATTTGCTTGATTATCAGGATCAGTTGCAATTACATCAAACGTATAATTGTTTAATTGATTACATGTTCCGCTTTGAAAACTAGAACCATTTTGAATAATAGGTGGATCATTAGGTACTGCACCTATATTAAATGTAACTTGACCAGTGTCAGTTTGTGCATTTGCTGTTACGCTATATTCTACGACGTCTGATGTATTAGATATTCCATTATTTGGAGTATATGTTGCCAATAATCCATTTGATGACGGATCAAGTGTAATAGTACCGGAAGATGGCCCAGAAGTTATTGTTACTGTATATGTTGTTCCATTAGTAACATCAAAGTTAAATGACGTCGCAGTTTCATATGGCACAGCTACGGTTTGATTATCGTTGGCAACTGGAGCCGTAAGAAAACTAGTATCGACTATAGTAATACTTGCACTATCTTTTACAGTACCATCATCTAAAAAATCTATTGTCAATATCTCATCACCTTCTAAAATAGAAGAATCTGCAGCAACAGCTATTGGCAAACTAAATTGTTGAGAGGAGTTTAGAGTAACCGTACCGGTCAGTGGCACATCAATGTCATCTGTTGTGATACCTGTGCCAGATATTTCATATGTAAACGGTCCAGCACTATTTGTGTTTGCACTAAATGAAGCGGTAAAACTATTACCTTCATTCACGCTACTTGCAGGACTTAAAGTTACGCTATATGTTGATCCTGCAACTACTACGGTTTTTTGTGAATTTGTTGCAGTATTAGGAGGGTTTGCCTCGTCAGTTGCGGTATACGTAATAACATGCGTTCCAGGTATACTTGTATCAATAGTTGCAGGATTTACAGTAGTTGTAATATCTGCTGCATCACTAACAATATCCGATACTGTAATACCATCATCTGTATACGTGTCGTCTACGAGAAGATTTACAGTTAACGGACCAATCACAGCTATATTCGGAGGTGTAGTATCTTGTACTACAACTTGCATCGATAAATCTACTGCATGATATCCATCATTAATGCTATATACAACCTGATAAGTACCAGGAACATTCATATTAACACCAGAAACATCTATATCGGTTGCTGGATTTTGAGTTCCGTTTGCTGCTTGACCTGCAATAATAGGATTTGTTCCCCATGCATCATCTGTATAATTTCCTGCATATGGATTATTAAAAACTGGACTTGTAGTAGCCTCAACCGTTACCGTATTTTGTGCAAGTGTTATTGTGGGAGCAATATTGGCATATATGTCTGATACCACACCATTTGCATCAATTTTAAAAGATTGTTGTAAAAGGTTTTCGGGGTAGAATGATCCTTGACCGTCATAAGGATTAGTAAGTGGGGCACCGTCTGTTTCATAGAGAACAATACCATTTGCAAAGGTTGCTTCATCGTAGAAAAGCTTCTTTAAATTTGGATTGCCCCCTAGGGATCCAGCTGCTATCGGTTCGTTTTTTAACGCATCAGTTGCACTACTTGCACCTGGAGTTATTATGTAAATATTGTTTGCCATTTAATCAATAGATCTTATTATACAGAGAAATTCTCTAGTTATATATCTAAGATCTATTGTCTGATTAATCTAGCCGCTCTAATAGAGTTTAAACTTTTACCTTTAGATCTGTACTTAGCAAAAACTTCTAAGTCAAACGAGAATTGTTCATCGTACTTATCAAAAATATCTAATCCGATTTTCTTAGTATATGTTAGGTTAGGGAAAGTTAATTTAGCTTGTCCCCCGATTCTACCTCTATCAGAAGATGCATTATTACCATAATAATCAGTCATTCTGTATTGGAATACAACATCTATTGATAATCCATTAGAATTGTCTTGTGATGCAACCTTTCCTTTTATTCTTTTTTTACTTTGTTTGGTATCACCATCAACTGAAAGAGTATTTAAGTTAATTGGAGAAAGATATAAGAAAGAACCTACAGATTTACCTCCCAGTAAAAATTGATCATTTGCATCAAATGACATTTTAAAAGATCTTTGGTTGTCTGTAGCAAGATTAACATTGTTTTGATTAAAATTTCTATATCCTAATTGTTTTTTAGCTTGAATAGAATTAGTAGCGGTTGTAAAGAAACTATTACCTATTGGATTTCCTCCCCATGTGTTACCGAACCAGAACGAAGTTCCAGTTGCGTATGTTGCGGAAATAGGCATAGAGTATATTGCGTTGTTAACTACCGCTTGTAATGTTGCTTTTTGTTCAATCTCTGAAACACTTGCAGGATTTGTTGCATTTTCAGCAGCATCGCTGTATATGTTTTCTAAATCCGGGTGATCTTTGTGTAAATAAATACCGTTATTGTAAGCAATAGCACCAACTCTACCTATACTAGAAACGTCTATTTTAGCAGTACTAATATCAGTATTAAGATTTGCAGGTGAACCAGAAGCTTCGTGTCTTCCAAATGTTCCTGACCATATAAAGTTATTTGAAGTTGCATCTCCATCTACTTGTAATAAAGATCCATTAAAAGAAGAATCACCAAACCCTGCGTAATCTAAAACATGTTCATATGATTCTAATCCTAGTGAATTGTTTCCTGATAATGGTTCTGTACAATATAGTGGGTATCTATTTGCAATATCCATATATCTAGAATAAACAAATTGACCTCTTCGCTGAACACACTGATATGGTGCTTCATCTAAATTAGATAAACTTGAAATTTGATTACCAGAAAGGTTTTGATATTGAATAGGTGCTATGTCATATCGCCCTTCAGAAGTGTAATATGAATCCGAACTTATTTTGCTATCAGTAGTACCGATACCTTGATCGTTTGTTAGTATACCAAAGAAATTAGTAGGTACTGCATCACCAGAAGCTGATGATCTGTATGCTGGTTCATTTCTGTTTCCAGTCAATCTAGATATTAGCTCAAGTTTAGTAGCTTTTGTATTTTCTAAAATTAACTTATATGTTTTAGTTACAATGTGTCCTTTTTTAACTGAAAGCTCTGCGACTTCGTCCACATAATAACCTGCGAATATTTGATTAGTAGTGTCTTTTTTGATTATTGTAACAGTACCATCTTCATCTTGAAGTTTAACAATAAGTTCACCAACTTCAACTTCCACTGTGCCTTTAAGAGCAGCTATCTGTGCCTCTAATTCTGCAAGTTTGTCATATATTGAAATAGGTTTTTGTTCAGGTGATAAGAACCCTGACGCTAACCCTGTAGCAGTGTGCGCCCAATATTTCTCATTAGCACTAAACGCATCGTCAATGTGAGAATAAACTCCTTTTGATGCCAATTCTTCCGCTATTTTTACTTTAGCTAATTCTGCAGTATTTTGTTGTACAATATTTTCTAAATCAGTAGTGTCTATTTCTGCTTCTGGAAAATCTATTGTGATTGGGTTTGACCAATCAGATTCTATTGCATTAGAAGGATATCCAGCTTCTGAAATAGATTTAACTCTAATTTCAACTAATTCACCTTCTCTAATAGGAATGTCTAATTGATTAAAGTTAATAGCTTGTCCATCTTCTACTTTACTTTCTTGCCATTTGAATTTACCGCTTATAGAATCTCTTTTTCTATCTCTTACTTTAGTTGTTTTTTCATTCCAATTAGAAAACACCGCTGTTTTTTCTCTAGCACCTTCTGTGAATGGTAACTGAGCAACATCTGCCGCTTCGCCACTAGTAGAAAGATATCTATATTGAACAATAAATTTAACTATTTTTTGATCTGCAGTATCGGCTACCTTTTTAGCAGTTGGAACATTCCAAAAACCACGCACTCTATACTTAGGCTTAACCTTTACAGCAGATGATGTTGAAGCTAAAGATTGGATTTGATTTACAACACTGTTATATAAATTAGTTTCGTTAGTTCTTTCTTCTATCAAAGATCCTAATTCATTTTTATCTTTATCTCTTCTTACACTTGATTCGTATTTTTTAGTTGAAGTCTCTGTTCTCTTTTTAGAAATAGTTTCATCTAATTTCTTAATAGTTTCTTCAACCGCAGTTTTATCACTTGATAATTTCTTTATCTTAGCCTTTGTGTTGTTTGCACTTAAGTGTCTGTTGATTTGAACAACCTTAAAATTGGAAGAAGCTAAAGATGGAGCATCTGGTGTTACACCAACTGTTGCAGGTGGGATAGCATCATCTTTTAATGCTTTTACAAATTGACCAAAATCAGCCACTTCTTCTTTGTAATAATCATCCAATCTAATAGAGCTGCCATCTTCTTGAATAATAGTTAATTCATTAGTATATAAACCATAACCAGGTGACCAATTCTCTGCAAGTATTTTAGAATCAGGATCAATGGCTTTAAAGAATACTAATATTCTTTCATTAAACCCGACATTAACATCAATGCTTAAATTTTTATCTGCAGGTTTGTAAATTGAAAATTGATTTACACCGATACTAATAGTTTCATATCCCTCTATTAATTCAAGTTCTACTTCAAGCGCAGATCCGTCTACCTTTAATATTTTATATCTGGTGTTTTTTGATCCATTAGTAACAGTAAGTTCGTCTCCTGTTTTTATTAGCTCTGTATCATTTAAATCTTTTTTAGAATCACTGTACGTTAGTTTATCTAGTGCATATCTTTTGATAGATTTTTTGATAGTCGCTCCATCTTTTAACACGTCTCTTTTTGCAGTAGCAATTTTTAATACATCAAATTTACCAACATACTGTGGACTTCTATATGGCATGTCTCTGACTTCCTCGTCTAATACATATGTTAAGTTATTATTAGTAATATCTCTAACCGCTTGGAAATAACTAAGATTTTCTTTGTTTTTAAAGTTGTTATTAAAATAATCAACTGTAAGTTCATTAGTAGAATCGAATATAATTCTTTTAACTAAAATTCTTTCTGTATCATTTGGTATTTGGCCGCCTACTTCTATTGATGTTTTTAACAAAGGATTTAAAAAGTCTTCAAAGAAATAATTAGATTTAGTTGTAAAAACAGTTGGGCGTATTACACTAGTTATATCACTTGCGGGTGCTTTTAAACTAGTAGTAACTATTTTCTGATATGATCCATCAGGTAATTTAATCTTAGTGCTGCCTTGTCCTAAACCTGACATTGCCTTAAGGTTATTACCTAATCTTGCCAACTCTGCGTTCATATAGCCAAACGAAGGAACAGTAACGGTTTTAGTACCATCCTCTGTTAAAATTTCTAAAGGAATATTTTTCTCAGTAGTTGTTACGGCTTCGTTAATTCTTTCAAATGTCCTAAGAGCATTTGTATTAATTTCTAGAAGTCTAGTTAGCGTGTTTGAAATCGAGTTGTTTGTATTCATCTTATCTTAAAATGTCATATTCAAACGTATATGAGACAGGGTCTATACAGACAACCTCAATATACGGTTTATTTGTGATTAATTGTGTTATATCAATATCTGCGATGCTTTGTGTAAATCCAGAAGTTGATCCAGTCCAAATTTTAATATTGTTACCAGACATGTCTATTACATCAAATGCAATTTTTAAAACTTGACCAGCTTCCCATGAGTTTACTTTATCATCTATGTATATATTCAGATCACTATTAGGGCTTCCGTCTAAAACGTTTTTTAAACTCAATCTATTAGAGTATGACAATAAACTAGACCATATTGCATATTTGTCAGCACCTTCCCCATCAAGTGCAACGTCAAATTGCAAAGTAGAAGAAAGTTTCGCGGCTATTGCTTCACCAGCAATGTTCCACAGGTATATCTCATTAATAGAATAACCTTCAACTGTGTTGTTTATTTTTATTTTATTAGGAATAGATTTATCTATGACCGTTCCCTTTCCATTAAATATAACATCAGTGTTGTATTGTAACTCTACTGGAATAGTTCCGTCTATTAGTTGATTAATCTTAGTGTGCGCTTTAGTTATCAGTGCTAAAAGTGCACCTGAATCTGCTAATTGAATAGAAGCAGCCTCGAATTGAGATTCCAGCAAATCTAATTTAGAAGAAAGAGTAGCAGCATCTCTAGAAGAAAACACTATGTTTTCAATTCCATTTAATCGCTCTACTATTTTACTATATCTTTTATTAGCCTGTATCATTACCTCAGCCGCATTCTCTAATGCAGTTGTTGTGTCCATGAATAAATCCATAGAGAATGTTGTAAAATCATTTACACTAGTTTCTACACCAACATTATCTAATGAAGAATTAAACTTCATGTTTAGTTTTAAAGAAAATGCATTTCCATTTAAACCTGTAACCTCGTTTGGTTTAAATTTAATTTGTTCATGTATTTTTGAACCAGGTCCTGGAGAATCTGCAATATCATCCAGTATTAAAATACCATATAAGTTTGTAGCTCTGTTGGCAGGAACTGATTTACTATAAAGATCATAATAAACTAAAACCGCATTAAAATTAAATTTTTGGCCTTTTTTGGCAAAATCTAATAAGCTTTTAGTTTTACTATCATTGTTGATTTCTTCGTATGAAGATGGATCCCAATCAATTTGAACACTGTTTGTTGCGTTTGTCTGTACATCATAATATGCACCGCTATCTGCTGTGTATGCATCTACAATGGTACTTAAATTAATATTCGGATCTGGGTGATTTTGTCCAGTTCTTCCTTCAATATAATCTTCTGCATATAATTTAGTAGCTGAACTATTGTATTCGGTTGGTCTAAATAAAACGGTTGGCGTATAACCGACAGAAGTAGGAACATTAATGTATACTTCATGATACGTGTTTCCTTGATAATTGACATCATTCTCTGCATCAATGCTACCAAGATATTTTACGACTCTGTCATAATTTGTTCCACTGAACACGCCGTTATTGTTCTCAGCATAATTACCCAACACACTCTCATTTGAATCAGTTGGTCTAAAATCTATAGAGCCTAGAGCAGATAGCCATTTAAAGAAAATCTTTTCTGAATCCGTTTGTAAGATAATAGGATCATAATCATCATCATTCAATAAAAGCTCTTCCATATTTAGAGCATAATTCTGAAAGGTTTGCGCAAAATCTACGTTAGGCATACCAGCGACATAATCTTGACCCGAAGCTTGTTTTAAATTAAGTTCGAAATCAATTGTGTTAGAGCCTGTAACAGATTGCGTAAAGTCAGGTAAATCTAATAATGCAAATTTACTAAACTCGAAGTTTAAATCAGAACTGTTAAATGCCCTAGTCATGTCTTTCGCTGATGACGCGAATGCATACATAGTGCCACCTTGTGGCTGCGGTATTCTAACTAGAGGTGTTGCCATTTGTTAATTTTTATTTGTTTAAGCTATAGTACACGCATGTGATCCAATAATGTACCACACGTCGTTAAAACATCTTAAGGTTATAGTAGAGTTTGCTGCGTCTAATTTGATAGAAGTTGCACCGATTGATGCACCAGCTTGAGGCACTATGTCTAAAATACTAGCGCTTGTACTGATTAGCGTTAATTCTTGGCCGTCAGTTGCTGTCGGCAGGTTGAATGAACTTTCTATAAAATATGTAATTGCAGTTACTGCCGATGGTGATGTAATCGTAGTTGGGATAGCCATTGAACCTGCAACTCCACTTTTAACTAACGTACCACCTAATGCGATGCTGTTAGAAAATGAAGCATTAGTTAATGCTTGTATTCCTCCTGTTGATTCTACCTTAAACAGATTTGTTGTTCCACTAGAAACCGTTAACGATGTTGTAGTAACGCTAGAAACTCCAGATAAAGCCAACGTAGTTGGATTTAACAGAGCCATAACTGAAGCTAGTTCGTCATTTAGCAACTCAAAGTTGGTATTAATAGTTGGTCTAGATGCTGAAACTGAATCAGTTCCTAAAATTTCAATAATGTTTGCCATTTTTTATTTATTTATTTTACTTTTAACATATTACGTTTTGCAACGTTTTTATTACCATATGTATCTTCCGTTTCCAGCTCTATAGAATAATATCCTGGTTGCTGGAATATGTACGTAAGCCACATATTATTATAGTATATATCCGTTATTTCTGGATTACTTATATTTTTTATTTTCCACACAGGGTTTTGAGATCCAGGAAATTTAGAAATGTCAGTAGAAATCGTAACATGTGTTGATCTTTCTACTTCAGCATAGTCCTTAAATACTCTAGTATCATCCCAAGTTGGATTGTAGTGTTGGCAGTGTACTTCACCAGATATAGAATTATCTGTGTTTGTAGCACTTTCAAAATCATATGTTTTTGAATATTCCTTTCCAACTACCAACATGAATCTAAATACATCTCCAGAAACTGGCACATTATCTATATCTTCAAAAACTGGGTTGTAATTAAATTTACTTATTATAGGATCAGTACTTGTGTTTAATTCTTCAGCTATTGTATTCCATCCATTTAAATCTAAAACATTTGTTGGAGTAGGACTAATAATCTCATGTACTCCCGTTTCTATTGCCTGCGTTTTGGGATTTTTATGAGTTATCACAAGAGTGTGACCTTGTTCTATATTATTTATTTTAAAACTAGAAGTTAAATCCGGCCCAACTCTCATTGCATCCCACCAATTATGTTCAGTATCTTTCCATCTAAAAGAACATTCACCCCATTGATATGGTCCTGTTGTTTCAGAAAATCCAGTTTCAGAATAAATGTCGACGTATCTTCTTACTGTTGAAAATCTAACACCTTGATCTTCTTCAAAGTGCACATAGTTAGCTCTGTCCAGTGTCAAATAATAAGTAGACATATTGTCTTCTATTTTAGTTTGATTATCCTGCGGTACGTCCCAGTAACCACCTGATTTATTCCACGTATTGTTTTTTTGATTCCAGTCGTTTTTCTCAAGCCATTTGTAAACACCGTAAATTTCTAATTCTTTTAATTTAACATCAATGACGTCTTTCATTTTATAGTGAGATCTGTGGCCGAATAAATCATATGTTCTCATTTCAACATCATATGAATCTGCATACGGCAGCGTCAATGGAAATGAAATATAATCATCAATTGGACCTCTAAATGTTTGAGCATATTCCCTTTCTTTAGAAGTAACGATCCATTCTATTTCATATACCCATGTTTTCCACCAATTTTCCCAAGAAATTCCAGAATGTATTTGTTCCAACCCATTTGGTATTGGATCTAAACCTTGTCCAAATCCTGCAGTGTCTTCCCATGTAAATTCAATATCTTCCCATAAAGTATCAAAACTATCTCTTCCGTCTAATGTTACTGGGCACCCTATTGGAACACCTGGATTATATGAATGTAATTCTCTATTGTAATACGTGCTATAAAATTGATTGTAAATATTTTTTAATTCTACTCTTTGATCTAATGTTAAATCTCCTTCTTTTCCAAATTTCATATTTAAAAAAGTATCATAGTTACTAGTTGAATCGTTTTGATCTAATAGTGTTTTTAAAACTAATGAAGTATCTTCAATAAATAAATTCCTATTTTCAGGTAAAACTTTAAACCTCACATCATGTCCTTCGCTAAAATAACTAATTGGATTTTGATTATTCCAAACATTTAAGTTTCTTTGCGTAAAATAATCACCCTCGGCAGTAATGTCGATTATTTTAGCCTTTAACGGCATGTATTCTCTTTGAAGTTTATTTTTTAATCCATATAGTTTAATTAAAATTTCTTCTGGAGTATAATCAAATGTTTCAGTTACGTTTGGAATATCCCATTGATCAAATGTACCATTCGGTTCATTTAATGTATAAACCAAACTAAACTTACTGGTTTTCTTCATAGTATTAGAAGGTAACTTAAACTTAAGTCTTTTTCTAATAGATTCCCCTCTTTTCGAAGCGTTAGCAACAGGAACTGCAAATAGTTTACCGAAATTCTTATTCTTATTATCTATGTTTAACCAATATTCTTTAAGAGTCAATTTACTATAACCATAAAAATCTATTGCATTCAGTACTGCTTTGTATGTACCTATAAATGGTTTTATATTGTGTAATTCTAAAAGTAATTCCTTTCTCTTAGCGTTTAATAATTTAAAATCAGGCGACATTTCACTAATATCATGTGATTTAAATAACATAAAATCACTATCTTCTAATGCAGCTCCAAAGTTTCTTAATAATATTTTAAGTCTTTCGTCTTCACCTACTGTTTCTCCATAAAAAACAATTTTTGCTACTAATCCCTTGCCACCATCTGGTCCAAGTTCATACATCATTAACGTTCTTCTATGATGGCCGTCGTCTTTTGAATTAAGAGCAACATTTAACTGAATAGCAACATTGTTTTTAGAATTAATAACTTTTATACCATCGCTATTAACAGAATCTAAAACAACAGTACTGTCTAGAAGTGCATGTGATTGTGTTTTATATTCTTTAATAACTGGTTGATTTCCATTATTCTCAACACCAAACATTATTATATCTTCCGAGTGAGATTTATCTGGATCGTGCCATTCAAATCCGAATTCGTATGCCCACTGGTTTCTACCTACTGGCGCATTTATTAATGGATCTCCGTTAAAAATACATTCTTCAACAATAAACATATTAATAGTTTCATATAATCCAACAGAAACTTCCGGCAAAAACACAACACCGTTCCATACGCCATTTGAATCTTGTTCTAAATTCAAATCATAGTCTAACCCTTTAAAAAATCTTAAATTATTATACATTATCTAGTGCTATTATCGTCTTTTTTAACTGTAAAGTTCTTGAATTTTCTTAAATGTCTAGCGCTTCCCAGTAATGTTTTAATTGTGTCATCAATAAACATCATAAAGTTAGCCATTATTTCATTTCTTTGAATATGTCTAGATGTTGATTTGGCCATAAAACTAATATTTTTATAGTCATATCCCTGGTTCTTAAGGCTAGTTTTTCTAGTCTTAGTTTTGTTATACAGTTTTTCTCTTTTATAGAGAAGTATGTCCTTAAATATATTCATTATTTTTTAACTGCTCTTCTATTTCCTGCCTGAACTCTTGTATATAGTGTTCTAGGTACAGGTGCGCCATCAAAGTTTATGCTTATTGCTGCTTCCGCATTAATTAACACGTCATCAACTATTTCATCGCCATCTCTATCTTGCCAACCTCCTCTAAAAACTGCAACTTCTTCTTTATCCATAATAATATCTCCCCACCTGTCTAATCCTACGATATCTTCAGGTATTTCAGTAGTTTCATCAACGTCTATTATTTTAACATCTTCTACTCTTTTAAAGAATACATATTTTTGTTTTCCATTTTGTACATTCTCTAATGTAACAGGTTCTTGTGGAACGACAGAAACATTTACAGATTCATAATAACCTAATCTTCTGGCTGTTTCCTCTGTTTCAGATATAAATCTAATGTTCACTGCATCAATTCCTTCTATTTCTTCCAAAATATACACGATATCAGATTTGGGTAATTTATCTCTACGTGTTACGTTTAATAAATAGTTACTAACTTTTTCTCTAACGTTTGCGTATATCTCTTGTCTAGTAAAACCTTCAAAATATCTAATATTAATATCCATACTATATTTTCTAATCTGAGGCTTGACAAATACAATTTCAGTAGTTACCATTTGTTGACCGCTATCCTGTAACACCTTTTGAATAGCATCATATTCAGTTTGATCTAAAAACATTTCTTCTTCAGCCATTGAAAAATAATCTTTATTTTTAGCTAATTTCTTTTTCACATCAGGTACAGCAAAAATATAAATAACATTATCGTCATCTAAATATTGATCATCAGTTGTGTTATATGCATCTATGTAAGAAAACATATTGTATCTAGATAAAAAATATTCATAATTATCTGGAGTAGCTAATACAAATGATTTACTGGCAAGAGGTGTCATTACTTTAGTAAACTCTGTACTTTCAGCATCTGATCCCATTTTAGGGGCAGACGTAACAGTTACATCTAAAAACTCATTTAGATCATGTTCTGTTCCATTAGAATCTACACCAGAGGCATCCCACTTAATAGTAAGATCTGGAGAATCATCTATATTTCCAGTTAATCCTTCATGTTTGACATATTCTACTTCGACCGTTGTGCCTAGTGCAGGTACCGCTCCAAATGAAGAATTACCAAAATAAACGTCTATTCCGCCACCTATTCCAGTTTTAAGTAAATATCCCTTTTCGTCTGATAATAAATCATACAATGATTCATGTTTAGTCCATTTTTCACCGTTAACAGAAACACTAACATTAGAATGATCTGTTATTCCACCAGTTTTAACATTAAAAGATTGTAAATTCTCTCCAGTTCCAGTCACGGTTTGTTTTTCAAATTTACCCTGAATGAACGCTGTTTTAATAGGAAACTTATTGGACTTTTCTAATCTAAATCTATCGTTAGAATTTAAACAACTATATTTAAGACCGTTTAAATCTATTTTAAATTCAGCACGAGGGTCTATGTTAACGCCCGTTCCTGCAATTTTACTAAGATCTGCACCTGGTTTCCATCTAAATTCAAGTTCGCCTACTGCTGCAAATCCTCTAGTTGCATCATGTCCCGTTAATCTTGCTAAACCATAGATAGATTCTGGTTGTTGTGCAGTATATATGTTTTGTTCAACTGTTGCATCTTCTATGTAAAACATAATAAGTTCAGTAATCTCAGTCAACACTTTTATTATCTGTGCAAACGGGGAAGCTTCTGTAAATAAAGTCTTAGATCGACCATACACTCTAGTAATATATGTTCTAGCATCTTCCCTTATTTGGGCTGCATTTACTCTAAGTGTTTTTAAAAATTTTAATTCTGCCATTATTACGGTTTACTTTATTTTCTTATCTTATATTAAGTTGAACAAGCCACTTACTATCTATTGTAATGTCTATATACGCAATATCTCTCACCGTTCCTTTTAAGAAACTTATTTCAGTAGATACGTGATATTTAATTGCCAATGGACAATACTGGTTTATTTGTTCATTTATTCTTGTTTGTAATTCAAATTCATTAACATTAAACGAATATATTAAATCTTCTAGACTACACCCGAAATTAGGTTCTCCCAATACTTCTCGCTTATCGGTAAATAAAATAGTTTCGATTTGTTGAATCAATTCTTCTATTTCACCGTTAGTTTGAACTTGAGTTGCCTCGTAGTTTGGGTCGCCTATGTACTTAATATAAAAATCCATCTTTTTATTTATCTAAATTTTTTAAGAGTGCATCATCCAATCAACACCTTCATCACCGTTGATTTCTTCTATTATTTCAGAAAGCTCATCATCTCCCATTGATTTTATAGCATCGTAATCAAAATCTACATTACCAGGTAACGCAAATTTAAAGATAGCTAACTTAGATCCTAGTGATTGTTTTATCTTAGCACTAACATATCTAAAGAATATTTCATCGCTGTAAAGGGCACAATCTGGTATAGTCTCATACACTTCTAGTATAACATCACCCTTAGGTGTATCACCCATTATTTTTAAATCTCCAGTTAATTGAGAATAGTGAAAAGAAATAGGATTATCTAGAATTTGTCTAGACATGTCTGCCATTGAAGCGTTTAAAACATAATATTGTAATTCTTCTGCAGCTTCAGCCATTCCACTACCTTCATACATGCCTCTAAATAACATTTTCTCTACCGCAAAATCACCTCCGCTTTGAAATCTCACATCTAATCCGTTGCCAGTTCCATTCCAACCAGATTGAAGATCATATAATCCATATACAGAATATACCATTCCACTACCATCTGCTGCCGCATCAGGCAAAGTCAATGTTCTAGTAGATTTAAAATATGAAGTGTCAAAAACACTACGAGGTATATGATAATAGTTTTCTTTTACGGAATATTCGTATTTTTTATAGAACCATTTTTTAGCTCTTTTGATGATATTTTTAATTTCTTTCTTAGGTAAATTAATGGGAACCATACAAGCCCCGGTCATATCATCACCTATTTCATCTAAAAATGTGTTTAAACAATTCTCATCAAAATTCTTTGGCCTTGGCGTGTTTAAACTACCGGAGTTACCACTTCTAATTTCGCTCATTTTATTCTTTTATTTTTATTTTTTACCATTACATTTTCTTTACCTTTTCCCATTTACCTGAATCTGATATTGATTTTGTAGCATCTGAAAATTCTTTTGCAGTATCTACTGATTTCTTATAGTCACTACGTAAAGTCTCTTTTGGGTAATTAGTACACCATACGTTTTCACCATCCCAGTAAAAGATAGTTCTATCTTCTGGTCCTTTACTTCCCCATGGAATTCCATCTTCTCCTGGCATTTGTATATATGTAGGGTTGCTACTGTGCCCGTCTGTCCAAATTTCTGCACTTTTCATACCAGTGTGACCTAGTTTTTTAAGCTTCGCAAGATTCTTTTTGCTAAGGTTAGGATGAAGCGGCTCTGGTTGAATAAGCCAATTCTTATTTTCTTTAGTGAATTCTTCAAATAATTTAATATGCTTCATTCTATATTTTTATTTTTTTACTTACTACAATTTCAGTGTCTTCGAATCTAGCATCATTGCTCATAAAACCTTCTCTAAATATTCCACCAATCATTTTACCCTTAAACATACTATCACGGCCTGCAACATAACAATTGGTAAGTGTAACACTTCCATGTGTAAAACAAGATTCTACTTTAGAATCCTTAACCTTAGTACCCTGATACAAAGAACATTGTGATAATTGAGAACCATCTAATTCACAGTCATATAATATACAATTTTCTACGTTTCCATTAATTTTACAAGAAACTAACTCTAAGTTTTCTAATAAATATGCTGTGTTAAAAACTCCATCTTTTACTTGAAGTGAAGAATTATCAGAATCATAGTTAATAATACCAGCTTCCATTGTTCCATCAGAAATCAATTTTAATACTTGATTTTTAATTCTAGGCCAATGTAATCTAATTAATTGAGATGATTCTTGTAAATCCACCATGACATTTATTTTAGGCCAATTCTTGTTTAAGCATGTATAGTCCTTTAACATATCTATTAAAGGCTTATTTTTATTAAGGATCTTTTTTAATTCTAGTTTATTATCTTGAGAAAATCTAGGATCATTACATGATTTCCAGATCTGAGATATGAATCTTTCTGTTAAATATAAAATATCATCCTGTCTGTTTTCATAGTCCTTTCCACCGATATATCTAAATTCTAAATAATTCTTTTCTTTCTTAGAAAAATTAATACCATAGTATTTAGTATCTGCAAATTTAAAATTGTTAGAGCTGGTGTGTGATTCATCATAATAATATGATTCTTCTCTTGGCATGATCCATTTTATGGATTTAGCATATGTTGAGTCTTTTCTGTTTGGGAAAAACCTATATACTTGATCTTCATCAAATTCTAAAATAAATTTAAGTACATTCATTTTAGAAACCATAAGCTTATCTTCTAAAAACTTAGGATCGAACGATAGGTTTATATGTATAGATGCCCTGTCTGTAGTGTAGCCATTTTCTCTAATCCACTTTAAGACTTTGATAATAATGATTCTAGCATTTCTATATGGCGTTGCACCGGTTACTAATTCTACTAGACCTTTACCACCTGACATGTCAGGTTCTAATTTAAACTCGTCAGTTGTTGGTTGAAAATCAGAGTGGGCTTTATCTTCCACTCTGATTTTTTTACCTAGCAATTGACTTAATGACTTTTGTGTTTCTTCAACAGAACTTTCTGAGTAAAATTCAAACTCTAATCCTATTAGGGAAGAGTTCAGTATTTGAGTTCTGTCAGATTTTATGTTTAGTTTTTGCATCTTAGAGTATGATATTACTTTGAATATATATCACACTCAATTTGCAATAGTTATTCAGGCATTTTAAGAAAGACTTTCATACTGTCTACGTCTATCCTATTAATCTGAACAGTGATCTTATCTCCGTTATTAAATAAAGACATAGTGTCACTTCCTATTTCACTAATATGTAACAATCCAGTAATACCTTCTTCGATGTTAATAAATAAACCGTAATCTTTTTTAGATTTTACGACAGCTTCAACAACTGAAGGAATCTGATACCTTGTAGTGATATCTGCCCATGGACTAACTTCTATGTTTGTTTTTTGTGTTAATGTTATTTTAGTATCACTAACAATATCTTTAACCTTAAAAGAAATAGAATCGCCTGGTTTAATTTCACGTTTCTTAAATAATACAGATGTATCAGAATCTAAATCATTGTTATGAATCATACCAGTTAAACATTGATCAAATTCAACAAAGATTCCGTACTTAGCAGTACCTGTTACTTTACCTGTTTTTTCAACATCCATGTTTTCCCTAACTTCATTCAATGCATTCGGTATTAATGCTTGTAGATATTTTCTATGTGATACTACTAACGTACCTCGTTCCGGTGAAAAACTAACAGGAACAACATATAATTCTTTTTCTATAATTGAACTAAAATCAGATAATTTATTAATACCTGCAAGTGAACCTGGCATAAAACAATCTATTCCTTGAACATTAACGATATAACCTCCATTTTCTATCATGTTTTTAACAACTCCAACCCATGCAGTATTTCCTGTTTCTACGCCGTCTCTAAGATCCATAAACACTTTGTGTTTAACTCCTCCGTGAATTGATCCTGTAATAAGACTTCCGCTATCGTCTTGTGTAATTAAAACCGCGGTTTCATCTCCGGGTTTTAACGCTTGTATTTCAATAGGTTCTTTTTCATATTTAACATACACTAGTTGTCTATATCCAACATCTACTGTAATATAATCTGAAGAAACTCCATAAATAACACCTTCTAATATTTCCCCATTATTGACAGAAGGTATAAACGTTTTATTTGATTCAAGTTCATACATTTTATCATAGAGTACTTGCGCATATGGTTCTCTAGAATATACTTTATCGCCGTTATTTGTTTTGATGTGTGGATTAGGCTTACGATTTCTGGTAATACAAGTACTTTCATATGCTTCCCACATAAACTCCCCGTTATCATCTAGCCAATTATCTTCGGCCGGCTCTTCTTTTACCTTTTCTACCTTTTGGATTACTTCATCTACTGTTGTTTTTTCTTTTAAATCGATTACAGTATCTCCGATTCTTTTGCGCTTGTTTTTATCAATCATTTTTTTTATATTAAAAGTGTAACATATTATATATCCCCTTATTTTTTAGAACACGACAGGTACAAAACCTACCATTGGAACCGGTCCTGCTGGTGTTGGAATTCCACCTAAATAAAGTAATTTGAATTCTAACAAATGTAACGCATAGCATGCTGCAACTGCAGTTGCGACAGCCAACGCAGGTGGTTGCGGTGCTGGTAATATACTAAATGATTTACCAGTATTCCATGCCTTTCTTAAATTATTGCCTAATCTTTTTGCACTACCATAATATATTGGAATATAAATTCCAGTTAATGGCGGTGGTATTAGTGCAGGAGGAGCAGATGTGGTTGGAGCAAACGGTTTTACTAAACAAGCATACCAATATGAAATTGTTATAGCACCCATTTCTAAATAAGGATCGCCTTCAGCGAATGAAAATGGTATATCTGCGTCAGGTTCTTTTTCATCACACAAATCAGCTGCTTCTTTTTCTTTTAGTGCTTGCCACATTTGAAATTTAAAAATAGTTCCACCAGATTTTGGATTAATTTTTAAAAGGCTTTCTTGTGGGTTTTGAGAATTTCCAGCTTGTCGCAATTTACCTTCCGGTACTTTTCTCCAGTTATCTCTCCACTCCGTGTTTTCAAATTTACTTTTTACCCAATTTTTACTTTTAGTAAATTTAGGCGCATTAGTAATTACACCTTCTGAGTTTGCACTGAAATTACCAGATTTTAATCCAGGGTACCATGAAAATGTCGCGATAACATTAGATGTTAGTATTTTAGGTTTACTACTTGGATATTCAGGAGGATCATGTTCAAAATCATACGCTACCTGAATTTTCCATTGGTTTAATGGACAATCCAATTCATATGGCAATACAATAGATCCAGTCGGATCTTTCTGAATTCTTTTCTTTAAGTGAGATGTGTTAAAATAATTCCATGTATTTTCTTCTTCTTCTGGGTGCACTTCATGAATAGCGTCGACACATAAAGTACTAACATTGTCAGCTAAATGTTGCCAATTATACCCAGCAGATGATATATCGCTTCTAGCTTTATCATTTATATTGGGCCAAGGCAATCCTGACCAATTTCCTCCAAAGCCACTTGAATTGCTATAATTATGGTGACCCAAACATGCGACCCACATATAAAATTCCCATTTAGTATTTTTATTTGTAATATTTTCAAATTGTTGCAATAACCTGGATGCAAATATTTTTTCTAGTTCATCTTGAGTTTCTTCTCCCGTAAGACATGGAAATTGAAAAAATCTAAACTTATATAAATCCCAATAATTATCTGATTTCTTTTCATGAACAAAAGCATCGAATTTTTTATCTTGTTTCTTTTGTTCTTCTATTGGATCTGGTGCTTCAATTGGATCTGGGCAAAAATCAGCATATGATGGGTGAGATTCTTTTCCCATTTTAACAATATTACCATCTTTATCTTTAGTATCTTGTAGATCTAAATCATGATGCCTGTACAATCTTTCAAAAGCCTCGCCGTATCCTTTAATTAATATTTGTTCAGCTGCTGGGTTATTAGTATGTACCGCTCCTACGTGTGTCATTGCCATGCTTTTAACAGCGGCTATGTATTCGTTTGCAACCATTTCTCCAAAATCCCTTCTTCCGCTTGGCGTTACAAGTGGTATATAAACAGGAGTTTGAAAGTTTAAATTTTTAGAATCAATATTATCACGCGGTGGAATACTACCAGGGTCTTTGTAACCCTGACTCGTGATATTGTTACTTACGTTAGCTATAAATTGTGGCCACAGTGCAGGCATAATTATTTATTTCTTTGTTGATAATCGGGATGAGTACTTGTTAATTTACCAACAACAACTGGTGTCGGTGGCATTGGAGGACCGGAAGGCCCAACTCCAGTTGGATGAATATGTGCATTGTAATCATCTAACCACATTTGTAACCAATCTTGTAAAGATTGACCTCTTACAGCTGGCTGACTTTCATCTTGACCCGGTTCACCACTATTAGATATAAAAATATCTCCGCAATCCATAAATATCTTTTCTCCAGTAGATATTTTAATAAATCCTTCTTCATCTATTTGAATCATAGGTCTTTCTTTCATACCAGCGCCTCTAGTTATTACTAAGCCGTCTTCGGGAGAATGATAGATTCTAACATTTCTTTCTGCATCATATACTAAACTAATAACATCTTGAGGAGCGTCAGACGCTTCTAAAATATCTGCTTTTAATTCTTCATTTTGATCTACTTGAAACCAGTATTCAGGGTGATATATGTTTCCATTATCAAACCTAACTGCAACAATGTCACCGACTCTAGGAACAGCATGTGCGCCTACTTGATCTCTATTCATAGGAGTTGCCCATGGAATAGCATCATCAGGCAATTTATCAAATTTACCGAATACCTTAACTCTAACTCTACCTTGTAAAAGAGGATCTTCATTGATTACAACTTCTCCTAGCCAATGTGTTTCTCTAATATTGTCATTTACTAATTCGTTAATCATGTACGTTCTGATTTAAATTACCATCTGGAGTTGAATCTACACCTGGCTCATAAACTCTTTCATTTATAGGAACCTCATTTGGTGCAGCAACATCGTCATATATTTTCTTAGGAGATATTTTATCAACCCCACCTCCACCAGTAGTAGCATCATATACTGTATCTGGCGTAATAGTTTGAGTTCCTTCTCCACCACTATTACTTTGTGCAAATAACTGCCCTGCTAAATTAGCTATAGCGTTAACACTTCCAGCCGTAATAGCATCTTGTATGTTACTTAGTGTGTTTGCTCCGTGTACATTACCCAAAAGTAGTGCACCTAATACGTTATCTACCATACCATCTATTAGTGTTCCAGCTGGACCACCGGGTGCAGATCCATATACATTACCTATTTCACTATTATTTAGAAAACTACCTCCAATATTTTTAACTTTATTGGTAACTGCGTCTATTGCTCCTTCTGCAAAATCTACCGCTGAATCAGCAATAGCAGAAAGTGGATCAAATGCCTTATCAGGATAAAGACCATCTTTAGGTACTGCATTGCTAAGAGGAGTTTCTTCTACTTCTTGATTTATATTAGCACCGTAATGTGCATGCATTTCTTCAGCATGTCTCCAAAAGAAACTTAACTTAGGTTTCTTCATCTCTGGATTTTTACTTAAATCTGCAAAAACTTCATTACCAGAATCTATGTCCCATTCACAGTGGCTCAATCTAATAGAAATAATAGGTTTCGCTGTTAAGCTATATTGTTTTACTAAATCTTCATCAAACGTATTAGCATGTGGTCCCTTGGGTGATTTATCGGCCGATGATTTTTTAAATGAAAAACTACTAGATGCTCTACTGCCTCTCATTTGTTGATCATAAAAATTGGTATCTCTAGCTGTTATGGATTGTTGAAATGTTCTAACTTCTGTTACAAAAATGGTAGTTTCAAATTGTCTTAAATTATGTGGTAAAACTTCAACATATCTATTAAAATCATATGCAGCCCTTTTGTATAATCCAATAAGTGCAGTTGCAGTCAATTCTACGTTTTCCTCTAAACACGTGATCTCTAATTTGGGCTTGTTAGCGCCCCAATAAGGATCTTCCATTTTATTATATTGTTTAGTCAATTCTAGACCAGAAATAGAATTCCAAAACCAAGGAAGTTCTGTATTGATCTTTTTTAATATCTTTTGAAAATTAGCCAAGTGTTCATGATGCCTTGTTCCAGCATCTTTATCCACAAAGTTTTTTAAGTAATAGCCTGCAGAACCTGGTTTATCAATAGGCGCAAGAAGCGGCGAGTGATGTACATCACTAAAATTAAATAAGAAAAAGAAACTAAGAAATGTAGGGTCTTCGCTAATCTTTCTCAGAGTAGCACCCTTCTTAAATTCTCTAATTGTTTTAAAATCCGCCATAGTTTATATATTCATATTTTATCGTTACGTATTAACCCGCGTAAACTATATTAATTTCAGCTTTTCCAGTAAACCATTTATCCTCTGCTTTAAATCTAACATTAACTATATACAAATCATCGTCATATATTGTAGGTATTGTTTCAAAGCGCCAAGTTCCATCTTTTTTCGGTATTATATTAGGATAACTAAACTCACCGCTGTCTCCTTCCATTACGCCCTCAAACTCTATTTCAGCAGCTTGAAATCCTGAAAATTCTCTATTCTTTGTCCACGTACCTGTAC